>JAEEGL012454948.1_pt1 | contig 13200 bp, 8 predicted proteins | sample 9134231 | NCBI WGS metagenome assembly JAEEGL01 (sample SAMN16246548, study PRJNA631951) | gut metagenome | biome: gut microbiome; feature: rumen; material: fiber-attached | host: Bos | place: Iran: Karaj | collected 2018-10
GGCTCCAGCTCGGTGCCGCAGGACGAGGTGGACACCATCAACGCCAACGGTGGCGCCCTGAAGGCCGCCGTGGGTATCCCCGAGGAGCAGCTGCGCAAGGCCGCCAAGAGTGCTGTCTGCAAGATTAACATCGACAGCGACAGCCGCCTGGCCATGACCGCCGCCATCCGCAAGCACCTGGCTGAGCATCCCGACCACTTCGACCCGCGCCAGTACCTCAAGCCCGCCCGCGAGAGCATGAAGAAGATGTACATCCACAAGATTGTGAATGTGCTGGGAAGTAACGACAAATTGTAATCTTTTATAGTGGGTAGTGGATAGTGGGCAGTGGGTAGCACACGTGGTCAAGCGCTACGCACTATCCACTGCACACTACCCACTTTTATTTTAAGAAATGGAAAGAAAACCTTTATCCTTCGGAATGACCATGCTGGCCTCGGCGCTGGGCGTGGTTATCGTGTCGGTGGTCGGCGGACTGCTGACGTTTATCTCAATGATTGTTATGGTGGCCTCTCTCGCCAGCATGGGCGACGACGAAACCGTCATGGTGAAGAGCAACACCTTTGTGACGGTGGACCTCAGCAAGATCAGCGGCGACCGCAGTGGCAACAGCCTTAGGCAGAGCTTCGGCGAGGGCAAGACCATAGGTCTTATCTCCGCCATCGATGCCATCCGCAAAGCTGCCGGTGACGACAAGGTGACAGGACTCTTCGTCAAGGACAACGGGACAGGTGTCTCGTGGGCCTCGCTCGAGGAACTGCGCGGCGTCATCGAGGAGTTCCGCCAGAGCGGCAAACCCGTGGTGGCCTATGCCACAAGCTACACGCAGCCCGGCTACTACCTGGCCTCGGCCAGCGACGTGGTGAGCCTGCACCCTGCCGGAATGGTTGATTTCCGTGGCATGGGCGGCGAGGTGCTGTATTATAAAGACCTGCTCGACAAGCTAGGCGTGGAGATGCAACTAATACGTCCCGAGAGTTGCGCCTACAAAAGCGCCGGCGAGGTGTACACGCTCAGCCATATGAGCGACGCCAACCGCGAGCAGATACGCGCCTACATAGGCAGCATCTGGCGTACCGCGACGGCTGAGATTGCCGCCAGCCGCAACATAGGAGTTGCCGACCTTAACAACATCGCCGACAACCTCAGCGGCTTCTTGGCCGACGACGCCTGTGCCCAGCATCTGGTCGACACCCTATGCTTCGAGGAGGACGTGCGCGCCATGCTCAAGGAGACATACGGTGGCAAGCACCTGATGGGCATCGAGAAATATGCCAAGAATAAGAAGAAAGCCGACAAGAAAGTCAAGGACCGCATCGCCGTCATCTATGCCGAAGGCAACGTGGTGGACGGCTCGGCCAAGGGCTTCAATGAGGGCGTATATGGCGACGACATAGTGAAAGCCTTGAAGCAGGCCATGAACGACAAGGATGTGAAAGCTATCGTGCTGCGCGTCAACTCGCCCGGTGGCCAGGCCACAGCCAGCGAGAGCATGACGCATGCCGTGATGCAGGCCAAGGAGAAAAAGCCCGTCATCGTCAGCATGGGCGACCTCGCCGCCTCGGCAGGCTATGAGATGAGCTGCATGGCCGACGTCATTGTGGCGCAGCCCATGACCATCACTGGCTCTATCGGCGTCTTCGGCACCATCCCCAGCGTGCAGAAACTGATGCAGCAGAAGCTGGGCCTCAACGCCGACACCGTAAGCACCAACCGCAATGCCAACGGTCTCACCATCTTCCGTCCCCTCTCTCCCACCGCCATGGCCTTGATGACCAAGAACGTGGAGGACTTCTACAAGACCTTCGTGGGCCGCGTGGCTGAAGGCCGCCACATGACCTTCGACGCAGTACATCAGATTGCCCGTGGACGCGTGTGGACGGGTGCCGACGCCATCGGCATAAGCCTCGTGGACACCCTCGGCGGACTCGACCTGGCACTGCGCATTGCCGCCGAGAAGGCCGGCGTGGACAAATACACCGTCAAGGACTACCCCGACGAGAAAGATACTTGGCAGCAACTGGCTGAGCTCTTCGGCGAAGATGATGACAGCGATCTCAACCTGCTGGCCAAGATGCGGCTGGCAAGGAAGTGGAAGAGCGAAAGCAAGACCATGAAGACCCTGTCGCGCATGGAGGACGACCTGCTGTATGTCAGCACCGCCGAAGGCCTCCAGGCACGACTGCCGTTCATAGTTTTAGACTGAGACTGATACGATGACGACGTAGGTCCACCTCCAGCACCTTGACTTGCAAGTGCTGATGGAGGTGGACCACTTCGTTTGGGTTGTTGACGCGGCGGTCGGCCATCTGGCTGACATGCACCAGACCGTCCTGATGCACGCCGATGTCTACGAAAGCGCCAAAGGCAGTGATATTGGTCACAATGCCAGGAAGAACCATGCCTTCCTTGACATCCTCGATACGGGTGACGTTCTTGTCGAACTCGAACACCTCGAACCTAGCACGGGGGTCGAGTCCCGGCTTCTCCAACTCTTTCATGATGTCCTGCAATGTCGGCATACCGCAGTCGGCGGTAACGAAGTCCTGCAGGCGTATCTTAGAGCGAATCTCATTGTCCTTCATCAGCGTCTGCACGTCGGCACCCACCGAGGCAGCCATTTTCTGCACCAGGGCGTAACGCTCGGGATGGACGGCACTGCGGTCGAGCGGGTTCTCGCTCTCGCGCACACGCAGGAATCCTGCGCACTGCTCGAAGGCCTTGTCGCCAAGACCCCTCACGTCGTGCAGTGCTTCGCGCGACTGGAAAGCGCCGTTCTTGTTGCGGTGCGACACTATCTTGTCGGCCAGCGCAGGACCGATGCCGCTGACATACGACAGCAGCTCGCGGCTTGCCGTGTTAAGCTCCACTCCCACGCTGTTAACACAGCTCTCCACGGTGTCGGACAGGCTCTCGGCCAGCATCTTCTGGTCCACATCATGCTGGTACTGTCCCACGCCGATGCTCTTGGGGTCAATCTTCACCAATTCGGAGAGCGGGTCCATAAGGCGGCGGCCTATACTCACGGCACCGCGCACGGTGACGTCATAGTCGGGGAACTCGCGGCGTGCCACGTCGCTGGCGCTGTACACGCTGGCGCCAGCCTCACTGACACTCACGGCAATGACCTTGTTCTTGAAGTGGCAACGTTGCACCACTTCCTCAGTCTCGCGGCCTGCCGTGCCGTTACCGATGGCTATAGCCTCTATCTGGAAAGCCTCGACGAGAGCCTCCAGCTTGGACACTGCGGCACGCTCCTCGCGCACCGAGGTGAAAGGATAAATAGTCTCGTTGTGCAGGAGCTGTCCCTGTGCGTCGAGACAGACCACCTTGCAGCCTGTGCGGAAGCCCGGGTCGATGGCCATGGTGCGCTTCTGTCCCATCGGTGCTGCCAGCAGCAACTGTCGCAAGTTCTCGGCGAAGACACGTATAGCCTCGCGGTCGGCCTTCTCCTTAAGCATGTTGCGGAACTCCGTCTCTATCGACGGACCGACAAGACGCTTGTAGCTATCTGCCACAGCCAAGTCGTACTGCTCGCCTGCCTTGCCCTGCGGACGCCGCCGCGAAGTAAGCGCCTCGACACATTCGTCGTCCTTCTCGGGACGCACATGCACCTTGAGCACGCCGGCCTCCTCGCCGCGGAAGAGCGCCAGTATTCTGTGCGACGGGGCTCGATTAATAGGTTCCTTCCAGTCTAACCACGACTCGAACTTGCCCACACGCTCGTCGTTCTCGTCAACACCACGCGCCAGACCAGACGACAGCATCGCCCGGCGGCGGAACACGTTGCGCACACGGTTGCGGCTCGCAGCGTCCTCGCTGATACGCTCGGCGATGATGTCGCGGGCGCCCTGCAAGTCATCGTCAGAAGCACCATTAGGCACGATACCATGCATGATGCTGTCAGCCAAAGGTTCGAGGCCCTTCTCTATAGCTATTGTGGCACGTGTGCGGCGCTTGGGTCGATATGGCAGGTAAAGGTCTTCGAGGTCAGTCATCGTCTCCACTGCCTCTATCTGAACCCGCAGTTCGGGAGTCAGCTTGCCCTGCTCCTCAATAGACTGTAACACCGCCTCGCGGCGTTTGTCAAGCTCCTTGAGACGGAGTAGGAGGTCTCGTATGGCGGCAATCTGCACCTCATTGAGGCTACCTGTAACCTCCTTGCGGTAACGGGCTATGAAGGGCACCGTTGCGCCCTGTTCGAGCAGCTCTATGGTTTTCTCTACCTGTCGCTGGTTGAGTTCCAACCTATTGGCAATAACAATAGCATAATTCATATCCTGCAAAGATACACAAAAAAAAAGACATACAATAATTCTATATACGTCACGTTTCTTAGGCATGAAAAAAACAATATACCTTGCCGCAGGATGCTTCTGGGGTGCACAGCACTATCTGAAACAAATAAACGGCGTTCTAGAGACAGAGACCGGTTTCGCCAATGGCGACACCTCCATAAAAGATGTGACATACCAACAAGTGTACACAGACAAGACTGGTTACGCCGAGGCTGTGCATGTAGTTTACGACCCCGACGTGCTGCCGCTGCGCACACTGCTGGAGTTGTATTTCAAAAGCATAAACCCTGTGAGCATAAACCAGCAGGGCGAAGACCGCGGCACGCGATACCGTACAGGCATCTACTACACATCGGAAGCTGACTTGACAACCATAAACGAAGTCTTCGACGAAGTGCAACACCTCTACTCCACCCCGTTAGCTGTCGAGGTTGAACCTCTGACATTGTTCCAACCCGCCGACGAATACCACCAGGACTACCTCGACAAACATCCAGACGGCTATTGTCATCTCCCTAAAGCCCTGTTCGAAATGGCTCGCCATGCTAATAAAAAATCATAAAACCGTCGCTAATTAAAATAATATTCGTATTTTTGCCGCTACGATTTAACAACAAATAATACTTCTTATGGAAGATAATCAGCAATATACACCGCAAGCAGGGCCCAAGCAAACAGCCCCCTATGCAGTAGCGTCGATGGTGTTAGGCATCTCCTCGCTCGTCGTAAGCGGTTTGGGCATAACTTTGGTACTTGGCATCATTGGTTTAATCTTCAGCAACAAAGGACTGGCCGAGATGAATGCGAACCCAGGGATGTATACCGGAGACGGTATGTTGCGTGCTGGCAAAGTGACATCGATAATCGGCATTGTACTGAGCAGCATAGCATTAGTCACAATTATCTTAATAATTGTCGGTCTTATAGTTTTTGCTGCTGCTGCCGGAGAGTTGAATTTCTGATGTCGCTGATACGAAATGCGGATATGGCGTAATTGGTAGCCGCGCAAGACTTAGGATCTTGTTCCGAGAGGAGTGGGGGTTCGAGCCCCCCTATCCGCACTTTTTTTGAGTGGGTAGTTGTTAGTGGGTAGTGGATAGTATATTGTTGGAATTATTATGATTGAAAGAAAAAAAGCGAATAAAGGTCAGAGGACTGTTGGTAGCATAAAGCATCGTATGCTACCCACTATCCACTACCCACTATCCACTCTTTTTCTTTTACTTTTTTTTATCGCGCACGCGCACGCGAGTTACATCGTGATACCGATGGACGAGGTGCAGAAGAACCACCTCAAGGCCTATGGCGTGGCCTACTGGACACTGCAGCGCGAGGCTGAGGTGACATGGCTTCTCAACTACCGCGGCGGTTCCTTTATGACCAAATACGCCGAAGGCATCGAGCGTGAATGCCGCCTAAGGGGCGTAACCTGTGAAGTAATAGCCGACGGGCAGAGCAGCGCCATCCTCAGCCATATAGCCGACCCCGGTGTCAACATGGATGCCGTAAGGCTGCAGAAAGCCCCCCAGATAGCCGTCTACTCACCCAAAAACAAACTGCCGTGGGACGACGCAGTGACCCTCGTGCTCACATACGCCGAGATACCCTACGACGTGGTCTACGACGAGGAGGTGACGGCCGGCGTGCTGCCCAAATACGACTGGCTGCACCTGCACCACGAGGACTTCACCGGCCAGTATGGCAAGTTCTGGGCCAACTACCGGAGCCAACAGTGGTATATCGAAGACGTGCGCCAGCAAGAAGCCATGGCTGCCAAGTTGGGATATAGCAAGGTGAGCCAGCTCAAGCTCGCCGTGGCGCACAAGATACGCGAGTTCGTTATGGGCGGCGGCTTCCTCTTCGCCATGTGCTCGGCACCAGACAGCTATGATGTGGCCCTCGCTGCAGAGGGTGTCGACATCTGCGCAGAGATGTTCGACGGCGACCCCATGCAGCCCAACGCCCAACAAATGCTGGACTACAGCAAATGCTTTGCCTTTAAAGACTTCCGCATAAGCACAAACCCTTCGGAGTACGAGATATCGTCCATTGACATCGACGAGCGTGCCCACCAGCGCGCCGTCAACGAGAAGACTGACTTCTTCGTACTGTTCGACTTCTCGGCCAAATGGGACTGGATACCCACCATGCTGACGCAGAACCATACGAGGGTTGTGCACGCCTTCATGGGACAGACCACTGCCTTCCGTCGCGAGCACGTGAAGAGCAGTTGCGTAATACTGGCCGAAAACAAAGAGCTTGGTGAGGTGCGCTACCTGCACGGCGAATACGGCAAGGGCACGTGGACATTCCTCGGAGGACACGACCCCGAAGACTACCGCCACTTTGTAGGCGACCCGCCCACCGACCTCTCGCTCTACCCCAATTCACCAGGATACAGGTTAATCCTCAACAACATATTGTTCCCCGCAGCAAAGAAAGAAAAACACAAGACATGAAACATATACTCGCCACTGTCGTTCTGGCACTCGCAGCAATGACCGCCAACGCCCAGAACGGCGCATGGATAATCTACGACACACGGACTTCCGACATCGGAGGCAACAACGTATCGGCAGTAGCCCCCGACAGCAAAGGCGTGTGGGTGGGCACCTACCAGGGCCTCAGCCGTCTCAGCAACGGCCAGTGGCTCGACTACTCGATGTTCAACGAGAAGCTCAAAGACCAGTCGGTCAACTGCCTTAAAGTCGACGAGCGCGGCGTAGTATGGATAGGCACCGACGACTATGGCGTCATCGAGTTCGACGGCACCCACTGGACAGAGCATGCCGACGAGACACGCCGCTTGAAGATGAAATTCATCAAGGAGATAGTGCAGGACAACGACGGCGTCTACTGGATAGGCGTCACCCTTGGCGGCATCGTGCGCTACGACGGCTACACATGGGAGAAGTTCACCCCCGACGATAGCGGTCTGCCGAGCGACTTCATCCTCGACCTCGCCGTTGACCGTGCCAACCGCAAATGGATAACCACCAACGAGGGAGTAGGCGTATACAACGACCGCCGTTGGGTGAACTACACCATACAGAACAGCGGTCTGCCCGACAATATAGTGCCTGCCATAGCCATAGACCGCGAGAACGTCAAATGGTTCGGCACCCTCAATGGCCTCTGCTCATTCGACGGTGAGAACTGGCACACCTGGAACACCTCCAACTCTCCCCTGCCCGCCAACCAGATCAACGACATCGCCATCGACGACGACGGTCTGCTGTGGATAGGCACCAGTGGTGGAGCAGCCGTATTCGACGGCATCGACCGCTGGGTAGTATTCACTGCCAAGAACAGTCCCCTGCCTGCTGGCAACATCTACAAGGTGGCCAACGACAAGAACGGCAATCACTGGTTCGGCAACGACAACAAGGGTCTGGCCAAGCTCAGCGGCTTCGTGATGCCGGCGAAAGCAACGGCCTCCAAGTCCACCACCACCGCCGACAACAAGACCCACACGACCACCAAGCCGCAGCAACAGTCAGAGGGCAGCAGTGACGAGAAGGTGCGCATCAACCCGCACCTCGCCGACGGTTACATCACCATAAGCATCGAGAGTCCCTCGGCCACCATCACCTTCACCAACTCCGACGGCAAGGTGGTGAAGACCGTGCCCAGCTACAAGAATGGTCAACGCATCAACATAGGCCGCATGACCAAGGGCATGTACACTGTGGGTGTGAAGACCGTCCGTGGCGAGAAGAAGATTAAATTCAACCTGAAATAACATTCCCCGATGAAAAGAGCCATACTTACCCTGCTGGGTATCTTCATTGCCCTCGGCCTGTGGGCGCAGCAGCTCGACCCCGTGAAGTGGAGCTACAAGGTCAACGAGACCTCGGCCACGGAAGCGGAACTTGTGTTCACAGCCAAACTCGACGACGGCTGGCACCTCTACTCGCAATACACCTCGCCCGACGGTCCACTGGCCATCGAGTTCACCTTTGCCGACAGCAAAGACTACCAGCGCATCGGCAAGGTCACCGAGCCTAAGCCCCACGAGGAGATGGACGAGATATTCGGCTGCGTGGTCAAGTCGTTCAACGGCACTGTGGTGTTCCGCCAGAAGGTGAAACGCCTCTCCGACAAAGACTTCACCGTCAACGGCACCGTTGCCTACCAGCTCTGCAACGACGGCAGCTGCATAGCTCCCGAGGACCACGACTTCAGCTTCAAAGTCCCCGGCGCGAAAGCCGAGGCTGAAGAAGAGGCTGCCGTTGCCGACGCCACCGACTCTGTAGAAGCCGACACCGCCGTGGCTGTAGTAGAAGATATCGTCACCCCTGACGAGCCCGAAGAGCCCGCCAAGGAGAAACACCAGAGCCTCATCGTGGTCTTCCTGCTAGCCCTCCTGGGCGGCATACTGACGATGTTCACACCCTGTGTGTTCCCCATGATACCGATGACTGTGAACTTCTTCATGCGTGGCGCCGAGAACAAGGCCAAGGGCCGCCGCCAGGCATGGTTCTTCGGCTTCTCGATAGTGTTCCTCTTCGCCGTGCTGGGAGCAATACTGGCAGCCTTCCTCGGTCCCGAGGCACTATACACCCTCGGCACCCACTGGATACCCAACCTCATCTTCTTCATCATCTTCTTCGTCTTCGCGCTGAGCTTCTTCGGCCTCTTCGAGATAAAGATGCCCGAGAAGTGGATCAACAGCAGTGACGAGCAGGCCGACAAAGGCGGTCTGCTGGCGCCCTTCTTCATAGCCCTCACCACCGTGCTGGTGTCGTTCAGCTGCACAGGTCCCATCCTGGGTGCCGCCCTGGTGGGTCTCACCACCAGCTCGACCGACCGCTGGGTGAGTCTCGTCACCATGTTGGGCTTCGGCATAGGCTTTGCCGCCCCCTTCACGCTGCTGGCCATGTTCCCGCAGTTCCTCAAGAACATGAAGAGCGGCTCGTGGCTGAACACCGTCAAGGTGGTCTTCGCCTTCCTCGAGCTAGCCTTCGGTCTCAAGTTTCTCCAGCAAGCCGACCTCTACTGCAACTGGGGTCTGCTACCGCGCGACACCTACCTGGCCCTATGGATAGTCATCTTCGGCCTCCTGGGCTTCTACCTGCTCGGCAAGCTGCGCTTCAAGGGCGACGACGAAGTGAAACAGATCAGCACCCTGCGCCTCTTCCTGGCCATTGCCGACCTGGCCTTCGTGGTCTATATGATTCCAGGACTGTGGGGCGCTCCGCTCAAAGGCATCAGCGGCTTCCTGCCGCCAATGGAGAGCCAGAGCTTTAACATCGAGAAGATAGTGGCAGAGAATACGCCCGCCGTAAATGCCGGTACCGCACAGGTTGGCAAGCTGCCCGCCGACCGCCGTTATGTCGACAAGCTGCATGTGCCACTGGGCTTCGAAGCCTTCTTCGACCTCGACGAGGCCAAGGCATACGCCCGCGAGCACAGCAAGCCCGTCTTCATCGACTTCACGGGCAAGACCTGCGCCAACTGCCGCGAGATGGAGCACTACGTATGGAGTGACCCCGAGGTGAAGCGCATCCTCAACGAGGAATACGTCATGGTGTCGCTCTATGCCGACGAGAACACCATCGAGCTGCCCGAGGACGAATGGGTCACCGACGAAAAAGGTCGCATTTTGAAGACCCTCGGACGCAAGAATTTGAACTTTCAGAAGACTGAATATAATATGAACGCCCAGCCCTACTACGTGGTCATCGATGCCGACGGCCGCGTGCTGACCAAAGAGAACTACAAGTACGACCGCGACGTGCAGAAGTTCATAGGCTGGCTCAACGAAGGAATAGACAACTACAAGAAAAAATAACAGACAATACATACGATGAAAAAGACCATTCTTTCCATCCTTGCGCTCGCCGCGCTGACCCTCGGCCTCAATGCCGCTCCTGTCGACCACGAGACCACACGCACCGTGGCAGCCAACTTCTGGAACACCTACCGTCCCATGGATGTCAAAGCCGTCATGCCCGACGACCTGACACTCATGACCTATGACGGACTGACGTATCTCGATGTCTTCACCTTCGGCGGCCAAGGCTTCATTATCATGCCTACCGACGACCGCGTAAACCCCGTGCTCGCCTATTCGTTCGACAGTCCATTTCCCGAGGAGCTGCATCCGAGTGTGCGCTACTGGCTCGACGGCTACAATACCCAGCTCATCGAAATTGTCGAGCGCGACCTTCCGCTACCGACAGATGAAGCTTGGGAGCGCCTGCTAACCACCACACCCCCCGCCACACCCAAGCTGTTGACGAATATCCCCGCCATGCTCACCACAAGGTGGAATCAGAGCGAGCCCTATAACCGCCAGTGCCCCTACGACAGCAACTATCACACCCGTGCCGTGGTCGGCTGCGTGGCAACGGCAATGGCACAGGTTATGAAATACTGGAACCACCCCTCCTGCGGCACAGACAGCCATTCTTATTTCCACGACAGCAACTATGGCACCCTCAGCGCCAATTTTGCCAACACCACCTATATCTGGGAGTACATGCCCAATTTCATCTCCTTTGCCAACAGAAGCTACGAGATCAATGCCGTTGCGAAACTATCATATCACTGTGGTGTGGCCGTAGAGATGTCCTATAGTCCTGAAGGCAGCGGTGCCTATACCATCAACTACGGCAATCCCAACATGCCCAGTTCCGAGAATGCCCTCAAGGACTACTTCCGCTACGACCGCTCCCTCCATGGCGAACAGCGCTACTATTATAACGACAGCATCTGGCGCAACATGATCGACACCGACATTGTCGCCGGCCAACCCATACTCTACACCGGCCACGACCAATCGGGCGGACATGCCTTCGTGCTCGACGGCGCCGACACCAATGGCCGTTACCATTTCAACATGGGCTGGGGCGGCTACGGCGATGGTTTCTACACGATTGACAATATCGCCCCTGGCGGTGGCGGTGCAGGCGGAAACTCCACCTACACCTTCAACCTGGGCCAGACAGCCATATTCGGTGTCAAACCCATACCGCAATATTTCGACACCATCGACATCTATGACACCCTCTGTCCTTCAGACGCATACTATTATTTCTACGATTATTCGCTGCCAGCCATCGAGGGGGTTCAAACTGCCGTCCACCTCGAAACCGTCTACAACATCCACCTCAGCATGGGCAAGACCCGCTTTGCCTACTTAGATCCCAATGGCGGCGAAGGCATCACACACACCGAATCTTTCTGCAATGTCCGCGGACTGATACTCCCCGAGTGCACATTTACCCGCAATGGCTGGGTCTTCGACGGCTGGTGCCTCAGCCCCGATGGCGAAGGTACCATCTATTCGCCCAGCGACACCATGCACATCCGCACCAACAAGTTCATTTATGCCATCTGGAAGCACCCAGGCACCGCAGGCATCGAGGCCACTGTTGAGGATGTCATTAATGTGTGGCCCAAGATAGCCGGTGAGAGCCTCAACCTGAGCCTTTCGAACGATGCCGAGGCCTCCGTCACTATCGTCGACACCTATGGCCGCGTGGTGATTGAGCGCCGCACCGTCGGCGGCAAGGCCAAAATATCGCTTGAAGGGCTGCCTGCAGGCACCTATACCGTCCTTGTGCTGACCGCCGAGGGTCGTTACAACACACGTATAATCAAACTATAGCGAAATATTTTAACAAAACATTTGGTGGATTCGGAAAATGTTCGTATCTTTGCACCCGCTTTTCGCAAGAAAAGAACAGAGTGCGGGGTAGAGCAGTGGTAGCTCGTCGGGCTCATAACCCGGAGGTCGTCGGTTCGAATCCTTCCCCCGCTACCTAAATCAAAATTGAGCAGGACATCAGTCCTGCTTTTTTATGTATATACCCCGGCGAAAGCTTGCTTTCAAGCCAGGGGTATAGGGATAAAAAAGAAGAACCGCGCAGCGGTGCTCAATCTTGATTTAGGCATACCTCTCCCCACGGATCGCGAGCTTTATGCTCGCAATTCTTCCCCCATCCATCTCCAGCGAAAGCTTACTTTCAGCCATGGTATCGACATAGGAAGTAACTTGTGTATGTTTGTTTTGTCACCCTATGCAAAAACGCTAAGCAAAGCCTTATGACTCTCGGGAAAACCGTTGGATGATTAGTGAGAAAACTACTTTATCACCACCAATTTACGAGAATAGTTATCGCCCACCTTCACCAGATATGTACCCGACGAAGGAATGTCAAACCGTAATGGGAAATTGTTATCTTTTTTTGTCGCCAAAAGTCTACCATTGATGTCGAACAACAAAACTTCTTTCCCCTCCGAACCGTCAACAACAATTTGTCCGTTACTAGTGTATATCTTTACATTTATGGTTTCTACCTCATCTATGCCGACATACACAGTGTCGTGTATGAATATTGTGTCGTATATGTATTGTGGCAAGTAAATAGTATCGTGCAAAGTCAGCCAAAGAGTGTCATGCACTGTGTTTATCAATGTATCGGTCAGAGTAATATAGGTTGTGTCGTGAACGGGTAAAAACACAGTATCATACACATAGATAGTATCCTGATACGGCTCCCCGTCCGCTATGAAATGTGCAGTCAGAATAGTATCACTCAACACTGCGAAAATATATGGGTTGTAGGTCGACCCATTACTCCAATGTGAGAACTGGTAACCACTGTATGGTGCAGCTGTAAGTGTCGCCACCGTCCCATATGTGTAGCGACCGCCTCCAGACACACTGCCATAGGCAATGCTGTCAGCTTGTACTATGACGGTATGAGTGTCTATAGCGAAGTAGGCGGTCAGCAACCTATTCCCTGTAATCACAACAGAGTGGCTGCTTTCTGTGCTTCCATCGCTCCAATGCACAAAGAAATAGTGTGGAGCTGTGGCAGTGGCTGTTATAATTACCGTGTCTAAATAGTCATATACCCCATTGCCAGTAACCGAGCCCAGCGATGGGTCA
>JAEEGL015584436.1_pt1 | contig 13200 bp, 9 predicted proteins | sample 9134231 | NCBI WGS metagenome assembly JAEEGL01 (sample SAMN16246548, study PRJNA631951) | gut metagenome | biome: gut microbiome; feature: rumen; material: fiber-attached | host: Bos | place: Iran: Karaj | collected 2018-10
AGGACTTATGGGAGCAGGAAGAACCGAGCTTGCAATGAGTATCTTTGGAAAGAGCTATGGTGAGAATATCTCTGGTAAGATCTTTATCCAGGGAAAAGAGGTACACCTTAATTCAGTTCAGGATGCCATCAAGCACAAGCTTGCGTATGTTACTGAGGACAGAAAGGGCAATGGCCTTATTCTTTCCAACCCCATCAAGATCAACACAACTCTTGCAAACCTTGGTGCAGTAAGTAATAAGACAGTTATTGATAAGGATAAAGAGTATTCTGTAGCAGTAGATTACAAGGATAAGCTCAAGACAAAGTGCCCAACTGTAGAACAGAACGTTGGTAACCTGTCAGGTGGAAACCAGCAGAAAGTTCTTTTGGCTAAGTGGATGTTTGCTGATCCTGATATCCTTATCCTTGATGAGCCTACAAGAGGTATTGATGTAGGTGCAAAATATGAGATCTACTGCATCATCAATGAACTGGCCAAGGCCGGGAAAGCCGTGATCGTTATTTCTTCGGAAATGCCTGAGATCATCGGCACATGCGATCGGATCTACGTTATCAATGACGGCGAGATCGCAGGCGAACTGACCAAGGAAGAAGTATCGCAGGAGAAGATCATGCAGTGCATTATGGCTCATAACAGGAAGGGAGACGGAAATGGAAACGAAGAGTAAAAAAGTTGTCAAAATGGACATGAAACAGTACGGTATGTTTTTTGCCCTGATTGCGATTTATGTGGTATTCGGCTTTTTGACCAAGTGGGCAAACGCCACACCGATGAACATCAATAACTTGATCATGCAGAACGGTTATGTTGTCATCCTTGCGATCGGTATGCTGCTTTGCGTACTGACCGGTAACATCGATCTGGGTGTCGGCTCGGTTGTTGCGGTCTGCGGATCCTTCGCCGGCATCATCATGATGGACTACAAGATGAACATGTGGGTTGCGATCGCAGTTGCACTGTTGGTCGGTCTGTTAACAGGTATTTTTGCCGGGTTCTTCATTGCATACCTCGGGATCCCGCCTTTTGTAACAACGCTGGCAACCATGTTAATGGGCCGCGGTCTTACTTATACACTGCTGCAGGCACAGACAAAGGGCCCCTTCGATCAGTCCTATAACTTTATCGGTGCAGGTTTCCTTCCTGTCATCAAGGTTCCGTTCGGAGACGGCACAATGGATCTTGTCAGCATCGCGGTTGCGATCATCGCTTCCGTTTTACTGATCGCATCAGAGATCAAGAGCAACGCCACCAAGAAAAAATATGATTTTGCCGTGAATCCGACCTGGCAGATCGCACTGAAATTAGCCCTGATGCTGTTCATCATCTGGTTTTTCTTCTACAAGCTTTCCAGATACAACGGACTTCCGTTCGTTCTTCTGATCATGGTTGTTCTGATCGCCGTTTACGGATTCATTACCAGTAAGACCGTTGCAGGGCGTCAGATCTACGCACTCGGCGGTAACAGAAAAGCAGCGAACTTATCCGGTATCGATACCAAGAAGGTATTCTTCTGGGTATATGTGAACATGGGTGTGCTTTCCTCCATCGCAGGTATCGTGTTATCCGCCCGTAACGGTTCCGCTACACCGAAAGCCGGTGACGGTTTCGAAATGGATGCCATCGCATCCTGTTACATCGGTGGTGCAGCCGTAGCCGGTGGTGCCGGTACGATCGTCGGTGCCGTAGTCGGTGCGTTCATCATGGGTATCCTGAACAACGGTATGTCCCTGTTCGGATGGTCGACGGATATTCAGAAGATCGTCAAAGGTGCGGTTCTTTTAGGCGCCGTTACGTTAGACGTATTATCCAAACGTAAAAAAGGCTGATCTATCTTTGATCAAGGTAAAAGAAAACTGTCTTTTCTCCGCGAAAAGACAGTTTTTTTCTGTGATTTGTGCTATCATATAAACTATGAAAAAATGTGCTTTTTTCTTAATTTTGATCATATTTGCTTATAATATCTGTCTGACCGGCTGTTCTGCTTTTTCCGGATCTTCCGGATCATCAGCGGATGAGTGGGATGCACCGGATGAAGACTATCTGGAGCAGTTATCTGAGCAGGTGGACGATACGGCAGAGCCGCAGGGCGAGCAAAAGCGCGTAGGCGTTGCTATGCCGACCAAGACGAGTGAGCGCTGGATCAATGACGGCATGAACATTAAGGCAAAGCTCGAGACGCTCGGTTATGAGGTCGACCTGCAATATGCGGATGATGATATTGACCTGCAGGTCAGCCAGATCGAATCCATGATCCGTAATGAAGTCAATTGTCTTGTGATCGCATCGATCGACTCGACAAGGCTCACGGGTGTCCTTGCACAGGCCAGGGAAGCGGGGATCGCCGTGATCGCTTATGACAGACTGCTGATGGATACGGATGCGGTTTCCTATTATGCGACGTTTGACAACAAAGCGGTCGGCACACTGATCGGTACCTATATCGCCGATAAGATGAAACTGGCTGAGGCATCACAGGCGGGAAAATCATACACGATCGAATTCTTTATGGGTTCACCGGATGATAACAATGCCGTGTTCCTCTACAACGGGATCATGGAAGTTTTAAAACCCTATTTAAAAGACGGGACGCTTATCTGCAGATCGGGGAAAACGGATTTTGATGAGACTTGTATCCTGCGCTGGTCGGAAGACACCGCGGAAGAGATCTGTACGGAATTGATCAATGAATACTATCCCGAAGGAGATCTCGACATTGCCTGCTCCGCATTCGACGGTTTTGCATACGGTATCCTGAAGGCCTGGGATAAAAAGCATTTTCCGGAAGGCGTGCGCCCTCTGATCACCGGGCAGGATGCAGAGAAACCGGCGATCAGAAACATCGCGGAACACAAGATGGATATGACGATCTATAAAGATACCAGGATCCTCGCACAAAAGTGTGTGACCATGGTGCAGGCGCTTCTCGAAAACGGCGAACCCGAGATCAACGATACGACCCAGTACAACAACAATGTGCTGACCGTACCGTCCTTTCTCTGTGATCCCGTCGTGATCGACGCCGACAACTACGAAGAGATCCTGATCGGCGGCGGCTACTACACCAAAGAGCAGCTGTTCGACTGAAGCATATATTTGAGCGGATTCGGTAAAACGACATTTTCTCGTCTCGCTCTTTGACGCTCGCTCGAGAAGTGTTTTACCGAATCCGATTCAAAAGAATGAATGGCAGGCGATCAGCAGGCAACCTTCCCCGACGAACGTACAAAGTGTGAGACGGGGAAGCGTTGAACTGATGAGCGCCATGGAATATGTGAAGAGGTACCAAGATGAATCTGTACAAAGTTATGCTTGTAGACGACGAAGCCGATGCAAGAGAGGCGATCGCAAAATGTGTTGACTGGAATGCGATTGGCTATCAGGTCGTGGCAGAAGCGGAAAACGGAGAAGATGCGCTGGAAAAAGCGGAACAGTATGCGCCGGATGTTGTGCTGACGGACATTCAGATGCCGTTTATGGACGGTTTGACGTTTAGCAGAAAACTGAAGAGCATTATGCCGGAAACCAGGATCATCATATTCTCCGGTTATGATGAATTTGAGTATGCGCAGGAAGCGATCCGCTTAGAGGCCGAAGAGTATATCTTGAAACCGATCAATGCCGACGAACTGATCAAGGTTTTTAGCAAGATCAGAGAGCGTCTGGATGAGGATTTTGACAGACGACATAATATCGACCGGCTGAAACGGTTTTACCAGGACAGTCTCCCGATCTTAAAGGAGCAGTTTTTGATCGGTGTGCTTGAAGGCAGGCTGAGCACGGATCAGATCGCCGCTTATGCGGCGGATTATCAGCTGAAACTGGACGCACCCTTCTATGCGGTCGGCGTATTGAAACAGGAAGAAGATACGGCCGGCCTGCAGCCGCTTGACGCAGGACTGCTTGGGGTATCGCTTAAAAACATGACCGAAGAATTCTTTTCCGACTTACCGGATCACATCTGCATGAACTATCTGGGAACGGTCGTTGTGATCGCAGGCTTAAAAAGTACATCGGCGCTGCCTGCTTTCATTGCCGGAATGGATAAGATCTGTAAGATGTCCAAGAAACAATACGGGCTCGATACGACGGCAGGCATCGGAAAGATCTACGGAAACAGCAGGGATATCGCAAGATCCTATGAGGAGGCCAGGGAAGCGGCCATGTACCGCATGCTTCTTGACGCCGACCAGGCGATCTATATCGGAGACGTGGAACCGAAGAACTCTGAAGTCATGACGCTTGATGAAAAACTGATCGAGCGGCTGCTTAGGGAGATTAAGATCGGGGATGAAATGACCATGACGGATGCGGTTAATGAGATCATGTCGCATCTTAAAAAATCATCCGTTTCCATTCCCCAGCTTCGGATGTGGTGTACGGAGATCGCAATCGAATTAAGCCGCCTTGCGTCCATGTATAAAGCAGAAAGTGAACTCGGAGACCCCGAAAAACTGTTTGATGCGATCGAGCAGTTCCACTCCTTTGATGAGATGAACGTCTGGCTGAACGGACTGTGCAATGACCTGATGCAGTTTATCCGCAGGAACCGCCAGGATGCCACAAGAGTTCTCGGTGAGAAAGCCATTGCCTATATCAGGGAACACTATCAGGATTCTCATCTTTCGGTGGATATGGTCTGTCAGCATCTGGGCGTCGGCACCACATATTTTTCTTCGATCTTTAAGAAAGAAACCGGCATGAACTTTGTGGCTTATCTGACGAAGATCCGCATGGAGGAGGCGGTGTCTCTCCTGGAAAATACGGAAGAGAAGAGCTATGTGATCGCCGGTATGGTCGGTTATGAGGAACCGACATATTTCAGTTACGTGTTCAAGAAACAGTACGGCGTATCCCCTGCCAAATACCGGCAGACACTTTCGAATTCGGATAACAGATAAAAATATATGAAACTCAAGTTTGACCAGCTTTTTTACAGGATCACAAAAGCATATAAGCGGCGTAATATCCAGCTGATCATTTCCATTTCGTTTACCCTGATCGCCGTCTTCGGCATGCTGATCTTAGGCCTTGCGCTTTATTCGCAGTTTAGCGCCAAAGCCATAGAGAGTGCCGTGGAAAACGACAAGCAGGTGCTTGAACAGGTCAGCTGGAATCTGAATACCTATATCCGGAATATGATGAGTGTTTCGGATTCTTATTACTATTCCGTGATCAAGAAAAAAGACCTGGCCCAGGATTCCTTTGTGGAAGAAATGGACCTGTTATACGAGGCCAATAAGGATAACCTGATCAGTATCGCCTGCGTGACGGAAGACGGCGCACTGATCGCTGCGGCGCCGGTTGCAAATCGCAAAGAGGGCGTTGATTTTTGCGCACAGGAATGGTTCCGGAATGCGGAAGAAAAAATCGCGGATATCCATTTTTCCACACCGCATGTACAGAACCTGTTTGAAAACAGCAACTATCGTTATTACTGGGTCGTATCCCTAAGCCGCAGCGTGGAGCTGACGAATCTTGGAAGCATCGGCAGGGGCGTTTTGCTGGTCGATATGAATTTCTCTGCGATCGAGCAGATGTTCAGTAAGGTGAATGAAAAGAGCAGCGGTTATGTGTATCTGATGGACCGCAACGGGGAGATCATCTATCATCCCAGGCAGAAGGCGATCTATTCGGGACTGATCGCGGAGAACAACATCAAAGCGACTGAATACGAGGATGGCGACCATGTAGAGCGCTTTAACGGCGCCGAACGTTCCGTGATCGTAAAAACGGTCGGCTATACCGGATGGAAGATCGTCAGCGTCACGCCGATGAAAGAGCTGTCGCTCAGTATGGCACAGACCAGGATCTTTACGTTGATCAGCCTGACCGTCACGATCTTTTTGGTTCTTTTTGGTAACATGTTCATTTCCACCAGAGTGACCGATCCGCTGCGCAGGCTGGATGAGAGCGTGCGGCAGCTGGAAGAGGGAAACCTGGATGTTGACAACATCTACATCGGCGGCTCGCATGAGATCATGCATCTTAGCAGAACGATCAATTCCATGGTCAAACAGATGCGCAAACTGATGGATGACATGGTCAAAGAGCAGCGGGACAAGCGCCGAAGCGAGCTGGATGCCCTGCAGTCGCAGATCAATCCGCATTTCCTCTATAACACACTGGATTCGGTCGTATGGATGATCGAAAGTAACCGCTATAAGGACGCGATCACTACGGTAACGGCGCTGGCAACGCTGTTTCGGATTAGCTTAAGCCGCGGGGATAACATCATCCCGATCCGCGATGAGATCGTTCATGCACAGAACTATTTAAATATTCAGAAGGTACGTTATAAGAATAAATTCACATCGACCATTGAGATCGATCCGGCGATCGAGGATTGCTGTACGATTAAGCTCATTGTGCAGCCGCTTCTGGAAAATGCGATCTATTACGGTGCCATGGACGAAGACTCCGAGATTTCCGTCAAAGGATATGAAAAAGACGGCGACATCTTTATCGAAGTCACGGATAACGGTATGGGCATGCCGGAGGATGTGCTGGAAAATCTCCTGAAAGAGAAAAGCAAGACCAGAGGCAGAGGCTCGGGCATCGGGCTCTGGAACGTCAATCAGCGTATCCAGCTGTATTTCAAAGGCGATTACGGTTTAAGCCTAACGAGCGAACTGGATGAGGGAACAACGGTCACGATCCACCTCCCGAAGATCTCGTACGCGGAATACAAGAAGGGAGGGGAACTGAAATGAAGATCAAATTAAGACCCGTCCTGATCCTGGCGCTTGCGATGATCTTAGCCCTCGTTCTGGAGTTTGCGTATTACGTCTATGTGAATAACCGGGAAGATCCGATCCGGCAGGTATCCCTGATCGTGTACGGTTCCGACTCCGCAAGGTGGGAGAACTTAAAGCAGGGAGCGGAACTGGCAGCAGGAGATCTCAACGCGGAAGTGACTTTGATCACCATGTCTTCGGAAGAAGATGCCATGGAGCAGATCTCCCTGATCGGAAGAGAGATCCAGAACGGTGCGGACGCCCTGTTGATCGCAGCCTGCGACGCTAAGGCGGTCGGCGAATATATGGAGCATGTCAAACCGAAGATCCCGTATCTGTTTGTGGAGAGCGGTATCGGGAATGACGAATGCTTGGCGGCGGATGATACGGAAATGGCCGTTTCGCTGGCAAAAACCATTGCCGAAAACGAAAAGGAATGGATCAAGGTTGCCCTGATCGCGGATCATACCGAGCGTGACAGTGTGAAAAAGCGCCTTGATGCCATACAGAATGCAGGCGTTACGTTTGCCGATGAGATCGTGCTGTGGGAGAGAAATGAGCAGGAACGGAATAAAAAAGCACAGTTTTTCCTGCAGAGGGAACTGACGGAAGAAGCCGTGGATGTCGTCGTGGCACTCGATAACAGTTCCATGGAAGAACTGCTCGATGCGACCGTGAACCTGAATAAGGACATTAAGATCTACGGGATTGCCAACAGCAGTAAGAGTGTATATTACCTGGATAACCGGCTGATCAAATCGCTGGTCTACCAGGATGAGTTCAGTATCGGCTATCTGGGGCTTACGGAAGTTTTATCGGGCGGAACGATAACGACAGATCACACGATCCGCTATGAAGTGGTCGATCATGATGCGATGTATGAGGAAGCATATCAGAAACTGCTGTTTCCGCATGTGAGGTAGAAATGAGACAGAGAATACGATTATTATGCCTGCTGCTTGCAATGGCCCTGCTTGCCGGGTGTGCACCCGCCGGGAACCGCGGCAGCGCAGAAAAGAAAAACAATATCCGGATCGGTGTCAGCATTTATGATGGTTACGATACGTTTATCTCGGATATGACGCAGGCCATGAACGAGTGGGCCAGAGAGAAGGAAAAGGAAACAGGAGATGCGATCCTTTTGGACATTGTCAGTGCCGGCGGCAGCCAGCTGACGCAGAACGATCAGGTGGCCAAGTTCATCGACAAGGGCTACGATGCCGTCTGTGTCAATCCGGTCGACCGCACGGATACCGCGGTGATCATCGATAAGGCCAAAAACGCAGACGTGCCGGTTGTCTTTTTCAACCGGGAGCCTGTCATGGAAGACTTAAACCGCTGGAGCAAACTATATTACGTTGGCGCAAACGCGGAGCAGTCGGGTACCCTGCAGGCACAGCTTGTGATCGATGCCTTAAGCGACCCTTCCAGATTTAAACGTATCGACAAAAACGATGACGGCGTGATCCAGTATGTGATCCTGGAGGGAGAGATCGGGCATCAGGATGCGCTGATCCGGACGCAGGTTTCGATCGAGACCATCCAGCAGGCGGGGTTCGCCATTGAAAAGATCGGCGATGAGATCGCAAACTGGAACCGCAACCAGGCAGATTCCAAGATGAGCGTATTGCTTGACTCCTATCCAACGCAGATCGAGATGGTCATCGCCAATGATGACGATATGGCGCTTGGTGCCCTTGATGCCGTGCAGCATAAGGGCGCAGATCTTCCGTTGGTCGTCGGCATCAACGGGGTGGATGAGGCACTGGAAATGGTCAAGATGAAGAAACTGGAAGGGACCGTTTACAACGACGCAAAGGGACAGGCCGATAAGATCATGCAACTGGCCTATGATCTGTCCGTATCGGGCCTGCCTGAGGCTGCGGTTTCGGACCGGGTCATCTATGTGGATTACCAGCTGATCAATTACAAAAACGTGCAGACATTCATCCGTCTGAAAGAGTAGACGGTTGCAAATTATGGTATATTTTGCATTGTAACAGCACAATATTTAGTGTATATTATATTTGTCAGAGTTTAGGTAAGGGAGACTTATGACTTGCCAGGAAAGTGAACAATATATACAGGAATTTGTGGATGATGCCTTAACGGGGGAACGTTTGGAAGTGTTCCTCTGGCACATCAGCAATTGTAAAGCCTGTTATAACGAGATGGAGACCAGCTATCTGCTGAAGGAAGCACTCGCGCGCTTAGAGGACGGGACTTCCTTTGATCTGCATTCCGAACTGAAAGAGAAGATCCAGATCATGGAGCAGTATATCAGATGGCACAATCTGGCGGCGGTGGTCAGAAGAATTATTCTGACCGTTGCAGGTCTGTTTCTCGTATGGGAAATGATGTACCTGTATCTGTATTATCTGTAAAATCATGCAAGATAAATTAGTTCTGATCGACGGAAACAGCATAGCAAACAGAGCCTTTTACGGGCTTCCTGATCTGACGAATGCATTGGGGGAACACACCAATGCCATTTACGGTTTCTTAAATATTCTCTTTAAGATCTTAACGGAAGAAGAACCTGCTTATCTGGCAGTTGCTTTTGACCTGCATGCACCGACATTCCGGCATAAAATGTACGATGCCTATAAAGGCACGCGCAAACCGATGCCTACGGAACTGAAGGAGCAGATGCCGGTACTTCGTGAACTGCTTGCAGCCATGCAGATCAAAGTCGTCACACTGGAAGGTTACGAGGCGGACGATCTGCTGGGAACCCTTGCAAAATGCGCCGAAGAGCAGGGCATCGCCGTATCGCTCGTATCGGGGGACCGCGATCTGCTGCAGATCGCAACGGACCGTATCCGGATCCGCATTCCCAAGACCAAGGGCGGCAAGACGGAGGTGGAAGACTACTACACGCAGGATGTGATCGACCGCTACGGCATCACGCCCGCGCAGGTCATCGAGCTCAAAGCGTTGATGGGTGATTCCTCCGACAACATTCCGGGCGTACCCAAGATCGGGGAGAAAACGGCGACGGCACTCGTTCAGGAATACGGCACGATCGAGAACCTGAAGGAGCACATCGGAGAGATATCCAAAGCATCCGTGAAATCGACACTTACGGAGCATTTCGATCTGGCGGAGCTGTCCAAAAAACTGGCAACGATCGACACCAACGCACCGATCGAATTTACGAAGTCCGATTTTGCCATTGCAGATCTCTATACACAGGAAGCCTACAAGATCGTCAAAAGACTCGGCTTTAAAAATATCCTGCCGCGTTTTGAAAACGCAGAGCAGGAAAATGACGCGGCAGCCGTCTATCGGACCGTGGAAGATTTATCCGAAGCAGAGCAGGTATTTGACAACTGCATGAAGGCCGAGAAAGCCTCGTTTATGATTTTGGCGGACGGAAAAGTCACATACGGCGCTTCTCTTTGCGTATCCGCGGAGGAAGTCTGTTTCCTGCCGGTACAGGGATTTATCACGGAATCGTATCTGCTGGATCATATCCGTGCGGTCTGTGAGGGAGCGGGCAATCATACCGTCAGCACATTCGCACTCAAGAGGCAGATGCATCTCTTCGGGGAACTGGATATGGAGCATGCCGGCACGCATCTGTTTGACTGTGCCATCGCGGCGTATTTGCTGAATCCCCTGAAGAACGATTATGATCTGGAAGACATTGCCGGTGAGCATCTGTCCATGATGATCCGGGGTTATAAAGAACGTTTCGGAAAGCTGACCATACCGGAGGCTCTGACGGGGCAGGCAGAGGAGGTACGGGATTATGCCTGTGATCTGGCACGGGTCTGCTTCCTTGGTGCGCCGGTTCTTGAGAAGAAATTAAAAGCGCAGGAAATGTGGGATCTCTTTACGCAGATCGAGATGCCGCTCTGCGTTTGCTTATTCCGCATGGAACGGGAAGGGATCCTTGTCAAAAAAGAAGAACTTCAGGCCTATTCGGAAACGCTCCTTGCGGAAATGCAGCAGCTGGAAGAGACCATCTATGCGGAAGCAGGCGAAGCCTTTAATATCAACTCGCCCAAACAACTGGGAGAGATTCTGTTTGAGAAGATGGGACTGCCCGGCGGCAAGAAGACCAAAACCGGATATTCCACGGCAGCGGATGTGCTGGAAAAGCTTTCAGAGGAGCATCCGTTCGTACAGCATATTTTGCGCTACCGGACCATAGCCAAGTTAAGGTCGACCTATGCGGAAGGCCTGATGGAATATGTTGATGTGGACGACCGGATCCGTTCCACGTTCCACCAGACGATCACCGCCACCGGAAGACTCAGTTCCGCAGATCCGAATCTGCAGAACATCCCGATCCGTATGGAAGAGGGCAGGCTGATCCGGAAAGCGTTTGTGCCAAAAGACGGGTGCGTGTTTGTCGACGCGGATTATTCGCAGATCGAACTGCGCATCATGGCGCATATGTCGGGGGATGAAAAGCTGATCGCAGCTTACCGGCGTGCGGATGATATTCATGCCATCACGGCATCGGAGGTATTTCATGTGCCGTTATCGGAAGTGACACCGCAGCTAAGGCGCAATGCCAAAGCCGTCAATTTCGGGATCATTTACGGGATCAGTTCGTTCGGCCTGTCACAGGACTTAAGTATTTCGAAAGCGGAAGCGGCGGATTATATCGAACGGTATTTTGAGACCTATCCGCAGGTCAAGGCTTTTGTCGATGAACTGGTAAAGGGCGCCAAAAAAGACGGTTATGCAAAGACGATGTTTGGCAGAAGGCGGCCGATCCCGGAACTGCACTCGAACGTATTCATGCAGCGTTCCTTTGGTGAGCGGGTCGCTATGAACGCACCGATCCAGGGCACGGCGGCCGACATCATGAAGATCGCCATGATCCGTGTCATGAAGCGGATGGATCAGGAAAACCTGCGATCGAAAATGCTTCTGCAGGTACATGACGAACTGCTGATCGAAGCATATCCGGATGAACTGGAAGCGGTTCATCAGATCTTACTCGAAGAAATGACGCATGCTGCAGACCTCGCCGTTAAACTGGAGGTCGACATGCACGACGGCGATACCTGGTACTCCGCGAAGTAAAATGAGAAAAATAGGGATCACAGGCGGCGTTGGCGCCGGAAAATCGATCATCTTAGACTACCTGCGCACACACTGCCATTGCATGGTGCTGCAGGCAGACGAACTTGCCTGGAAACTGGAGGAGCCGGACGGACCGTGTTATCAGCCGCTGATCGATCTTTTGGGAGAAGGAATCCTTGGAGACGATCAGAAAATCGACCACGGCAAAATGAGCGCTGCGATCTTTGGAAGAGCAGACCTCCTCTTGGCAGTCAATGACATCGTGCATCCTCTCGTAAAGCGTGAGGCAGGAAAAATCGCTGCACAGGCGGAAGCGGACGGCTTTGATTTTTTCTTTTTCGAAGCGGCCCTGCTCATTGAATCGACCTGCGATGAGATTGTTGACGAGGTTTGGTATGTTTATGCGCCGAGAAAAGAACGCATGAAACGCCTGATGCGTGACCGCGGCTATACGAGAGAGAAGGTTTGTGCGATCATGGCGGGACAGCTCAGTGAGAAGGCATTCCGCGCCCGTGCGGACCGCGTGATCACAAATGACGGTGACACCGGAAAGGTTTACCGGCAGCTTGATAAATGGTTAACATAAAGTACTAATTTGGTTTACATAAAGCAAAAGAGGGACGGCTGTGGCAGAGAAGAAGAAAAACCCCGGACAGATTGTATTCGGCCTGGATATCGGCACCAGAAGTGTTGTCGGTACGGTCGGTTATAAGACCGGCGACACGTTTCATGTAATGGCGCAATGCGTGAAAGAACATGAGACCCGTTCGATGCTTGACGGACAGATCCACGATATCGAACAGGTTTCGTTAACGATCGCGGATGTGAAAAAGAAGCTGGAAAAAGAACTCGGGCAGGAACTCGGCGAAGTGTGCATCGCCGCTGCGGGACGTGTCTTAAAGACGATCACGACAAGTGCGGAACTGACCTTTGACGATGATACCGTCGTCGATGCGGAACATATCTACACCTTGGAAATGCTCGGTCTGGAAAAAGCTTATGAGGAATTCCAGGAGCAGAATGATTCGGGGATCAAGTTCTACAGTGTCGGCTATACGGTCGTTAAATATTTCCTGAACGATTATCCGATCACGTCGCTGGAACGCCATAAAGCAAAAAAGATCGGCGTGGAACTGATCGCTACCTTCCTGCCGGATGAGGTGGTGGACGGGCTTTACAGATCCGTTGAGATGGCGGGACTGGAAGTTGCGAATCTGACGCTCGAGCCGATCGCTGCCATGCATGCGGCGGTTCCCGTGATGTATCGCATGTTAAACATCGCACTTGTGGATGTGGGTGCGGGGACCAGTGATATCTCCGTTACCAAGGACGGCAGCATCGTGGCCTACGGCATGATCCCGAGCGCCGGAGACGAGTTCACGGATACCATTGCACAGCATTGCCTGACAGACTATATCGA
>JAEEGL016250383.1_pt1 | contig 13200 bp, 10 predicted proteins | sample 9134231 | NCBI WGS metagenome assembly JAEEGL01 (sample SAMN16246548, study PRJNA631951) | gut metagenome | biome: gut microbiome; feature: rumen; material: fiber-attached | host: Bos | place: Iran: Karaj | collected 2018-10
GTAAAAGATGAAGATGTTAAAGCTCAAATAGACACAGAGTTTGCTACTTTAAACAAAGAGTATCAACCAGTTTTGGATTATCTTGCTATGTATAAAAAGAAAAATGGTGTCTATCCTGACAAAATTGATGAAAAAGTATTAACAAAATCTAAAACTTTTGATAAGTATGTATATCACGTTGCATCTGATAAAAAAGGTTACTGGTTAGAAGTGTATCCTATAAATGCCCCAATAGAGTTTTACTACAATGATGAATATGATAATGGCTATGAATATTATAAAGGTACAGGAACAATTGACTCGGCTTTTACAAATTACAATTACTATGAAATTGATAAAAAATGGCATGCAGTTCATCAAGACTTAGTAACAAGACATAGCAGATTTGTAAAAAATAAAGCCGAAAGAGATACTGATGTTTATTTTAAAGACAATATAGATAAGTATAATTTTAATGCAGACAAGAAATAATGGACATTTTAGATAGATTAGCAAAATCGAAATTCAGGAGCAGATTTAAGCTTCGGGCAAAAGAGCTTGAATATATCAAGGATAAAGGACTTGATACGATTCATTCTCATGCCTGTGATTTTATTCGTGATAGAGTAGCTCCCTCTGAACCTGTGAACGATGGTAAACAAACTCCAATGCGTGGGCATCCTGTTTTTATCGCTCAACACGCAACTGCAACCTGCTGCCGCGGCTGTATCGAGAAATGGCACAAATTCCCTCAACACAGAAAACTAACCAAAACAGAACAAGAGTATCTTGTTTCAATAATAATGGAATGGATTAAGAGACAAATTTCATAAAAAAATTATCAGGGAGAATTGAACAAATTATCTGCTTAATTTGAACTGCCTGACAGACAAAATTAAACATTTTCCGACTTAATTTTCACAAAATTGAACTTGTTGAATTTGTTTTGTCGGACAGTTTAATTTTATCTGTCTATTTATAGCTGTATTGGTATTTTTTTACCGAATTCCATATAATTTCCTTAAATAAACAACTTTTTTCCAATAAAAAACTCCCCGGGTTTTCTTGGCTTCGACCTACGGAAAAAATGTTTCACCAATTTCCTGTAACCATATATAGCAAAAAAAAAAATTACCGGTTTTAATGTAAATATATGTGGAAGTAATAAAATTTAAAGATAAAGGAATGGCTTTAAGATAAATCTGGAGAAACGGAGGAAAAATAGATTATGTACGTTAATAATATTCAAAATTTTCAGTACAATAAAACAAATGAAAAACGTAAATATTTTCAAAATTTCTGTGGAAACATTAATAAAACTGTCCATTCTTTTCAATTGAATACTAAAGAATTGTCCGATATTACGCATATATCCGAGCAATTTAGACGATTAAACATTATTTATCAAACTGCGGGTGGTTATTTAACAGATTTGTTCAATAAGGGTATTAGATTTCTGATACCAATAGAAGCTACTAACTTTATTTTAAAAGATATTTTCAATTCAGAAAAAGTTTCTGATGTTAAAGTTGAAAAGAATTATGATGATAAAAATACAGATGAATTAATCACGCTAACTATTGGCGGTAAAAATGATCTTGCCAAGCTCGTTGTCTCTAAAGGAGGTATGGTTGATGTTATTGCTGATGAAAACCTAACAGAAGAAGATTTGAATAAGTATTTGACTGAAATTAACAAAAATCACGATAAGCTTATTGATTCTGTTTCTGAAAAAGCCGACCTGGCAACAAGTTTTGTTAGGGAAGTCTTGAAAGATAAAAATTTTGACGAAATTAATATATCTTCGCCGAAACAAATACGTGATGCCATTAAAAAGTATATTGAAGAAAGACAAAGAATAACTATACTATACCAAACTATTAACAAAGCAAAATTTAGCTCAGAATATTGTTTGGAATATAATAAGCCGACGACTTCAAACAAAGGTACACTGGAAAACGGTAATATAGAGTTTGCGTTTGAAGACCTTGGAAATCAATATTTCAGCGGGATTTTACTGGCAGTAACCAATCATAATGCAAAAACAAAACAATGGTTTATTGCCATGGATGACGGTAATATTTATAAAACACCGGTTATTGAACCTGGCCAACCAATGCCAAGACACTTTTTAGATATTGATAATTTAACTGCATTAACTCCCGATGAACTTAAATCTCCGGAATTAAATTCTATGTTTAACTATGCCTGTTCTCATATAGATTCAGTCTGCAGGGCTATGATATATGAATTATCAGGAAGAAAAGTTATTAACAAGAAAACAATAGATCAAATAAAAGAAAAACTAGATAAAAGTCCGCGGGTGATTACAGAGCAACCTTTTTCAGAAGAAACAGCTAAGACCGTTAAAGTGTACAATTTGGCTCCTGAGTTTTTAGAAAATATGAAAGAAATAGAAAGCCTTATGCATAGAATCACAGAAGCGTACCTCGGTTGCAGCAATAAAAAAGATAGGCGTGCCAATATGACCGAAAGGTCAGGATTAATAAGAAAAAAATTTATAAATGGCTATATTATTAAAGATGTGTTATCGACTGATAAAATGTCATTAGGAATTTCTAAACATTCTTATAACGGTAAAAATGAATCATTATTTAGTCTTGGATTTTCTGATGAAAATAATAATGAAGTAGCAAGATTAAAAATATTAAAACAGGGAAAAGCAAAATTACTCCTTAAACCTACTGCAACAAAAGAATTTGCAGATGAGATGGAAAAACTTATAAATTATGAATTTGAGAATGGTTTGACAAAAAAATTATTAACCAGACTCAATGAAGCATGCTATTATCACGAACATTATGCTGAGGTTAATAAATACATTTACAAATCATATTTCAATATCACAGTGCTGCAAGCCGTGAGAGAATTAATGTCGGATAAAAGTTTTTATAAATTTGACAGTAAAAAAGTAAACGAAATAAAAGTTATTTCTGATAATTTAGCACAAATGCACAGAAAATATCCCAGTAAAGCATATCGGGTACTACAAGCATTTTTCCCTGAAATGCAACATTCATCAAACAGATTTTTGTGCGGGCGTATAAACGAACATAATTTAAGTTACGAAGCAATATCTCTAACAAGATCAGACCTTTCCGGCATCAGGATAATGACCAAAAACAGCAGGGGTAACATATCGAAGTGTTATGTAATAGAAGATGACGGTACAACCTATAAGCTTGTGCATTTACCGAGCAATAATAGCACACGTTTTGATATGCGCAGAAGTAATTTTATCAAATTAGACGAAAATGCCATCAAAGAAGAAAGCCCACTGGATTTAATATTTATAAACCTCTATAATACTTTAACTGTGTATAACGACTTGCTGCAAGAATGTCTTAAACACGGTGTTATATTAACTGATGATGAAATAACGAAGAAAGTAGAAAAATACAAAATAATACTGGACAAAAAAAATGCTAAAACATCAACCATATATGGCAGTTCAAATGAGTTACCAAAGGATAATGCACCTATAGATGTTGTTCCGTTAACTAAAGAACTTAAAAAAAGGTATGCAAGCATGCTGACGCCGGATGGGAGCTTCAAATCACTTGCAGATATCGATATTGCAGACGTGGTAAAACAACTTAATAGAATTTTTGCAACACCATATGAGGAACGCAGCCCACATCTTGTTCATGATTTAAAATCCGATGGTAATATCTTTCTAAATAGATTTTCTGTTACTGCACCAAATGGTGCTTGGATTACTGTTACAAAAAATATGACCAATGAATATCCGCCTTTTATGTATTATTCAATCAGAATTCAGAAGGATGATGAAGCCATAGATATAAAAATTAATCCGGAGGAATCTACCATACTTAGATGTGATAAAAATAATATAATAATGGAAAATGATGAAGGCAGAAAATTACCAATCAATCAGGCTAAATTTGTTGCTCAAAATCTTTTAAGCGCAGATATGCCGATATATTTTGCTGAAATTTTTGCAGAAAAGCCCAATGCTGAAAGAAAAGTCGTAAAATTTCAGGTGTTTAAAAATACTAAAAATAAAAATTTTGCAAAAGAAACTGTAAACGCTTTTATGAAAGCAATGGCTACAGAAGTACCTGCAGATGTACAAAAGGAATTTGATTTAGAAAATGAAGAAGAACCCGAAGAAGAAATTGTTAAAACCGGGGAATAACCGGAAGAAACTGATTGTGATATAGCAGTCGGTTTGAGAAGAAAGGACCGTATTTTTGATAAAATTTCATTTAATAGCAAATTTTATTTTCAGGGGGTTTATATTAAATAGTGTACCCATAAAAGGAGAAAATTATGAACATAAACAGAATTGATAATACTGCTTTTGGTGCGAGTTTTGTACCAAATGATGCTCTTTGCGATTTACTTACCCATAGTAAAATAGATAATAAAAGCGTTAGATTATCACGCCGTTTGGCAAGAAAATGGAAAGGACAGGAGCTTTTAATACAAAATTTCAATGTTGGTAACGAACTTGATAAGCCTGTACTTAGCTTTACATTGAAAAATTTGAGTTCCGGCTTTGTGACAGATATGAAATACTCAAGTAAATTCAACTTTAATCTTAATAAATTTTTACAAGACCTTATGAAAAGAAAAGGTTTCTTTTATCTTGATAAGCAGTGTAAAGTTGAACACAATTTAACCGGCACAAAAAGATTGTTACATAATTTGATAAATCAATAAATAAAATTAAAACAAACTAGCAAATTTTATTTTCAGGGGGGTTGTATTGAATAGCGTACCCATTAAAAGGAGAAAATAGAATGAACATATCACCAGTTAACAACAATTACAGAAATTACAACACAGTTATGTTTAGAGCAAGTACAAAACAGATTGGTAAAACTGTACAAAATGCAACAGGCAAATCAGGTATTTACCAAGCAGCTGTTGATAAATTAGCGGATATTCAACGTGAACTTGAATATGGGCACTCTTTATTACGTGTGAATAATTGGTTTAGTCCTGCTGATGTTAAAGAAAGTGACAAAGCTATTTATGAAATGTATCAATCAAACATTAAAAATTTAGAGCAACAGAAAAAAGAAGTTATTGCAGGAATGCTAAAACAAATCAAAGAAGATTCGAGATACAAAGATTTATCTGATGATTGTATGAAACGTATAAAAGAACATATAGATTGTGGTTCTACTTGGGAAGATTTTTATTTTAATGATAAAAGTATCAATAAAATAATTGCAGATATGAAGTAATCAAGTAAAAAGTCTTTACTAAACCATTAGCAAAAAATTTTTTCAGGGGGTTTAAAATAGTGTACCCAATTAAAAGGAGTAAAAATGAATATATCACCAGTTAATATTTACTCAAATTACAACACACCGAGTTTTGGTGTATCTTTAAAAATTACAACGAACAAAAAAGTTACCGCAAAGGATGCCGCAAAAGTATTAACCGTTCCGGCAACTATATGCTTGGCTTTAGTAACAGGAAAATCAGGTAAAACTGCTAATTCTCAAGACAGGTCAGTCCAAATATACGATAATGAATATTTTATTGACCAAGACGGGCATTTGACACAAACTCCCGCAAACGAACGCTCTGACGGATATTATATTCTGAGTAAAGATAATAAAACTCCAATTTATAAACTCCCTAGCGGGAAATTAATGACTCAACAAGGTGCAAGTGTCGAACCGGCAATGGCTGTTGATGTATTGAAAGATGAAATTAGAAAAGTCGATAAAGAAAACCATACAACTGAAGAACAAATTGAAAATTTGGATTCAGCAATTAAAGCTAAAAAAGCCGATACTGATGAAAAAGTTGCGGTTTTAGAATCAAAAACACAAAGTTTAACAGAATATCTCAACAAATTAAAAGAAAATTATTCATCACTTAAAAAAATTAGTAAAGAAAATTTGCGACCGATATGTGATATGTTTTTTGAAGTAGTGGATTATAAAGATAGCTGGGGTAACCCTACCTTCCGTGTGGATTTTGATAAAGAAAAAATTACGAAAGAATTGTGCAGAAGTTTAGCATCTGAACAGGCGATATCTTTATTAGAGGCTAACGAAAGACCAACAAAATTACTGGATATAAAAGAACTTGCTGCATCGCAAGAAAAAAAGAGTATGGGTGTTGGTACACAATTGGATGACATAAATGATATCAATTCTTTACTCGACACATTATCTGAGAAAGTAAAAATATTAGCGACAAACAAAACAAAATTAAGTGCAAAAGAAAAAGAAGTAAGTGATACAGAAGAATCTTTTAATAATTCATTCAATTCTGCTCTTACCCAATATAATAATGTAAGAAATAATTGTCTTAACCGCGAACGTAATATTAGAAATAGTATTCGTGAAACAATCGAGGAATGTCAAACGGATGCACAACATGATTATGTTTGGTTAGTTGAATACGAAAGATTTAAGGCTTTTACTTGGGAGGAAAAATTATATATACGGGATGCAGGTAATTACAATATGGCAACATGGAGAATGAGTTCTGTAGAGAAAAAGCATTGCGGAGGTGAGACGAGTAAAAAATACAGAGAGCGTGCGGAAGAAAAATATAAAAAAGGTGAAAGACCAACTACCAAGTGGATAAGAGAATATATATGGGAGCAGGTAAAGGACCTTGAGGGGCAATCAGAAGAACAAAGAGAAGCTGCACTGTTTAGGGCATACTATAGAAGATAGCCCGATGGCGGTGTCTGTGGCTGGACCCCTAACGCATGGTACTTTAATGAAAAATGCAGTGGCGGTGCTTAATAACTGTACACGGACACTCAGTTTTAGACATTATCTACATAGCTAAAATAATCGGACACATTTTCCCCGACTATACTTTTTGATGTAGGCATTCTTTATGTCATTAAATTGAACAAAACCAAGTTCTGATAATAAATTACGAGTTTCTTTGTTTGTATCCCCATCTCCTAATACCAAAATAGAAGATGTATCTTTGAATTTATTTGCGATTTTTGTTAAAAGCCTTGTTTCATCATAGTCATTAAAATATAGTAATAGATTCCTACAGAATAATATTGTATTTCTTTCAGGCAGATTATCGATATCATCTAATATGTTTGCTTGTGAGAATATTACATTTTTACGCACTAATGGTCTAAATTTAATATTTTCACAGTCTTTATTGTATTTCAAAAAGTTGTTTGTTAGAGATTGTGTATTTTTTGTTATGTACTTGTATTCTTCATCATCATGAACAGAAATTATGCCGGATTTTGCATCAGCAATATTTCTGCTATCAATATCCTTTGCTATAACTTTAAAAAATTTGCGACATTCTTCTCCTAATGCTACAAATAGGCTCATTATGATTGTAAACGCTTCTTCTCCCGTTGAACATGCATAGTCAAAAACATGAACTTTGTCAACATTCTTGTAATATTTTCCAATTTCTTTTGCAAATTCTATCCAATTAAAATCTTCCCTAAAAGATATTGTTGTATTAGTTGCTATATAGTTTCCAAATCTATCATATACATTTCGTGCACTTCCACTAAAAGTAAAATTTGTTATATTATTACAATTTATTTGTCTAATATTCATTATTTATCACCACTTGTATAAAAATCAGTAAAAATATTTTTTGCTATCTGATTAATAAAAATTAATTTTTATGCAATATTTTTGAGTAGCCAAGTTCTAAACTTATATATTAAAGTAAATAGGACGGGTTTTAACCCGTCAAAAACTTTTGAGTGCAGATATTAGGACAATGAATGTAAAATAATAGACATTTTTGTTACCGAAATCGGGCATTTCGGACTTTTATACTCAACCGACTTCCGACCTTAATAAATCGGTAAAAGCCGAGATTCTTCGGCACTTTGTGCCTCAGAATGACGGAATAACTTCCGACCAAATGTCCTGTAAAAAGGTAATTATCTTGAGTAGCTCGCTTTAAACGTGTCTGCTTGTTTTGCCGTCGTGATTTCATCACTTAGCAAAACAACTCCGCACTCTGCTCGCTCCTCGCTCGAACCATAAAGGCTCCGCCTTTTGTGGTTCTCATCCATTTAACAATAAAATTTTCAATAAAAAACTCCCGGAGATGGATTCGAACCACCGTTGGAAGAGCCAGAATCTTCAGTCCTGCCGCTAGACGATCCGGGAATATAAAAAAATTCTAACACCAAAAAATAACAGAGTAAAGCATATATTTATCTTACACTTAAAAACTTATGCACCTGCGGAATCAGGCGGACTTTGTCATACTTTGCCAAAAATTTGTCGAATACTGTTTGTACGATTTTCATATCTACATTCATTTTGTCGGCATTAAATTCCGGTTGCAAAATTATTTCAAAATTATGTTTTGAGGCCAATTTTACTGTTTTCTCAATTTCTTCGTCCGTAATATTTCGGTTAAAAACAACTTTTGCAAACAAATCTTTACTTGAAGCTACGGAGAAAAATTTATCATGTTTATCCCAAAGCTCGGGCAAGTGAGTGCAACTCGGAAGCTTAATATCAGCTGAAATATAGTCAACAAAATAAATGATTTTTTTCAACTCATCCGCTAAAGTCGCGTTGGTTTCAAGATAAACGGGAAGCGGACAGAACGGCAAAAGCATTTTCAAAAAATCTGCCTGCAAAAGCGGTTCTCCGCCGGTAAATGAAACGGAATGACAATCCATATGGCTGCCTATTTCTTTAATTAATGCTTTAACTGTATATGGCTTGCTTCCTTTTAAGTCAAAATCAGTATCGCAGTATCCGCAAGCCAAATTGCAGCCGCAGAATCTGACAAACAATTGTTTCGCTCCGATATAAGCACCTTCGCCCTGAATAGATGTAAAAATTTCTTTAATATTGGCTTTTTCTTCCTTCATTCCTTAATCTCTTATAATTTGCGAAGAAACTTCCGCTAACTTTTTATACAAATCTATTTCTTCTTTTGAAAGAGTTTTTGGTATTTTTATCTCTAACACAACAATCATATCACCAATTTTTCCATTTTGCACAATTCCGCAGCCGGAAAGCCGAATTTTTTGCCCGTTTTGAGTATTAGGAGCAATTTTGATGTTATAATTTCCGTTTATTGTATTTATTTCGATATTTGCTCCCAGTACTGCTTCGTAAGGAGCTATAAAAACTCTTTTTATAATATTTAATCCTTCGGTTTTGCAATCGTTCAATTCTTGAATATGAACGGTAATATAGAGGTCGCCATTGCATCCGCCGTTAGTTCCTATACCACCTTCTTTAGCCAGACGGATTTTTGAACCGTTTTTTATGCCTGCAGGAATTTTTACGGTAAATTTTTTATAGTTTGAAACTTCTCCTTTACCGTTGCAGTGAGTGCATTTTGTCCCATTGACGAATTTTCTTCCGCAGCATTTAGGACAAGATGAAGTTTGAAGCATATTAATAATTTTTTCAGTGCCGTTTATTGCTTCCATAACAGTCAGTTCAACATCCGTGTAGATGTCTTCGCCTCTGACGGGAACGGGGTTTTCCTGTTTTTTTGTTTCCTTTCTATGTATAAATTCATTCCAATTAAATGAAAACTCTTTAAATCCCGGGTATGTAGCCATATTAGTTTCAAAAGTATTTGTTTTTCTTTCTTCTTGCTTATTAGTTCTGTTTGAGCCATTCTGAGCATATTTATAAAAACTTCTGGCTCTGTCGTATTCAGCCTTTCTGGTATTGTCAGACAGAATTTCATATGCTTCGTTAATATTTTTAAATGTTTTAAGAACATTCGGAGTACTTCCCGCAATATCCGGATGCCATTTGCGAGCAAGTTTTCTGTATGCCTGCTTGATATCATCAGCAGAGGCAGACTCACATATTCCTAAAATTGCATAATAATCTTTATCCATACCAGATATTTAATGACATTAAAACTAAAGTCAAGTACTCATAAGGGTAAAAATATAAAAAACAGATTCGGCACAGTTTGCCGAATCTGTTTATAATTATTTATGCAATTTTAATATTTTTCATTTTCTTCTGTAAACTTATTATATAAATTCAAATACATATCGGCTAAATCTTCTTTCCCCAGTTTTTTCAGGTATTTCAGAGCACGTGTAACATCTATTTCAAAGCTATGTATTCTTATTTTCTTATTTAAGAAATCGACTGTTACCATTTCATCCAATTTATCAATATCCTCTTGAGACCAGCTATTATGGGGTTTTGAATCCAAGCCGTCAAAGTTTTCCCATTCTTTGAGTTGTTTCTTCTCTTGAGCGTTATAGGATAAAGATTCTTTGTATGCAGCAGCATCGGACTCATCAACCTTATTATCATCATTCATATCAAATTTTTTCATACATTCATCAAATATGCTTTTCTCTTTAGGTGTATCAATTTTACCGTTTCCGTTTTTGTCAGCAAACGACTGGGCTATTATTTCATAAAATTGAATATTGTGAATATCTTCGGGCATATAAACTCTCCATATTGTTTTTTCTCTACTTTTATATATAAAGTTTTTATTTACAGATAAATTTCAAAATAAAAAAAAAATGTTACAAAAGTTAATATCAAGTCATAAAGTAAATTATCACATAACAATACAACCACACATTTAATAGGCTTCATGCAGTCTAATTATACCGCTAAAGATGGAGCTATTTGCACAAATGAACGGACTAAGTCAGCATCCCATTGTGTTCCGGCACCGGCCTCCAGTATCGATATGGCTTTTTCTACGCTCAAGCCTTTTCTGTAAGGTCTGTCACTTATAAGTGCATGGTAAGTATCTGCTATGGCAACAATCTTAGCGGCAAGCGGAATTTCATTTCCTTTTAGATTGTCAGGATAACCATGCCCGTCAACTCTTTCGTGGTGATATTTTACAATCGGAATTAAATCTCTGAGGCTGACATTTGGTTTGAGAACCTTTTCTACTCCGATATCCGGGTGTCTTTTCATTATTGACCATTCTTCATCTGAGAGAGGTCCGTCTTTTTTAAGAACATTCTCAGGAATACCGATTTTCCCGACGTCATGTAATAAAGCACCCAGCATAATTCTGTTGATTTCTTTTTCCGGAAGATTTATTGCCCGTGCAAGAGCCTCAGAATATTTAGAAACAGATGTCGAGTGACCTTTTGTATATGGGTCTTTGGCATCAATTGCACCTGCTAGCGAAGTTGCAATCTCCCAAATCTTATTTTCTGTCATGTTATCTTCGTTATGGAATTTTGAAATTAATTCATCTTCAAAATTTATTCCGAGCTGTGAATGACGTTTTGCAACAACTTCAGCATAAGATTGTAAAGCAACATTATCCCAGAAGTTAAAGTCTTTTGAGCTTATGATAGCAGACATACCGTCTTTATAACCTTTCGCCTTAGAAATATACATTGCCTGTTCAGCCAAAATAAGTAATTTTTCCTTATCATTAGAGCAATCCGGATAGGTTGCAACACCTACAGAAACTTTTATCGGTCCTATTCCGTCAATAAAACAACAGGACAGTGAATAGGTCAAATATTCTGCAACATATTTTGCTTGTTCGGAATTGGTTTTAGGTAGAATAATCGCAAGTTCATCACCGCCGTACCTTCCTGCAACATCACTTTCTCTGACATTTTGGCGAATTTTTTCAGCAACCAGTTTAATGACTTCATCGCCTTTTGCGTGTCCTTGTTCTCTGTTAATCTTGGTAATATTATTTATATCCATCATAATAATGGACAACTGCTGTTTATTAATTTCCGCACGCTTAATTTCTTTCTCAAGTATTTCCTGAAACCCTCTGTGATTATACAAAAGGGTTAAATTATCAGTATTTACGTATTCTTTGCTCTTTTCAGTTAACTCCAAATTATCCGTAATAAGTGCAATAAATTTGGCAATAAGTGCATAAACAGTGGCATTTTGCTGAGCGTTTGGTTCTTCAATAATAAATACACCTATACATTTATTTGAAGAAATAAGCGGGAAAATAGCAGTGTCACAATTTTTGTAATAAAACAATTTCAGATAGTCCTGCTTGCTCACAAACATTGGCTTGCGTGAATTGAATACCTGAACAACCGGATTAGAGGTGTCTCTCAAAAAAAACTTTGTTGAATAAACGTTTTCAAGCTTATCTTTCAATCTCAAGTTTATGCAGTTTGATTGTTCTTTGTACAATCCGACTGCAAAGAATTTGGAATCAACGTTTTCTAAAATTACGGAATAAATTTTGCTGTAAAAATCTTCTATGTTTTCTATGTTAGATATTTCAGTAATTTTATTTATAATATCGTTATAATTTTTGTAATTTAAGAATGAATTTTTTTCTTTATCTAAAATAGTCGAATTCTGAAGATTTAGGCCGGATGAAGCAGAAGAATTTAGTGTCAATTCGTTAACTTTTGACACCAAACTTGACTGTGCAATCGGGGAAGTTACCATTTTGCTTAACTTGTTTGCAGCGACAGCACTTTCTTTTATATTGTTTAAGATTGTTTTTGCTTTTTTCACGTCGACACCTACATCCGCTTTAAATGTAAAACATGTGAATACAAATAATTGACTAATTTGTTACAAAATTTAATATTTTTTTACAATTAAACTCATAACATCCACCCTCATTTTCATGTTAACATCATTTTTAATATATTACCAGTGTGTTGAGTAAATGTAACGGTGAATGTTAAATATAAAGTTGAAAATTATAAAAATCCTTTAGCTGTTTCTATACAATTTAAAGGAGCAACTTGTTCCGTGCCTGACGGAATTGATATGATGAAGGCATTTACATCAAAATGAGATTTAAATTCTATTTTCCATTTATGCATATCTATAATTTTTTTGCATAAAAACATTTGAATGCCATGCCCGACAGTAGAATAGGCGGGACTTAGCGCAAACATTCTTTTATATTCTTCGTTTGAAATCGGATTTCCATTGTATTCAATTTCAAATAGGAAGTGTGCGGGTGTTCTTTTGAAGGAAAGTTGTACTGTCGTATCCTTTTTAGAATATATTAATACAGTACCAATCAGAATTTTTAATGCTTTGGAGAAGTTTTCTCTGTCTGCATAAATTGTATTGTTTGCAAAATTACATCTTAAGGCTATGTTTTTTTCCGCAGCATTATTTTTGTATTTGGTAAATATTTCATAAATAATTTCTGTAATGTTAATATTTTCATAGTGCAAAGCAAGTGTTCCGTTTTCGATTTTATAAATTTTTAAAAGCATTGAAATCATATCGAGAGAATACTTACAACTGTTATTAATCTCTTCAACAAAAC
>JAEEGL011333712.1_pt1 | contig 13199 bp, 9 predicted proteins | sample 9134231 | NCBI WGS metagenome assembly JAEEGL01 (sample SAMN16246548, study PRJNA631951) | gut metagenome | biome: gut microbiome; feature: rumen; material: fiber-attached | host: Bos | place: Iran: Karaj | collected 2018-10
AATTTTGTTTAAAATTTGGTTTTCTAATTCTTCCATATTTCCAGGATTTTTATCTGGAAGAATATCAAGTAAATCAATATCAACAATATTTTGAAATCATTGGATTTTTTGCAATAAATTTCCTTTTGATCATCAAGATCTAAATGATATAATTCCTTCATCTTCTAACGAAATATTCCCTTGTTGAGAGATTTCTCAATTTTCAGGATTGAAAGAATAGAGGGTGTCTAAATTATTTTCATCTCTAAAGTAAAAAATTCCATTTTCAGCTTTTTCTGGACGTATTGATATTCAAGGAAGGAAAAATTCAAGTACTTTGTTTTTTATATTTAAAGCAGTATCTCAAGTTTTATCGCTTAAATATTGCAATGTTTTTCATGATTCTGAAATTATTTCGTTTTGACAAGAAAACCATATCCTTTCATAACAATATTTAGCAATAGGATTAAATGAATAATCCTGTTCAAGAACAAATCTTTTTAAAGATACATCATTTATATCAATATTTGGAAGATTATTGTCTTTCAAAAAATTATTAAATTTTTCTTGTTCTTCAGGTTTAGAAGCAAATAAATTATAAATAGCATTAATTTGCTCTAAAGGAATAGTCTTCCATATTTGTTCCATTTTTGTTTTAGCTGTTTCATTGATCGGATTTCATTCTTTTAATTGAGGAATTTTAAGGAATTCGGTTAATTTACCATTAAATTCTTGCATGTGACTATTCAAAAAAGATTGTTCTTCTAACTTATAGGAACTTCAATTTCATAAATCTGATATTCAAACGAATTCTCTAGGTCATTCTAATGTTTGAGCTCTCCAATATCATTCAGGATCTTTCCAATATGCTGTTTCACGTTTTTGGACTTCAGATAATGATTGAAAGTATTTTTCTAGATAACTAACATCTTTTAATGGTTCATGTTTTTTAAGTATCTCATTAATTTTTTTTGAATAATTTCAATTAGCATTAGCATCCGCTTTTATAAAAATAGGATCATTTAGTGCTTTTTGTAACAAAAATTGGGTCTCATCATTCCATTCTCAAGTTATGTGTCCTTCATCGAATAATTTTTGTCCCTGTGCTGTTGAAGAAGCAAACCTTTGTAATAAACTAAATCAATCTGGAATCTTATCGATGTGTAAAAGCAATTCTCACAATATTTCTCACGACGTATAGCAAGAAAATTTTTCAAGACTTTCTGCCTCGGCATCGACATCATTATCGAAGGATTGTTCAGAATCCGACATATTATTTAATACAATACCTGTTTCTTCTGAATCTAATCAGTTTAATTGTTTAATTTGTTTTCTTTTAGCATAGCTTTCTATATCATCTTTATTGAATAACTTTATAATATCTTTAAGTCTACTGTTTTTCCAGTTAAGGTATTTTTTATCAAGTTCTTCAGGCGATAAGGTTTTTCATTTTAACCAATCACTATGTTTTAGAATAAAAGCATGTTTCAGTGATGTTCATTCACAAGTTTTTTCATTATCATATGTTTCCCAATATAACAAATATTTTTCAAGAGTTACATTTTCTTTATTATCTAAAATACGTTCCTTTTTATCTTCATCATGTTGGTTTTTGTCGTCAATAATTTGATTATTTTGCTGTGGGGAGGGACCGTTTTGTTGGGCTTTTACATTACTATCAGTTTTATTCTGTTGAGAAACATTAGTATTAATTTGACCATTTTGTTGTGGATTATAATTAGAACTTGTGTTATTACTAATACTAGTTGCCGTGTCTTCTACTTTTTTATGTATTTCCCTAACAGTAAGAGAAATATAAGAATTTTGTGTTACTCCTTGTTCTTTTTTATCCATTTTTTGTTTTGCCTCATCCTGTTCACTAATTATTTCAGAAGCTCATAATAAGTTTGAAATTTGTTTTTCGCTAAATGAGAAAATTTTACTATGAGTCCTAAGACGAGCAAGAGACCTTAACCCCTTTTCCATTTTTTGGGGATTTTTTGAACGTTTTAATCGAGCTTCAATTCATTTTACTTGAAAATCAGCAAAATATTCATTTATCAGACTTCTATCATATGTGATGCTAAATTGTTTCAATTTTTGATATAAATTTTCTTCTAATTGTTCTTTAGTTTCTTTTAAACTATTCTTGAATTTTGTAAGTTTACTTTTAATATCATTAATTTGTTTAGAATTTTCTTCTTTGATGTTTGCATTCACAATATTGAATATTTCATCAATAACCCTAAGAATACTTCCTTTAAAAATTTGAGGGTCTAAAGTATCTAAATTTTTTAGAATCTTATAATATAATAAACGTCAGGATTTTGAGTTTTCTGTAATACAAGACTTTGTCTCTTTGATTACTTCATTAAATTGGGGAATAGACTTATATTTTTCTTTAACAGAGTTTTCAACAATTTTGATTGATTCTATTTCTTGTTTTTTTGCTTCTTTCTCTTTTTTATCATCAGAATGGCCAATTGTAGAATCAACTGGTTTACGTAAATCCCAAAAATTTTCCCCCGCCATTTTACAAGAAAAAAATATAAAATGATAATCTCCGTTTAATTATATTCGCAACTGCAAAAAAACACAAATTTTGAATAAGAAAATTACTTTATTTTATCAAAGGTATATGTGCTAATTTTTCTTTTAGTTCTTCATTATCTCTAGTCTTCCTATTAATAATTTTTTTGGCTAGAAGATATCAACCTAAAACAGCTAAAGAAATTCATAGAATAATAAATGCTGAATCCATTCAAACTAATGAGGCAAATAATCAAAATCATAGTGCTCAAATTATTTCTCCAATTCTACTAACAAATTCTTGTAATCAAGAAATAACTCAAATATCTTTTGATTTAGCATATCAAGTAACTAGCGCAGAGCAAATAGGAGAGAGTAATGCGACCATTAGTGAAATTAAAAAACTGAGAATTACAATGGCTAAAAATCATTTATAAATTCATAAGAGAACATAGATGATAGCGCTAAGTAAAACAAGGATGGTAATAATAATCTTTTTACTATATTTATCACCTACACCTCAAAACAAAACGCTAACGATATATGGTAGTTTCATAACAGCAAATAGAATTGCAATTTGAGGAAGCGTTAAATTATTCTCAAGGGCAACAATCGGAATAAACAAAAATCCAACATAATTCATGAATGCTACTAAGGCTTCAGATCATAAAGCAACATACATTGGCATTCAATATCCTTTTAAGGTTACAAACATAGATTTCCATGGACCTGGTGAAAAAATTTCTTGAAAATAAGTAGAGATTACTCATTTTTTACCTAAAAGTTTTTTCACATTATCAAGATCTTCATCAATTTCATATTCAACATCAGGAATACGGTTTTCTAATTTCTTCCAGCTCTTAGTAAATTTTTTCTTAATAAAATCCTGTATCTTACTATCTTGTACAACAGATAACATAGAAAAAATAACAATAAACAGATACATATAAGGCAAATCAATATAAGAGACAAGAATTGCACTAAGAATAGCTCAAATTACATAAGCTAAGTTCATACTTGAAAAATATACTCAGAATACTTTACTACGATTTTGTGCTTTTCCTTTTTTTCAATAAATATTACGATAGGAAGTAAACATAGTAGCACTGGCAATACCATTAGCAATTACAGCTAAAACAAGCCACCATGCAGAATGGTTTATTCACGCTGTAAAGTATAAACATCAAGAAACAGCATAGATTAATTTTCAAAGTAAGAGAAGGTATCTTGTGTTTCATTGATCATTCATAACTCCAGCAGGTATCGTAACGAGTAGTTTAACAAATGCTAAAAGAGTTCATATTAAAGTTACTCCTAATCAAACTCATAAAATTGATTTTACGTATATAGAAAAAAAAGTATCTCATCAAAGTCACCATCAAATCATGAATAAGAAAAAAGATGCTGAGATCCATCTCACATTAACTGGAATTGAAAATTTATCTTTTAAGGTCTCTTCCCTTTTCATAAATACAGATTTTATAAAGCATTCTAAGTATACTAAGATTTTAAAAAAAAGCAAAAAACCTGATTTATTTTCAGGTTTTTTCAGCGTATATTATTATTTCCTAAACTAATTTAGAATTTTAAGTTTCCTGGAAGTTGATTAACAAACTCATCCCAGTCTTGAGTTAAACTATTTCCTTCAACATAAGAGATCCAATTTTTCAATGTACTAAGTTGATTTTTCTTTGTTGGAGGGAAGTGGTATTTATTCATACCTTCAGCAACTTTATCAATTTGTGCTAAGATACTACTTGAAGATGCATCTAATGATACAGATACCTCACAAGCATCTCCTACAGCTTTTACTCTCCAAAGAATTGTTCTATATGCAGATGTAACTGCAGCAGAATCTCAACTTTGTTTAGCAATATATAAGTTCTTAACATCTCAGAGTAAGAAACTAGAATTTAATGCAGCTGTTATTTGGCTTAATTGATTTTCTGTAGGTATAAGTTTTTCATCGGTATTATATGAAAGATCATTATTAATGCTTTCTTTATCTACATTATCAACTCATTTTTCAGAAGAAGCTAAGAATACATCTCATGAAATAATTCCTTCAAGTTCACTATAAGTTATTTCTGTAGCAGTTTCAGCTTTTTCTTCTTCTCAAGTAATACTTGTTGTATAAGTTAAGTTTCAACCTTTACTTAAAGCAGATGAGAATGCTTTAATATCACTAATATGTGTTATATCATTAGGAGCCATAGTTAAAAGTTTTTCTGGCTCTAAGGTAATCTCTTCTTCTTCAGCTTTATCTGTAACAACAAGAGCTGATCATTTATTTTCTAGAGTAGTTTTAGTGTTGTTTTTTGTTAAAGTTAATGCAATTTTTTCATCTTTTTCTGTTGCAACAACCATTTCATCAGTCTCAACTTGGATGATATCTTCACTTTCTTCACTATCAATTTTTAGATAATCTCATTCCATCAAAAGGAGATGATATTTCCCATTAGAAACTTTATTGATTGTGAATTTTGCAGGTCATTGAATTTCTGTTTTAATATGATCATTAATATTGAAGATAATTTTAGCACTATCTTTTAAAGTAATAATGTCTCCATCGAAAAGAACTGAATTTTGAAATGTTTTACCTTCCTTTTCTATGATATAATCTCAATTAATTTCAAGTACCTCAGCAATATAATCAGCACTTACATAATTTCAACTAGGTGTTTTTTCAGTCCAGAAAGCTCTATATTCATTGAATTCTGGAATGTCTCAAAAGAAAATTCAAAAGAAAGAAAAAATAAGAACAAGAGATAACATTGCATACACCCTGTTCTTTCTGAAAAAATGTGCTCTCAAAAAACTTTGAGGAGCTTTAGATCTTTCCTCACAAATTCTTTGATAAAGAGCAATCTTTCTTTCATCTGAAAGTCTTTCTTTACCTTGCTGATTAAAATATGTGCTTAATTTCATTTTATAAACAAAAAACGAGGATATATAATGACACCCAAAGTTAGACTCACAAGGAATTTCTCTCTAGATTCATTTGTTAATACGAACAAACTAGCGTTTTGTGACAAAAAAAGTGAGAAAATTTTTAAAGAAAGGAATGTAAATACTTACACCAAAAAAATACAGTAATAAACCTTGAAATTAAATACAAGCTTGAATATAAATCCATCAACAAAATAAATACTGTAAAAAAAGAAAGGATAAATTATGAAAAGATTCCCTTATGCTGAGCTAATTAACGATCTTCTTAGAACTGGGGAAAGAAGAATTGTTGGAACGAACAAACTCCCAGATCCCATTGAAATCTCAATTGATGGAAAAGGTCTCTTTATAGGTGTGCCATTCTTTCATTGTGACTATGTGAACAACCCAGAAGGGTTTGAAAAGGTGGTACGAGATGTTATGATTAATCTGAAGATTAACCCCAACTTCCTTGTACCAAGTGAATCGAAGACAATCACTCTTGAGTTCCATGAAATGGGAAAACGTGTTTCAATATCTATCCATAAGAGTAGCATAATGCTTACAAGTGGTATAGAGGAGATAAATGCAGTTACAGAAATCCCTCATATGCTTGCATGTGCTTCACTCTTTAGCTGCATCTATTATTGGAAGAATCCTCAGATGCTTGAGGTAACTGAAGATGGAGCATATTATTATGCTTTCGGATTTAAGTTTCTTTCGCCGTATGTTCTTATTTCTCAACTTCCACTCCTTAGAAAAATGGAGAAGGTGGATGAGAATAGACATTCAGAAGAGCTTTTTTCTCTCAGAATCGCTTCCGAAACAGAAGATGCATCTAATCTAAAAGTTGAGGATTTCTGGATGGATCCGATGTGATGTTGTACACCCAATCATAAAATCTGGAGTTTGTTTTATTCTCCAGATTTTTTAATACTTGACTTTTTGTATATTGTTTTATATTATGTGACTGCTTTACAGAAAAATCTTTTTCTATGAGAGATGTATTACAGCCAGATGATATAGAAAAAAGGAGAGATCTTTATATAGACAGGTTTTGTAAAGATCTTATGAATGCTTTATTCTACCCAAAATCTTCTCAAGATGTTATAACTTGAATAGATAATATTTTTACAAAATTAAAAAGATTATTAAGAAATCAATCAAAAATACAGAATAACGATGAATTTCAGAAAAATTTTTTTGTTGATACTTGTCAATTTTTGAATGCATTAAACTGAAATTTTCATGTAAGGAAATTTCATAATTCAATTTCAAAAACATCTCTTGATGAGTATAAAAACATGACATTATGAGAACAGTTTTATAATAATGCTTATGAAGAACATCGGGAATTTGATTATGATTGTAAATGATGAAGTTGTACTAATCGGACTATAAGTCTTTATAAGTTTTTTGATGCTTTAAGAGAAGCTGGTTTGGATATAAAAATTTCAATATATAGATTAAAGAATAATGATGATAATTTTGTGGGTGTAGCAAGTATGAGACACTCATGATTAGTTATTAATTTTAGAGGGGTAGATTATATGGTTGATTATGAGTGAATTAATGATATCTTCTCAGGATGTTTAATTCAATCTATAAATAGTTTAGAAAAAGAAATAAGAAGATTCTGAATAAAGGATACAAAAAATTTGGATGCATTAAAATTTGAAAATTGGAAAAAATACACATCTCGTAAAGATAAAAATATTCTTATCCATTTTGATAATACAGAATCATTTTTAAAAGATATAGAGGAATATCCTAGGTTAAAGAAAATATCATTTATTACACATGAATTAAATAATTGAGAACCTACAAGACTTGATTATGAATTTTTTAATTGATGAGTATATGTTGAGGTCAATGACTATCAAAGAGTTTTTATCTTAAAAAAAGATGCAGTACTCAAGAAAGATAAAAAAGAATTCTTAAAAAGTTTAGTAGATAATGTAGAATCAGTTAGAAGTGAATATTGAGAAAGAAAAGTAAAGAATCCAGATAAAGAGGAATTATCCAAGTTATTAAAGATGATAGAAAATGATATTAATCTTGATACAGTCGTATCAGAATATGAATAATTTAGTTGAAATAATATATTTACTTATATATAAAACTATTGTTTCGAGAGAAACATTTAACGTTAAAACATCTAAAAAACAGTAGATCTCGGATTTTCCGAGATTGTGCCACAGCGGTGGCACTTTTTTTAATGAAAAAATTAACAGATTTTTAATAATTTTCTAATATGATAATCTAAGTCTCATGCTGTAAAAACAGCAACAATAGTGTCTTGATTTGATAGTTCGAGAACTCTTTTAGATAATGCATCAAAATCTTCAAAATATTCTGCTCATACACCTTGAGCAAAAAATTCTCAAACTTCACGCACACTATTAAATTTATGTTCAATAAATAATGGTTCTTCTTTAAATAATTCTAATGGTTCTCTAGCTGCATAAATAGAGTAGATAATCGCTTTATCAAATTGAGGTATTGCTTTTTGAAATTCATCCCATCATGCTAAAACTCTACGCATTTGATGTGGTTGAAAAACACAAAGAATTTTTTTCTCAGGGAAACGTTCTTTTAATGTTTTATATCCAATCTCTAATGATGAAGCAATATGACCATAGTCGGTAAACACCTTAGCTCAATTTTCTAAAGTTGAAAGATATTCTAATCTTCTCCAAACTCATCTAAAAGGTTTGAATGTCTTTTTTATATCTTCTTCTGTTAATGAAGGATTTAGTTCCTGCAATAATCATGAAATTAATGAAGCATTACAATCAGTGTGCTTTCATCGGACATTATCAAGTTCGAAATGTTTAATAGGTAATATCTTAATATTTTTGAAACCAGTATAATCGGTGGCAACAGTATTATTTTCATTCTCTAAAACAAAAGTGGCTTTTTTAGTATTTTGATTCATTTGTAAGAAAGCTGAACGATAATCGTTCCAATCTTTATAATAGTCAGTATGATCTAGTTCCAAGTTTGTGATTAGTAGATATTCCAAATCAAGATGTAGGAAATGCCTTTTGTATTCACAAGCTTCTAAGAAGAAATAGTACTTTTTAACTAATTCATAAGGAAGTTTTTTACCAGTGAAAATGAAATCAAATAATTGATGAAATTCATCTTTTGCTTCCTCTTTTAAATAATAACTTTTATTTCATAAATCAGGAACTAAAGCTCAAACAATTCAGAGACCTAAATCTGGAATACATTCTTTTCATGCAAAAATTGCTAATGAAGTTGAACTTGATTTTCCATTAGTTCATGCAATTCAAACTGTACGGAAATACTTACTTAATTCTCATAAAAACTCAAAATAGTTCCATATTTTTAATGGAAGATGATGTTCTTTTTTTAGACTGAAAGCATTTTGAACTTCAGGAGAATCCTTTGTTGCTTCAGAATAGATAACAATATCATCATCTTTAATATCGTATTTTCAGTGCCCAATTTTTACAGGGATTCATTTTTCTTTTAAGGCTGTTGTAATCTGGCTTTCTTGAGCATCAATAGCAACAAGATTTTTATATCACAAATCCCAAATTATATGTGCTAAGTTAGATATTCAACTCCCTCAAGCTCAAACGATAACAATATGCATAATTAAATTTTAATGATAAAGAATAGTATTTAATATTTTTTCTTTAGCGATACTTATTTCTTTTTTTCTATCTTTTGAAGATAAGGATTTTTTGTAAGACTTCAAAGAAAGAAGCGTATTTTGTAGTTCTTCTATGAATTTTGGATCATCTTGATCAATGAGTATTCAATTATAATTTTTAACATACCATTTAGCATTATCTTTTTGATCATGAGTCCATGGTATAGGTATCATAATGAGTTTTAAATCAAAAAGATTTTGTTCAGCAAGAGAAGTAGTTCATGCTCTTGTGATGGCAATATCAGAGTTTAAATAGTATTCTCACATTTCTTTCTGTGAAAGAAAATCATGACAAGTAACATTTTTAAAGTTTTCAAAAAGTTTTCAAGTTTCTTTATTCAGTTTTCATAGCACAATATCAAAGTGCATATTTTCTAATCCTTTATTTTTTAATGCCTCAGCTAATGCTTCATATAGATTCTTAGATCATTGTGATCCTCACATAACAAGAACTTCTGTTTGTTCTGAAGATTTAGCTTCTTTTTCGGGCAACAAATCGTCAGACAATATTTGTCCAACAGTTTCAGAACCTTTTAAAACATTATCAAATCCAGTAAAAGTTTTTTTAGCATATTTAGATCAGATACGATTTACTAATCATGGATGAACATCAGATTCATGGACGATAATCCTTTTTCATAAAAATTTTGCAGCAAAAACTACAGGTAAAGCAACATATCCTCATTTACAAAAAACGACATCAATTTTATATTTTTTCAAAGCGAAAAGTGATTGAACAATCCCACATGAAAATAAAACTAAATCCCATAAATTCTTACAAATAGCAGAAATTGATTTTTCTCTTCTTCGTTTTCAAGAAAGGATAGAACAAAAATAAAGATTATCGATATATTTTTTTAATTGTTGATAATTTTCCTCTTCTAAACTTCATTTTTTTCAAAACCAAACCATGGTATTAACTTCAGATTTGAGTTTTTCACTATTATGAAGGTATTGAATAAGACTTTTTATTGGAAAGACATGACCTCAAGTTCATCATCATGCCCATGCAATATTAATTTTTTTCATACTATTAAAATAGTTAAAAATATTTTCTTCATTTTAATTCATCAGGGAAGTGTTCTTGATCAACCTTCGCTCAAGGGTAATCATGAGCATATTTATATCATTTTCAGTATCATAAATCTTTCATCATTTTAGTTGGAGCATTTCTAATATGCATAGGAACTGGTAGATTTCAATATCTTTGGATATCTTGTTTTGTAGCTAAATCTATTTTTTCAGTTAAGTTAGATTTAGGAGCTCTAGCAAGATAGACTGCTAATTGCATCAAAAATATTGAACATTCAGGCATTCAAACTTTTTGAATAGCATCATAAACCTGATTAGCAAGAAGTAATGCGTTATTATCAGCTAATCAAATATCCTCACTAGCAAAACGTAAAAGACGTCTTGCGATATAGAGCGGATCTTCTCAAGCAACTAACATTCTTTGGATCCAATAACATGCTGCATGAGGATCTGAATCACGAAGTGATTTATGAACAGCAGAAATGATGTTATAATGTTCTTCTCAATCTCTATCATAATAAACTTGTTGTGTTCATGCTTTGATTAAATGATCTTCAGTGAGTTTTCATTTTCAAAGTAAAAGTAACGCAGATTCTAAAAGATTGATGGCATTTCTTAAATCTCAGTTTGCATTCTTTGCTAAGAATTTAAGTACATCATCAGAAATTTCTATTTCAAGGTAATGTTTTTTAATAGTTTCTTTTTGCTTAGAAAGAAATTCAAACACATCTTCAGGAGTAATTTTCTCAAACACAAAAAGACGGCAGCGACTTAATAGAGCGTTATTTACTGTAAAACTTGGATTTTCAGTAGTTGCTCATATTAAAGTAATAGTACCTTTTTCAACAAATGGTAATAAAGTATCTTGTTGTGATTTATTCCAGCGATGAATTTCATCTAAGAAAACAAGCGTAGGAGTTCAATATTTTAAGTTTAATTCAGCCTTTTCAATAATAGCTGATAAATCTTCTTTTTTACTTCTTACTCAAGATAATTGAAAAAACTCAGCTTGCATACTATTAGCAATAATCTCAGCAAGAGTTGTTTTTCAACAACCTGGAGGACCCCAAAAGAGCATTGATGGAATCTTCTTATTTTCAAGAAACGTTGAAATAGGCATTCATTCATCGACTAAATGATGTTGCCCAACGAACGTTTCCAAAGATTTTGGACGTAAAATAGAAGAAAGTGGTTCCATAACAAAAAATGATACATAAACAGTATTTAGTCTATGTATCATCAAAAAAACTTCAAGGTATTATTTTTTATTTATTCTCATTTTTCATTGATTCGTTATATCTTTCAATTGAAGAAAGAATTTCTTGTTGTGCTTCTAGAACGCTACCAAATCCTTTAACATCAACTTTATCATATTTTTCATGTTCTAGGAACTTAATTTGCTTAAAGATAGTAAATAATTCTTCTTTCATATGATGTCCTAAATCATCAATATGATGGATTTCATCCCATCTTGGATCTACATCAGAAGTTGGAACAGCAATAATTTTTGGATCTTCTCAAGCGTTATCAAAGGTATATAAGATTCCAATAGGTCTAGCTTTAATAATACATCCTGTAAAAGTAGGGTTAGTTACAAGTAAACATACATCACAAGGATCACCATCTCATGAAAGAGTTTGAGGGATAAAACCATAATCTACAGGGTAGTACATACTACTATGAATAACACGATCAAGTCTAAAACATCATAGTTTATGATCATATTCATATTTGTTGTTAGATCCTTTAGGAACATCAACAACAACATTGATATATCATTTCTTTTGATCGACAAATGCTGGAATATCGTGTATTAAATGCATGCTAAATTATTAGTAAATAAACGTTAATAAAGTATAGTTATTTTTTCAAAAAACACAAATTATCAGAATTGAAAACAACAAAAAAGCTCCAATATGAGTATTGTAAGCCTTCTTAAGTTTGCCCTGACCCGGAGTCGAACCGGGGTCGCAGTCTTCGCAGGACTGGGTCCTATCCACTGAACGACCAGGGCATAAAACATAAAATTTACGCAATGTAGTTTAGAGAACAGTAAATGAAAATCAAGTAAAAGTAAATTCTTTAGAAATGATTTTATATACAATAAAGATAACATCAAATAGGCTTGACATATGTGACATAATATATATAATATTATTGTCATAAGACATAAAACAAATACAAAAAGAAAAACTATGAGAAAATTATTTAAAGAATTCGTTTTGGTAACTGCTGTTCTTGCGGCTATCCTGATCATTGCTCAGTATTGTATGGGAGGTATAACATTGGCTATGTGTGGCCATTTGTTAATTTGCTCAGCAGTAGCAACTGCCATAGTTATGGCAATCTGGGTTGCAGTCGGTATGTGGGTAAGTGGCCCTGTAACAAGGTTTATTAATAAAACCTTCGAATTGATGGGACGTTAACCCTCAAAAACGAACAGAAAAATGGCTAGCGGGTTGTGTATCCGCTAGTTTTTTTATTGCAAAACATTTAAATAATACTATAAGAAAATCATCTTTATTTTATTTTTATATATAAAATGTCACCATCTTACACAGTAACGTCAAGAACTGGTTATGGTTCTCGTTTATGAGATTCTGTAAAAGCAATTGGAACTGGATTTCTTTTGCTTATCTGATCTATCATTCTTTTATGATGGAATGAAAATAATTTCGTAGAACAAAAGGCAGCACTAGAAGAAACTGAAAGTCAAACTATTGAAGTTTCTGCCGATAAAATCGATGCTGCAAACGATAAGAGTGCAGTATACATTAACTGAAAGACATCATCATCAGATGAAAATCCTCTAGTTGATGAAACTTTCTGAGTAAAAACAGATGATCTAAAATTAATCAGAAAAGTTGAGATGTATCAATGGGAGGAAGAAGAACATACAGAAACAGAAGATAATCTTTGATGAAGTCAAACAACAAAAACAACTTATACTTACAACAAAGTATGGAGTGAAAATCATATAGATTCATCTCGTTTCTATAAACCAGAATATAGTAATCCAGATTGGAAATATGATTGAGAAACTTAT
>JAEEGL011925848.1_pt1 | contig 13199 bp, 12 predicted proteins | sample 9134231 | NCBI WGS metagenome assembly JAEEGL01 (sample SAMN16246548, study PRJNA631951) | gut metagenome | biome: gut microbiome; feature: rumen; material: fiber-attached | host: Bos | place: Iran: Karaj | collected 2018-10
AAACCCCTCAAGTTTCTCAAAATAGATGCTTTTTGCTATTGTCCACCAGGGAAAAAGCATCAAAAACCCTCAAGTTTCTCAAAATAGATGCTTTTTGCAATTGCCCATCTGCGAAAAAACATCAAAATCCCCGCACATATCAAAAAAAGAACAGAAAGCTAAAAGAAAACACAATAAAGAGAAAGGAAATTCAAATGAAACAGAACATGGAATCAAACAAGCTCAATCCCACCTTTTTATACGAAGAGGCCGGTAGGCGTTATCAGGAACTAAAGGAATGTGCAGACAAGATAGAAAACGAGATTCAAAAAGCTCCCTCCGGGATTATTCATATCGTAAATTCAGGGAAAAGAGTTCAATTCTATCTTCGTGAGGATAAATCCGATACAGGTGGAAAATATATTCGTAAAACCGATGCACAGACGATTAGAGTTTTCCTTCGGAAATCCTATTATGAGAAAGTGTTGAAACTTCTGAAGGCCGAGATCAATAATCTCGGAAATTTCCTGAAAAAATCGGATAATAAAATAAAAAAGATACAACAATTGTATTCGCAGTTTCCGTCGGAAATCAAGCAGTATATTGACCCAATAGACATGTCGGATGATGACTATATTGCAGCATGGCGCAATATTCCTTACCAAGGGAAAACAATCCCGGAATATATTCCGGTGTACCAAACAAATAATGGAGAGCTGGTACGTTCCAAATCGGAATTGACCATAGCGAACAAGCTTGCGGATAAAGGGATTCCATACAAGTATGAGTGCCCTCTGACTCTTTCTAACAGTACAATAATTTATCCGGACTTTACAATCCTTGATGTCAGGACGCGTAAAGAAATCTACTGGGAACACCGGGGGATGATGGATGACAGAGAGTACGCAAGACAAGCAGTATTCAAAATGAAATCCATGATGAAAGAAGGGATTATTCTTGGGAAAAATCTGATCATTACAGAGGAGACGACAACGAATCCGCTTGGAACGAATGAAATCGATGCGGTTATAGGGAGTTTTTTATGATGGTTAGAGAATCAAAATTGAAAAAATGACATTTTCCATACGGAAAAATATTGAAGAAATGACGTTATTTTGTAAAAATGTAAATAAAGAATTATACCCTGTATAAAGTTACAGGATTATATGGAGAACGGATATGAAAAGAAATATATTTAAGACATCCAAAGGAACCATCGTTTACTGGACAAATGAAAAGAAGGAAGATGCACCGGAGCTTGTGTTTTTGCCCGGGTTGACTGCGGATCACAGACTGTTTATAAAGCAGATCCGGTATTTTCAAAAGAAGTGCTCCGTGCTGGTCTGGGATGCTCCGGGACATGCGTTTTCCTATCCGTTTAAAATGGATTTTACACTTGAAGACAAGGCAAGGTGGCTCGATGAGATTCTCATAGAAGAAGGATACGACCATCCGATCATCATTGGTCAGTCAATGGGCGGATATGTCGGACAGATGTATGCACAGCTTTTTCCCGAAAAGATTGCCGGATTTATCTCGATTGATTCCGCACCGCTTCAGAAAAATTACTATAAAGAGTGGGAATTAAAATCGCTGGAACATACAGAAACGATGTACAGAATGTATCCATGGAAGCTGCTGATGCGTCAGGGCACCGACGGTGTTGCAACCACACGCTACGGCAGAGGATGCATGTACAGAATGATGCTTACATACGATAACGATAAGGAGAGATATGCCAAACTTGCCGGTCACGGATTTACTATCGTGGCCCGGGCAATAAAGGCAGAATTGCCCTATAAAATCAAATGCCCTTCACTTCTGATCTGCGGAACAAAGGACCATGCGGGATTTACGAAACGTTACAATGAGGCGTGGGCCGAACAGTCCGGAATACCCATTGAGTGGATCGTGGGTGCGGGACATAATTCCAACACGGACAATCCGGAAGAAGTGAATCACATCATTGAAAACTTTATTTCTGAAAGAATAATTATATTTAACAAAATGTAAGATATACTTGACATATAGTCAAGGTAATGTTACTATGATCTCAGTCGACGAGGTAACTGTAAATAATCATCTATCTGAAACGAGGTCATAATATGAAAAACGTTAAAATCGGTATTATCATTCCCGCAATTATCTTTTTAATTCTAGTATTTTGCGCACCTTTAATCTTTCTGTACAAATCCCCGCAGGATGAAAGCGTGCAGAAATGGAAAAACCGGATTACCGTAACGGACGGTAAAGTGGATCAGGACAAAATTTCTGAAAAGTTTACCGTAAACAAAACCGGCGAAATCACACTGTTTTTTTCCTTCCTTCCGGTAGGTGTAGAGAAAGACGATGTGTCGAATGTCGATATCAATAAAATCGGATGTCTGACAACTGTAGTTGTAGAGAATGAAAAAAGCGAAATCGAATATACATCAACGGCAGGAAGCATGTTTCTGGATACTACGATGTATTTGGAGGTCGGAAATTACACCGTAACATATTATTATCACTCCGATGCGGAAGCTTTCAGGGAATTCGCCAACGAATATCTGTGCAGCCAAAGAGCTACCGAGGAGATTATCAAGGAGACTGGATTTGAGAATTTCGAGAAAAACGCGACCACGGATTTTATCTATGAACTGAAGGTTTATTCCGACAAGGCAGACCGTACGCATACGGGGGTCATCTTACTTTGGGCACTGTGCATCGGCATTTCCTTTGGTGCGTTGATTGCCGGAATCTTCAAATATTCGGATGCTCCGGATGGCAAATACAGATATGACGAAAGACAAAGAACCGAACAGGGACGCGGATACAGAGCAGCTTTTATTGCTACTGCGATTTCCCTTATCATTCCGTTGATGCTTGGTTCCACCGGAATCATCGGCAGTGAGTTTATGACATTCTTTATCATTCTTGCACTCTTTATAGGCGTATCCGTACTGATCGTTTACTGGATCTGGCATGAATGCTATTTTGCAATCAACGAAAATTCCACAAGAATTATGATTTTCATCGGAATTTTCGGCGTCCTGAACTTCATTATTTCGGTGATCAATTTCATCGGCGGATACTTAATCGTAAACGGTGTTCCGACAGTCAGATGTTTAAATCTGTTTGTTGCCCTTCTGTCACTTGAAATCTTCATTGCCATTCTGGCAAGACGCACTGCCAATGCAAAACTTGAGGCGCAGGAAGGAGAGGATGAAGAATGAAAAATCTCAAACTGAAAGCCGCCCGTGCCGCGCTGGACCTCTCCCAGCAGGACCTGGCAGACAGGGTCGGGGTTTCGAGACAGACCATAAATGCCATCGAAAAAGGAGATTATAATCCGACCATAAATCTTTGCCGAAGTATCTGCAAGGCACTCGGGAAAACTCTGGATGAAATATTCTGGGAGGAAGAATAGACGTGTACTTTCTTTAAAACATGGCATACGGATTTTGTGATTGTGCAAAAATACGGTTGCTACATTGTTCCGAGAGACATGACAAGTCTCGGCGTGATAGAAGTTCCGAATTCGGAAAACGGATCTTTGGATGATTATCTGCTGGATCAGAATATTCCGGTAACCATTTTGCGGAAATAATCCGTCTCGCGGAAATTGAAAATTATTATGATTGAATAAAAAGAAAGGTGGAAAACGGTTTGAGACATGCGTGGAAAGAACTGCTGCACGGAAAGCGGAAGTATATTTTAATTGAAATCCTGCTGATTCTTCTGATGTTCATGGTGCTGTTTTTATCCGGCCTTGCAGAAGGCCTGGGAAGAGCGGTAATCGCAGGAATCGATACGATGGATGCAAAGTATTTTTTGCTGGATGATGAGGCGGAAGAGTTAATTACGGTTTCTTCCTTAGATGAGGAGATTTTGGAAACCGTGAAGGCACAGACTTCCTCCGACGTGGCTCCTTTGGACATCCAGAGAATGTATTTAATTAAGGACGGCGATACGGAAAAATTGAATATCACGTATTTTGCCGTGGAACCGGAAAGTTTTATTGAGCCGGCTGTGGCAGAGGGCAAGCGGCTTTGTGAGGTTGCAAACGAAGCGGACGCGGACGGGCGTTATCCGGTTGTTTTAGACGATGATTTTATGTTAGAAGGAATTTCTCTCGGAGATACGGTTTATGATTCCTCAACGTTACTTCCCTTCTATGTGGCCGGTTTTGCAAAGGACCAGATGTACGGACATGTTTCCATCGGTTTTATTTCGACGGAAACCTACACGAAGTTAAGGGAAGAATTAAGTCCCATGTATACGAAAAAATACCACGCTTTAGCCATTCAGGATGAGGACATTGAAAAAATCTCCGTGGAAGGTACGGAACTTGTGGCAAAAGCGGATATTATCAGTAATATCCCTTCCTATACCGCGGAACATTTAACGATTACAATGATTGTATGGGTGCTGATTATTGTATCGGCGGTGATTATCGGAATTTTCCACTATATTCTGACACTTCAGAAAAGGAAGCAGTTCGGCGTCATGAAGGCGCTTGGTATGAGCACGGGAGAACTTACGGTTACGGTAATCTGCCAGGTTGCAATTTTATCCGTTTTTGCGGGTGCCGTGGCACTTGGCTTAACCTTCGGCATGGCAGCGGGACTTCCGGAGAAAATGCCGTTTTATCTGCGCTTCGACAATGCCCTGGTCGTAACGGGCACATTCATTGTAATCTCCATCCTAAGCAGTATTTTATCGATTGTTAACATTTCCCGGATTGATCCCATTACCGCGATAGGAGGTGGAGAAGAATGAGTATGCTGGAAATTAAGAATATATCCAAATCCTTCCGTGACGGCAGCGAGGAAAATCACGTTTTATCGGGTCTTTCGTTATCTGTGGAAAGCGGCGAAATCGTTGCGGTTTTAGGCCCTTCCGGCTCCGGAAAAAGTACGTTTTTATCCATGGCAGGACTGCTTTTATCGGCGGATTCCGGAGAAGTTTTTATCGGAGGAAAAGAAGTGTCGAAACTTCCGAAATCGAAATGGACCAGATACAGAAAAGAGCATATCGGTTTTATTTTTCAAAGTCACCAGCTTTTGCCGTATTTAAATTCCGCAGACCAGTTAACGCTTTTCCAGGATAAGAAAAATGTATCGAAAGTGGACGCCATGGAACTTTTAAAAGAACTCGACGTGGATTCCTGTAAGAAAAAATATCCGGCCAAAATGTCGGGCGGTGAAAAGCAGCGCGTGGCGATTGCAAGAGCCTTTGTAAACGATCCGGAGATTATTCTTGCAGACGAACCAACCGCAAGCCTGGATGCGAAAAGAGGCCGCGTGGTGGTTCAGATGATCCGTGATGAAGTAAAAAAACGCGGAAAAGTTGCTGTGGTCGTAACCCATGATGAGAGAATTCTGGATTTGATGGATAAAGTTTACAGACTGGAAAACGGCCGGTTAACGGAGATTTCCAATTCATAAAATATCGGGACTGAGTGGCGGATGAGCAGATTATATGACATTTTTATAGCAAACGGAGCATGGAAGACGATTCTTTCAGGTCTTTTTATGACGCTTCGAATCTCCGGACTGTCCTTACTTCTCGGTACGATCCTCGGCGCGGGGATTTGCTTTCTTCGTATGCAGAACGTGAAAATTCTGCGCATTCCCGCAATTGTATATATTGCCATTTTACGCGGAACGCCCGTACTGATGCTTCTTTTGCTTTTGTACTACGGCGTATTTGCAAGGGCCGGAATGCCGCCTTTTTTAGTGGCCTCGATTACTTTTGCCCTGAATGTTTCCGCGCATGTGGCGGAGTTATTCCGTGTTGCAATCGAAGCAACGGATCACGGACAGGCGGAAGCCGCAAGAACCTTAGGGTTCAGCCGCGCGGAGGCTTTCCGTTTAATTACGCTGCCGCAGGCTTTGCGGATTGCCAAACCGGTTTACCAGTCCACAATCGTCAATCTGATTCAGTGGACCAGCGTGGTCGGATACGTTACGATTACGGATTTAACAAGAGTTATCAATAATGTTTCTTCCCGTACGATGCAGCCTTTCCTCGTAATCTCTGTCGGAATGCTTCTTTACCTCGGACTGAGTTATCTCGTTTATGGTATTTTTGCCCTCACCAAAAGGAAGGGGGGTAAAAAATGAGTTTCCTCGAAGTAAAAGAAATCAGTAAATCCTTCGGGAATTTAAAGGTTTTAAAAAACGTAAACCTTTCCGTAAAGGAAGGAGAAAAAATCGTTATTATCGGCGGTTCCGGTTGCGGGAAGAGCGTATTTTTAAGATTGCTCGAACGCCTGGAAGAACCGGACGGCGGACAGATTTATATTGACGGAGAAGAGATTACGGCAAAGAACGCCGATGTGGATCGAATCCGCTTAAAAATGGGCATGGTCTTTCAGAATTTCCGCCTTTTTTCGCATCTTTCGGTAATGGAGAATTTATGTCTTGCCCCCGTAAAAGTGCTCGGAATGCAGAAAAATGAGGCAGAAAGCAAGGCGCTTGATTTATTAAGGCAGGTCGGTTTAGTGCAGAAGGCGAATGACTATCCGGCCGTTTTATCCGGCGGGCAGCAGCAGAGAATTGCCATTTGCAGAAGTTTAATGATGGACCCGAAGGTGATTCTTTTTGACGAGCCCACAAGCGCACTGGATCCGACAATGGTGGGAGAGGTGCTTGCAGTTATGCGGATGCTTGCAAAGCGTTCGCTTACCATGATCATCGTGACGCATGAGATGAATTTTGCAAGAGAGATAGCGGACCGTATTCTGTATTTTGACGAAGGCGGAATTTACGAAGAAGGTACGCCTGCGGAGATTTTTGACGCGCCGAAAAAAGAAAAGACGATTGCATTTATCCGGAAATTCAAGTATTTTTCCTTTGACATTACGCAAAGGGAATTCGATTTGATGGAACTGCAGGGCGGCATTCAGATTTTCGGTGAAAAATACGGTATGGACCATACGCATGTATACCGGCTTCAGATCTGTGCGGAGGAGTTAATTTATGAAATGCTTCATTCCGTACCGGAAGATGCAGAGGTGCGGATGCATCTGGATATTCGCTATTCGGATTCGGCAAAGAAAACACAGTTTTATTTAAGCAGTGCGGGTGAAAAATACAATCCTTTCGAGCAGGATGAGGACGGACTTGGAATCACGATTCTGAAGTCGGTTGCGGAGAACCTTAAATTTTCGCATTCGGACGGAAAGAATCAAATGGAAGGGCAATTATAGAAAGTTTGGTGTATAATAAAGAGTCAGACAGAAATCGTTAAGGAGGTTAGATTTTACATGAAAAGAAAAATTGTTACGGGGATTTTGATTTTATCCATGGCGTCAACGCTTTTGTCCGGTTGCAGCAAAAAGACGGTAAACGAGGACTCCGGCACATTAAAAGCCGGTGCGCTTTCCTTACTGAACAGTTCCGAGGAAGATTACGGTAATTTCCAGGACCGGTCGCTGAATATGATTATCGGGATTGAAAACGGCGTGGACCCGGAGCAGGCAGCAGGCAATGCTGCGGATGCGGAAGGAAAAAAGACGCAGTTTGTTTACTATGATGATTTAACGTCCATGATTATGGGACTTGACACCGGGGAAATCGAAGCCGTTCAGGTATATAGCTGTGTCGGAAAATACATAAGTTCCTCCAATACTTCCCTTAAGGTAAAAGATTTGTATGAAGAGGCCACAAAGGAAGAGACGAAGAATGCGATTGACGCGGTTTTCACCGACGGATTTTCCTTTATGCTTACCGAGGATAAAAAGGAACTCAGGGATGAGCTTGACGGGGCGATTGTGGAGATGAAAAAGGACGGTACGTTAGACCGTCTTGTGAAAGAGCAGATTGAGGATGTGATTGCGGGTAACGAACCTGCAAAGGTTTCCATGGAAACAAAGCAGGGTGCGGAAACCGTAAAAATTGCGGTAACGGGCGATTTGCCACCGCTTGACTACATTGAGCCTGACGGAACGCCGGCCGGATTTAATACGGCAGTGCTGGCGGAAATCGGAAAGCGCATCGGAAAGAATATCGAACTTGTAAACATTGCCGGAGGTGCGAGAGCGGTAGCATTGGCAAGCGGAAACGTGGATGCGGTCTTCTGGACCAGAAGTTCACTGGAAGGTCTGCCGCCGGAAGAGGCGCCGGAAGGCAGCGCGGACGGGGAGGATCCCCAGGGGCTTATGAGTCAGGGCGCCGATTTACCCGAACTTCCGCCCGAGTCCGATGACGGAATGAGCAAGGCTTTGGAGGAATATAAAAAGCGCGATATGCCGGACGGCACAATCGTTACAATTCCGTATTTCACGGATCATTTTGTACTGCTTACGAAGAAATAATTCACCGGCGGCGGTGGAATACGAATAAACAACACTTCCCCGCAAACCGCTTGTGACAAGGGTTTGCGGGATTTTTTTACCCTTTTTGACCGCATTTTGGATGCAAAAGTCCGGTAAATGAAAAGATTCAGGCAAATAATTGACAATCCGCGCCATCGCGCATATAATATTTTTATATTATTCTTGGCAAAATAATCGAAAGATTACGACGCAAAGCTTTAGGACCTAACCTCATTTAAGAGCATGGTAGCCAGTTGCAAATAAAAGTAAGCATCGCCGGGAATAGCCGATGCTTTTTTTATTTTATCGGGACTTTTTTCGAAGTCCCTTTGAAATAAAAATCTTTGCCCGGGTCATCAAGAGGAGAGAGTATGATTGAGAACTATATTACCGTAAAAGAAGCCGGAGAAAAATGGAATCTGAAAGTACGCACGATTCAGGAAATGTGTGTAAGCGGCCGGATACAGGGAGCGGTAAAATTCGGAAAAAGCTGGGCGATTCCCGCGGATGCCAAGCGCCCGAAGGACCGACGTATTATCACGGGCAAATTCAGGGACTGGAGAAAAGAGAAGAAAGAAGTAACACGATTATAAATTGTAAAGGAGACTGTAAATGATGAATTCAGGAAGAAAACGGAAAGGTTATCTGGCAATCGTGCTCAGTATGGTGATGGTATTGTCTCTGTTTCCGGGATGTACGAATTCGGGAACCAAAGAAGAAACCAAAGAAGCAGAAACCGACAGGATAACCGAAATTCTGAATCAGATGACGCTGGAGGAAAAAATCGGACAGATGATGATTCCCTCTTTCCGTATCTGGACGGATTTAAGAGTGGAGCTTCCGGAGGGAGAAGAGCCGGAAAAAACAAACATTACGGAATTGAATGATGAAATCCGCGAGTGTGTTAAGAAGAATCATTTCGGCGGAACGCTTCTTTTCTCGGAAAATTTCAAGGATGCGGAGCAGACCTACCGTCTGGTTTGCGATCTGCAGGAAACGAACCGGAAGGGAAGCAATATCCCTCTAATTGTTAGCGTAGATCAGGAAGGCGGGTCCGTATCCAGAATCGGCTTCGGTACCACCGGTATCGGAAATATGGCACTGGCGGCAACCGGAGATCCGGGTGCAGCGAAGGAAATGGCAGCCATTCACGGAAATGAACTGAAGGCACTCGGAATCAACGCGGATTTTGCACCTGTTCTGGATGTTAATAATAATGCATCGAATCCGGTTATCGGTGTCCGTTCTTTCTCGGATGATCCGGAGGTTGTGTCCGAATACGGAGTTGCTTTTCTGGAAGGAATGCAGGGAACCGGTGTTATATCCACGCTGAAGCATTTTCCGGGGCACGGAGACACCGATACGGACAGTCATACCGGTTTTCCTTCCATCGATAAAACATATGATGAACTGAAAGCATGTGAACTTGTCCCTTTCCGGGCCGCCATCGATAACGGTGCGGAAATGATTATGACAGCTCATATCCAGTATCCGCAGATTGAGAAAGAAACGTATATTTCCACCACCACCGGCGAGAAAGTCTGTCTGCCCGCAACCATGAGCAGGACCATTCTTACGGATATTTTAAGAGGGGATATGGGATTTGACGGCGTTATTGTTACAGATGCCCTGGACATGGGTGCCATCACGGATAATTTTGAATTCGAAGATGTGATCTGCATGACCATTAATGCAGGTGCGGATATGCTGATTCTGCCGATTATTACCAATACCGATCTGTTTGAGCAAACGAATGGTGTAGTTGAATTGACGGCAGGTCTTGTTAAGGAAGGCAAGATTTCCGAAGAAACCATTGATGCGGCCGTCAGGAGAATTCTTACCTTGAAAGAAAAGCACGGCATTCTGGATCAGACGGATTTTATGGTAACGCAGGAAGGTATCGATAATGCCGGGGCTGTTGTGGGGAGTGAAGAGAACCGCTCTGCGACATGGAATCTCGCCACCAAATCACTGACACTTGTAAAGAATGAAAATGAGGCATATCCATTAAAGGATTCCGATGCAGAAACCCTGATTCTTTTCGCAGACAGCTGTGCCAGCAGAATCGGCTACGGAGAACTGGTGAAGGAAAAGTTGGGCAAAGAAAATATTACGGTGATGAAGAATGACAAAGAAAACGGAGAGGAATGTGTGAAAGCCGCATTGGATTCGGAAAATGTTATCCTGATTTCCAGAGAGTATTCGCTGGCCTGTCTGGATCCGGAAACGGATGACGGATTCTCGACGGCAGTTTTCGATGAAATCATCGAAAAGAGGCATGAAGCGGGAAAGACGGTTATTGTCATTTCCTGTCAGCTTCCCTATGACGCGGCCAGATTTCCGGATGCGGATGCAATGATTCTGGCGTATTGCTCAAGTTCCTTAAAAGAGATTCCGCCGGAAACCGGAGCCGGAAGTGCATATTCGCCGAATCTCGCAGCTGCAATCTCAGCCTGCTTTACGAGTGATACTCTCACCGGAAAGCTCCCCGTGGATATTCCGAAACTGGATGATTCCTATAAGTTTACTGAAGATATTCTGTATAGTAAGCAGGACTGATTGTTACGAAAAAACCGGTTAAGGGAATGACTGTTGTGGGGAGAAGATGAAATGGGAACATTAATCACATTTGAAAATGTAGGAAAAACCTACCATACCGGCGACATCGTTTACGAAGCGTTGCATGATGTGAATCTTACAATCGATGAAGGTGAAATGGTGGTCATATTGGGTCCGTCCGGTGCAGGGAAAAGTACACTCCTGAATATGCTCGGAGGCCTGGATGCGGCATCCTGCGGAAGGATTATGTTCGGGGAGAAGGAAGTAACCGCGCTGAATGATAAGGAACTCGGCGATTTTCGCGCGGTGGATGTTGGCATCATCTTTCAGTTTTATAATCTGATTCCCACACTTACTGCGGTGGAAAATGTTTCCCTGATGAGTGAACTCGGTATCGATATTATGGATCCGAAAGAGGCACTGGAGCGTGTGGGACTTGGGGACAGACTCAATAATTTCCCATCTCAGATGTCAGGAGGGCAGCAGCAGAGAGTTTCCATTGCAAGAGCCATTGCCAAAAGGCCGAGACTTTTACTTTGCGACGAGCCCACCGGGGCGCTGGATACCAACACCGGAAAGGAAATTCTGAAGCTTCTGCAGTCCCAGAGCAGGGATGACGGAAGGACGGTGGTTATGGTTACTCATAATGCATTGTTTGCCGATATAGCGGATAAAGTGATTTATGTAAAAAACGGAACCGTTGAAGATATCTTTATGAACGAGCATCCGAAGGATGCGGATGAAATTAACTGGTAAGGAGACGGAGAGAATGAAGATTGAGAATGCTGGAAAGAAAAAGAAGAAAGGGCTGATTGTGGGAATCATAATCGGAGCTCTTGTACTGATTGCTGCCGCAGTGGCATGCGTGCTGTTCCTTTTTCCCAAATCGGTTGAAGTGGCAAAGGTCACAAAAGGCAGCATAAGCCAGAATGTCAGCGAGGTCGGTAATATAGCTGCGGACGATACCATAACCGTTTACTCGCCTGTATCCGGTAAAATTTCCGAAGTGGAAGGGATGAAGAGTCAGTATGTCTCTTCCGATGCAATTCTTGTTAAATTCGAGCTTCAGTCCTTCGAAGAAAGCGTAAAAGGCGCGGAACTGAACAAGAAATATGCACAGGACGCATTTGATGCGGCTGTGAATAAAAACAACGAATACAAGCAGATGATGAACACCGCCAAAGCGGAAGAGGAAGCTAACAAGAATGCCTATAAGAATCTTGCGGACAGCAGGGATCAGCTTATGGTAAAACAGGAAAACAACAACCGGGATATTGCGTATTCCTTACAGAGCCTGGATGCCAACCTGACCTCGCTTACCACGCAGCTGCAGGTAGCACTGGCATGCCTCGAAGCGCTGGATCCGACAGATGAAGAAGCAGTGAAAAAGGCAAAAGCAGAGGTGGAGGATTTAGAAAAGAAGATCAAAGAGAACCGTGGCGTTGTGGCAGGATTTCAAGTAAGTGCGCTTACCGCAGATGAGTACAAGCTCTATCTTGCCATAGTAAGAGAAATGGATTTTGTGGATCATTATTGGTCTCAGAATTTAGAACAGTTTTTGGCAGCGAAGCAGGCTGTTCTGCCGCAGGCGGCAATCGATCAGTATGAGGATTCCGTACTGATGGCTGAAATTGAAGAAATGCGTGTGCAGAGAAATTTGGAGATTGCAAAGCGCGGTGTTCCGACGGAAGTCGGCGGAACGATCATCGAGCGTCTCGTGGACGCCGGTGCAACGGTCGAAGCAGGGGAAGCTTTATTCGTGATTCAGCCGGACCGCGGTTACAAGGCAACGGTGATGATTTCGAAATATGATATCGGTCTTATTGAAGAAGGACAGAAAGCAACGATAGCATATGCGGGAGAAACCTACGAAGGTGTTGTGGAAAGCATTGCCGCAGTTGCGGAACCCGATGCATCCGGCAAGCCCAAGGTAAAGGTTACGGTTGTTTTCAGTGACAAAGAGTTTAAGCCCATCATCGGACTGGAGGCGGAGGTTTCGATTCTGACAGGGGACAAAGAAGATGCACTGGTTGTTGACAGCAAAGGTGTCTATACGGATGATGAAGGCGATTATGTCTATGTTTTAAATAACGGTCAGGTGGAACGAAAGAATATCAAAGTCGGACTGAAGGGAAACGGCAAAGCCGAAATCCTGTCCGGCTTAGAAGAGGGAGAAGAAGTCATTACTTCCCCGATTACGGAGGACGAAATCGGGACTCGTAAGAGCGCAAAATAAACCGGAGAGAATATGCTGTTTCGTAAAGTTTTAAGAGATTTAAAACAGAATGCGGTTCAGTTCCTTGCAATTTTCGTTATGACGTTTTTTGCACTCTTCGTAGTAGGCGGTTTTGACGGGGAT
>JAEEGL012045662.1_pt1 | contig 13199 bp, 8 predicted proteins | sample 9134231 | NCBI WGS metagenome assembly JAEEGL01 (sample SAMN16246548, study PRJNA631951) | gut metagenome | biome: gut microbiome; feature: rumen; material: fiber-attached | host: Bos | place: Iran: Karaj | collected 2018-10
AATCTCCGCGTCGAGCGCCTCCTCGCTGACGCCCGGTTTTGGTTGGATGGTGATGGTGGAGCGGCCTTCCGACGGCCCGAACAGCGTCCGCGCCGCCTCTCCTGGGATAACCACCGATTCATCGATATCGGCCAGACTCACCGCACTGATTCCGCTGCGCGCAAAGGTTCCGATGATATCGAACCGCCGCCCGTCAATCGAAACGCTCTTCTCTCCCGGGTGGGCGTCGGCATAACCCGCGCCGACCAGTGCTACCGCACTGCCGCTGGAGAGTTCGGAGGCGGAAAACGTTCGTCCCTGCGCAATTGGGTTATGCACAGCGAGTTGCCAATTTCCCCACACCCCTAGTATGAGGTCCCTGTTAGAACATTGGGTATAGCCTATGAGGTCGATATGAGTTCCATTTTCCGCGAGAAAACGGTATTCTTCGCGCGTGACGGGTGGCCGGCCCAGATAGTCCCACCAGCGCAAGCCGCCCTCTTCGTCGAAGTCCGGCTCCAGGGGTATCTGTTCCACCAGCACCAGGTCTCCGCCGAAGTCGGCAAAGCCGTCATTCATGGTTTGATGCACCGAATCCACCAGGGTCAGTGCCGCCACGGTAGAGAAGATACCGATGGCGATTCCGGATAGGGACAGGCCCGTCCGGAAACGGTCGCTCCGAAACTGGCTGAGGGCCAGTGCGAAGCTTTCGCCGACACTCCTTGCGAGAGCGCCGGCCCAAATCCAAAATCCCTTCATGTCCGTCTACTGCAGTCCGATTCTTTTCTTGAGTTCTCTGATCAGGTCGAAGGCGTCCAACGGCGACATGGCGTTGAGGTCCGCCTCCTTGAGTTCTTTTTTGATATCCAGCAACAACGGGTCGTCGAGCTGGTACAGGGAGAGTTGCATCGGCTTGGCAGCAGGGTGCTTTTTGGTGCTGCGCGAGGTGCCGTTCTGGGCCTCCGCGGCGTTTTCGAGCTCCTTCAGTTTGCGTTCCGCCGCCGCTACGACCGCCAGCGGCATGCCGGCGAGCCGGGCGACATGGATACCGAAACTGTGGGAGACGCCTCCTTCGCAAAGTTTGCGAAGGAAGATCACCTTGCCGTCGATCTCCTTGACCGAGATATGGAAGTTATGAACCCGTCTGTACAGGTTCTCGAGTTCGTTAAGTTCGTGGTAGTGAGTGGCAAACAGCGTCTTGGGGCGCTGTGCCGTCGGGGTATTGTCGCCATGGAGATACTCCACGATTCCCCAGGCGATGGACATGCCGTCGAAGGTGCTCGTGCCGCGTCCGATCTCGTCGAGCAGAATCAGCGAGCGGGGCGAGAGGTTGTTCAGGATGGTGGCCGTCTCGAGCATCTCCACCATGAAGGTGGATTCTCCGCGCGAGATGTTATCGGAGGCCCCGACCCGCGTGAAAATCTTGTCTACCAGACCAATCCGGGCAGCCCGCGCCGGCACGAAACAACCAATCTGCGCGAGCAGCACAATCAGCGCGCTCTGACGCAGGAAGGCCGATTTACCCGCCATGTTGGGTCCTGTCAGGATGATGATCTGGCGGTCTTCGTTGTTGAGGTAGAGGTTGTTGGCGATATACTGCTCGCCCGGCGGCATGAGGGTTTCAATCACGGGATGGCGCCCGTCGGTAATCTCGAGCGCAAGCGAGTCGTTTACCTCGGGGCGGCAATAGTTGTTGGTCTGCGCGAGGTCGGCAAATGAGGAGAGGCAGTCAAGTTGCGCCACCACGGCCGAATCCTCCTGCAGCATCGGAATCAACTCCTGGATATGGCGCACCACATCCGCGTAGAGCGATGCCTCCAGTTGAAGAATCCGCTCCTCCGCGCCGGTGATTTTCTCTTCGTACCGCTTGAGTTCCTCAGTGATATAGCGTTCCGCACCGACCAGGGTCTGCTTGCGGATCCACTCGGCCGGCACGCGGTCCTTGAATGTATTGCGGACCTCCAGATAATAGCCGAAAACGTTGTTGAACCCGATGCGGAGCGACCCGATTCCGGTGCGCTCTTTCTCGGTTTCCTGTATCTGCAGCAAGATGGCCTTGCCGTCCGTGCGGATGCGGCGCAGTTCATCCAGTTCGGCCGATACCCCTTCTGCAATCACCTCACCTTTACCGATTTGCGCAGCAGCTTCGGGCAAGATGGAGGAGGTAATCAGATGGAACAGATCGTCGCACGCATCCAGTTTTGCGGTGCGCGCAGCGAGAGGCGTTTCGGCGAGCAGTTGCTTCACCGCCCCGATCGCGCTGAGTCCGCGGGCCAGCTGCAGGGCTTCGCGCGGGGCGATCCGGCCGGCTGCGGCCTTGGAGATGATGCGCTCCATATCCCCGATCTCCCCGATCTTGTCGCGCACCGCCTCCAGCACCTCCGGCTGGGCCAGAAAGGCCGATACGGCATCGTAGCGCTGTTCGATCTTTGCGCGGTCCTTGAGCGGCATGGCGAGCCACTGGCGGAGCAGGCGGGCACCCATCGGCGAACAGCAGCGGTCAATTACCTGCAGCAGCGAAACGCCGTCCGGGCCGCCCAGTGGGATGAATAGTTCGAGGTTGCGGACCGTAAAGCGGTCCATCCAGACAAAGTCGTTTTCATCAATCCGGCCGATCGAACGGATGTGGCCCAGCTCGGTGTGGCAGGTCATCTCCATATAGAAGAGTTCCGCCCCCGCGGCCGTGATGCCGAGCGGCAGGTCCTCGATGCCGAAGCCCTTCAGGTTTTCCGTGCCGAACCGCTCCAGCAGCTTGCGGCGGCAGGATTCCGGCACGAATGCCCATTCATCCATCGTGGTCACGTAGGCCTTGGTGTTGAAACGGCGGCGGAAACCCTCCAGGAAGCTGCGTTCCACCAGGATCTCCTTGGGGGCGAAGTCGCCCAGCAGCACTTCGATATAATCGAGCGAACCCTGCGCCACACGGAAAGTTCCGGTAGAGATGTCGAGAAACGCGACACCCGCCGCGCCCCGGCCGTCGCTGCGGCTGCTTTCGTCGAAAGCCACGGCCGCCAGGAAGTTGTTCTCCTTTTGGCAGAGCAGGTTATCATTGTAGGCAACACCCGGGGTCACAAGTTCTGTAACCCCGCGCTTCACCAGTTTTTTGGTCAGTTTGGGATCTTCCAGCTGGTCGCAGACCGCCACCTTGAAACCGGCCTGCACGAGCTTGGGCAGGTAGTTGTCGATGGCGTGATAGGGAATGCCCGCCAGCGGGGTGTAGGTGCCGGCGCCGCTCGCGCGCCGCGTCAGCACGATGCCGAGCGTCTTGCTCACCGTCACAGCGTCCTCCCCGAAAGTCTCATAGAAATCGCCGACACGATAAAGCAGCAGTGTGTCAGGGTATTGCTCCTTGACGGCATTCCACTGGGCGATGAGTGGCGACTCTTTTGTTTTTTTCTCGGCCATACTGCTGCAAAAGTACCAAATTTTCTCTACATTTGTAGGACTTAATACAACGTACCATGTTCAAGAAATTCGCATTTGTATCGGCAGTGCTCGCTATACTGCTCGTTTGTCTCCCCGCATCCGCCAAGCCCAAGAGAGATAAAAAGATCACGAAGTTTGACGCGGAAGTAACCCGGATCATCAAAGATCAGGCGCTGATCGGCGCCAACGTGATCGTGATTCGCGACGGCAAGGTGGTTTACACCCGCTCGGAAGGCCTGGCCAACCAGAAGCGCGAAACGCAGATGACGGCAGACCATATCCTCCGCCTGGGCGCCAACGGCCGAATTTTCCCCGTTATCGCAACCCTGCAGCTCGTGGAGCAGAACCTGATCAGCCTGACCGCAGATGCGTCAGATTATCTGGGATTCCAGTTGCGCAACCCGCGCTATCCGGACCTCCCCATCACCGTCAAGATGCTGCTGACCAACACCTCCACGGTGAGTGACTCCAACGAATTCACCTCTATCAACTACATCAACCCGGATAAGAATCCCGATTATGCGAACGCATATCGTCCGACCGGCAAACCGGGCGTGGCCTATTCCGTCTCAGCCCGCAACTCCTCGCTGCTGGCAGCCATCGTCGAGAAGGTCTCCGGCATGCGTTTCGACGAATACCTGAAGGCCAACCTCTTTGAACCGATGGGTATGGACAGCGCCTGCTACGATGTGACGGGTATTGACAGAGACCGTTTCATCGGCGGTTACAACTGGTCCGAATCTGAGAACCGTTATCTGGCGAATGTCACCAATATCTATAAGAAGCTGGATTTCTCCAACTATGTGCTCGGCGACAGCTCCATGCTGCTTACGGGTCTTCCGGGCCTGGGCATGTCCACCAACGATTTTGCCAAGGTGATCGCTGCGCTGATGAACGGCGGTGTCTGCCCGTTCAACCAGGTGCGCATCCTCAGCGCGGAAAGCGTCCAGCAGATGCTCCGCCTGCAGGTCAACAAGAAACGCTCCGGTATGTTCATCGGTACCAACTCCACGGATGTTGAGGGGTATACGGTTTATCTGGGTACAGGCGTGACCTACGGTCTCTCCTGTGTCTATGCTTTCAACCTGACGGACAACATCGCGGTCATCGGTTCCTGCACCGGCGGTCACGATCCGGCTGCTCCCAAGGGTCGCAACACCTTCAACCGCGACCTCCGCAAGGCTTTCGTAACCTGCTTTGCTGAATAGGTTTCTGTGGAAGTCCGCCCAAAAAAAGCCCTGGGCCAACATTTTCTGACCGACCAGGCCATCGCCCGCGCCATCGTAGATTCGCTCTCGCCGGCGCCGCGCATCCTGGAGGTGGGCCCCGGCATGGGCGTTCTGACACAGTATCTTCTCGCCAGAACGGCGCCGGCGGCTTTGGGTTGTGACCTTCGCTCGGACGAAAAAGTCCTCGCTACGCAAGCGCCACTCGGCTCATCCGGGCAGCCCGGACAACTCAAAGTCGTCGAAATCGATGGCGAGTCGGTGCAATACCTGCTGGCGCATTATCCTGCGTTGGGGCCGGGACTGCTGGAGGCGGACTTTTTGAAACTGCCACTGGATAAGGTGTTTGCAGAGCCCTTTTCTATCATCGGAAACTTCCCGTACAATATTTCGTCGCAGATTTTCTTTCACATCCTGGACTATCGCGAATTGGTCCCTGAGGTGGTCTGCATGATTCAGAAGGAGGTAGCAGAACGGCTGGCGGCAGGGCCCGGAAGTAAGACTTACGGCATCCTCTCCGTGCTTCTGCAGATGTGGTACGACATCGAATACCGCTTCACGGTGGGCGAGGGGGCCTTTGTGCCGCCGCCCAAGGTCAAGTCGGCGGTCATCCGCCTGATACGCAACGGCCGCACCGACGCCGGCTGCGACGAAGCGCTGCTGCGCCGCATCGTCAAGGCCACCTTTGGTCAGCGCCGCAAGACCATCCGCAACGGCCTGCGCAGCATCGGCATCACCGCCACCGCGCTCCCCTTCCTCGATGCCCGTCCCGAACAACTCTCCGTGGAAGACTTCATCACCCTCACCCGGGCCGTCTCTACACAGAAATAAAGCAATCTCCTGATAAACGCACTAGAACGTAAACCATAACACGATGAAAAAGAGTCTCTATACAACCCTGATGCTCCTTTTTATAACAACAGGCCTCTTAAACGCACAAATTATGAAAGAACCCTCTGCTCAGGGGCAGATCAAAGACTTGTTGTTAAAGACGAATGTGAAGGAATCCTGTGTTAAAATCAAAGATCTTCTGGTTTTTGTCGATCCAATCAGGGATAATATAAGATATTATAACTTTACGAAACCGGGCACGCAGGACACTATAACGGTAATGGGCTTGAATAACGTCTTTTGTATCAGCTCCAACGTGAAGATTCCGATGATGAACGAATACACTTCCCAGAAAACAGAAACCAATGACGGCAGCTCCCTTTATATGGTTTTGCTTAATGGAAAACGAGCTCGACTTGAGGCCGGAGAGTGTGCAAAGATTATCCTGACGCATTTTAGCCTGGCGGAACTCTCGAACGAACCCGCGGAGGACGAAGCGGCAAACAATAATCTCATTCTTTCGTCGGAACAGCGTTTCTTGAATTGGCAATATGTGGACCTATTGAAGCGACAAAACACCCTGTTGTCAGAAAGAACCACCGCAATTTGTTTATCATTAGGCGGCTCTTTTTTAGTCGGGGTAGCCTCCTCGCTGGAAAACACAGGGGCCTCCAGCGATTTGGTCAATGTTTTTGGCTATACGGGGGCTGTAATGGGTTTGGTTGGTGGTGTTTGGATGCTCGTCAATGAGTTTCAACTGATACAAAGCCGCAAGAAGATTAACAATCATTTGATTCTCCGCTACGGCCCTAACGGCATAGCGCTGCAGTTTTAAGAGCTTGGCGGCTAACCCGCTGAGTGATAGTAAAATACTGAAAGCACTGGTATCCATTTTGGGTACCAGTGCTTTGCGTTATTAGTTGAGTATCAATAGATTAGCTGCCAAACCCTTTTAGAGGAGCGCGACGATCAGTTCGAGATAGCGGGCGTCGAGCTCGTCAAAGGTGGCCAGGTGTTCGCTGTCGATGTCCAGGACGGCGATGACGCGTCCTTCGTGGAAGACCGGTACAACAATCTCGCTGCGGGAGGCGGCGCTGCAGGCAATGTGGCCGGGGAAGGCCTCGACGTCGGGAACGACCACCGTGCGGCGCTCTTTCCAGGCAGTGCCGCAGACGCCCCGCCCATAGGCAATGCGCGTACAGGCAACCGGCCCCTGGAACGGCCCGAGCAAGAGTTCTTCGTGGGGCTCGTGTCCGCAGTCGCAGGCTTTTTTGCCGGCAGCCGCCGGAACCACCCGGTAAAACCCGGTCCACCAGAACCCGAACGTGGTGTGAATCAGTGCGGCGAGATTGGCCATGCGGGCCACCGGATCCGTCTCGCCGGCGAGCAGGGCTTCGGCCTGCGGCAGCAGCGTTTCGTATTGTTTCTCCTTGGAATTCATGCGGATACATTTTGACACCCAAAAGTACGAAAAAAGAGGTTCGCGCACAACGCGCATACGCAAAATGCGCGCGGATGTGAAGAACTAACAAATGTTTTGCGTACATTTGCCTTATCTGAATAATTAGAACCTAACCTAATTGCTTATGAAGAAAGTTTTAATCTTTGCCATGATGCTGCTCTCCTGTGGCGCATTGTTGGCACAAAACCGGGTTACCGGCAAGGTTGTTTCTTCGGAGGATGGGGAGCCGATTCCGTTTGCCAGCGTTGTGGTAAAGGGAACCATGAAGGGCATCGCATCCAACGCCGACGGAAACTACGTCCTTGACGGCGTGCCCAAAGATGCAATTCTTGTCTTCTCCTCCGTGGGCTTCAAAGATTATGAAGTCGCGGTGGGTGGACAGAGCGTCATCAATGCGGCTCTCCAGCCGGATGCGAACATGCTGGAAGAGACCGTGGTCGTAGCGTACGGTTCCGCCAAGAAGATCAGTTCCGTGGTCGGTGCCGCTACGCTGGTCAAATCGGATGCCTTTACCAAGATTCCTGCCGCAAGTGCAGGTGACGCCCTCCAGGGTAAGGTCGCCGGTCTGCAGGTTTACACCAGTTCCGGTGAGCCGAGCGCAACGGTTTCCATGCGTCTGCGCGGTGTGAACTCCATCAACGCATCCAACACTCCGCTCTTCATCCTCGATGGAACCCCGGTGGATGTGGCCATCTTCACGGCCCTCAACCCGAACGATATCGAGAATGTGACGGTCATGAAGGACGCATCCTCCACCGCTATCTATGGTTCGCGTGCGGCCAACGGTGTGGTTTACATCACCACCAAGAAGGGTACCGGCGAGAAACCGACCGTCACGGTCAGCGGATCCTACGGTATTTCCAACCTGGCTCAGTTCCCGATGGAGCTGATGACCGCGGCCGAGTGGTTTGAATTCCGCGAACTGGCGGATCCGAGCCTCAAGACCAACACCCAGTTCCAGGATCTCAAGAAGTTCCGTCTGGACAACAACATCAGCACCGACTGGCGCAAGTGGATCCTCAACGAGAACGCACCCACCTGGAAGGCCGACCTCAGCGTGTCGGGCCGCAGCCAGCGCAGTGACTATTACATCTCGCTGGGCGCTTTCAGCCGCGAAGGTATCGAGCCGTTCTCCGACATGGACCGCTACTCCGTCCGTTCGAACGTCAACAGCAAGATTTCCAACTGGTTGAAGATTGGTATCAACCTCAACCTGACCTACCAGAGCCACCACACGGCCGGCTACTCCACCACCAGCACGGGTTACTACAACCCGATGAACATCGTGGCTTGGGGTCTTCCGTACGCTACTCCGTATGAGATCATCACCGACCCTGCGGGCAACTTCGTGGGTTATGGCGACGAGCCGGACTACATCACCGACCTGGGTATGTGGAACTACTTCCGCCGCATGGAGGCTCAGCCCACCAAGCGCATCAACGCCCGCATCAACGGCAACCTCTATCAGGAAATCACCCCGATCAAGGGTCTGACTATCCGCACCGTGCAGGCTATTGAAGGAACGGACTACCGCTATACCGGCAAGGTCCTGCCCAACAACATCAGCCTCGCCACCGTGACGGAGGAGTCGTTCGAGCGCTTCTACCGCCTGACCTCCACCAACACCATCGAATACAAATTCGCGATTGCCGAGAACAACCACTTCGTTGCGCTGGCCGGTCACGAATCCATCTACTCGAATGATGAATACTTCTCCACCTGGACCAACGGCCAGACGGATATCCGCCAGACGAACGTGAACCAGGGTACGCAGGCCAACATTCCTTCCTACACCTTCTCGGAAGTGGCCTACAACTCCTTCTTCTCCCGTCTCTCCTACGACTTTGCTGACAAGTATTTCGTAGATGCAACCTTCCGTGTCGACGGTTCCTCGCTCTTTGGCGTGAACCGCCGCTACGCAAGCTTCTGGTCCCTCGGTGCCATGTGGAACATGAAGAAAGAGGCCTTCCTGCAGGGCGTCGAATGGGTCGACAACCTCCAGCTGAAGGCATCCTACGGTACCACCGGTAACTCGGGTATCAGCAACTATCTCTCTTACGGTCTGACCAGCTCCGGCCGTCTCTACGACGGATCCACCTCCTGGTATATCGCTTCGCTGAGCAACCCGAACCTCACCTGGGAAACCTTGGTAGCGTTCAACGCCGGTGTCAACGGTCGCCTCTGGAACGCCCTGAACTTCAACATCGAGTTCTACAACAAGAAGACGAAAGACATGTTGATGTACATTCCGTACTCCTATATCTCCGGTTTCTCCGGCGGTTGGGGTAACGTGGGTTCCATGCGCAACCGCGGTCTCGACCTCGAGTTGAAGTATGATGTGGTTCACACGAAAGACCTCTACGTAGGCCTCGGCTTCAATATGAACTACAACAAGAACGTCATCACCGAACTGTACGACGGCCGCGATGAGTTCGTGGACGGCAGCTCGGGCCTGAAGTTCCAGGTTAACCACGCTTACGGTGAGTTCTTCCTGGTGGACTTCGCCGGTGTCGACCCTGCCAACGGTAAATCCCTCTGGCGCAATGCCGACGGTACGCTGACCAGCAGCTACAGTGAAAGCAACGCCGTCTTCCTGGGCAAGAACCGTTTCGCTCCCTGGTCGGGCGGTGCTTCCATCGATGCAAGCTGGAAGGGCCTCTCCTTCAACGCCACCTTCTCCGGCGTACTCGGCAAATACATGGAGAACTACGACCGCTACTTCGTAGAGAACCCGGCATTTGCTGACGAGTCCAACATGACCAAACGCATGCTGAACATTTGGACCACTCCTGGCCAGATCACCGATATCCCGAAGGCCAGCGAGCCGGTGAAGCACGACAGCCGCTTTATCGACAACGCTTCCTTCGTACGTATGAAGAACATCCAGCTTTCCTATGAATTCCCCAAGGCACTGCTGCAGAAGACGGGTTTCGTGGGCGGAGCAAAAGTCTATGTATCGGGACGTAACCTGTTGACTTTCACGAAGTACACGGGTTGGGATCCTGAGGTCGACGCCATTACGGCTATGGGTAACTATCCGAACACGAAACAGGTTGTTTTCGGTGTCGAGCTGACTTTCTAATCAAGGAGGATTCAATATGAAAAAGATATTATTCAGTCTTTGCTCTCTGGCAATGATTTTCGTGTCGGCCTGCAACCTTGATCTTGCGCCGACCAGCTCCATCTCCACGTCGGAGGCGCTCCGTTCGATGGACGACGCGCAGAAGCTTCGCCGGGATATCTACATCACGATGCGGAGCAGCCTGACCTCCGGTGCCCCGGTCTACCTACTGGAACTGATGGCAGACTCCTTCCACGGCTCCATCACCTACGGTAACCGCAACGGTGAATACTACAAATGGGAAATGCGCTCCACCTTCGGTAACGTAGAGTCCCTCTGGGAGAGCGCTTACTACCTGGTGATGCTCGCCAACTTCCTGGAGGAGGGCATCCCCGCACTGAAAGAAACCGCCACCACGGCAGAGCAGGCACAGTATGACGTGATTCTGGGCGAGTGCGCCTTTGCCAAGGCCTATTCGATGTTCAAGCTGACCCAGCTCTTCTGCAAGAACTATTCAGCGGCAACCGCTGCTTCCGATTACGGTTTGATGCTCTCCGACAAGACCTTCACCACCCCGAGCCAGCAGTCCACCTATCCGGGCCGCAGCTCGCTGGCCGATACCTACAAGTATATTGAGGACAACCTGACCAAGGCTGAAACCCTGCTTGCAGGCGTGGCTGGTGCAGAAGGTTCGATCTACATCACGATCGACGCCGTGAAGGCCATGGAGGCCCGCGTAGCGCTGACCAAGGGTGAGTATGCAAAAGCAGCCGGCATTGCAGCCGCACTGGTGGATGCCGGTAACTATCCGCTGCTCGAAACCCAGGCCGACTTTACGGCCCTCTGGACCAACGATAGCGGCAAGGAATGCATCACCCAGTTCTGGGCAAGCATCCTTTCCACGGGCAACACCAACGACTATGGCTATGTCCAGTACACCGGTGGTATCTATGCGCCGAACTACATCCCTGAAAAATGGATTATCGACGCATACGATGCAACCGACCTTCGCTTCACGACCTGGTTCCGCAATACGCCGGTCAACCTGGGTAACTTCTCAGGCACGGTCTATCTGTGCTTCAAGTTCCCCGGTAACCCGGAACTGATGTCTTCTACCGGAACCTCCACCTATATGCAGAAGGTCAAACCGTTCCGTATCGCGGAGCAGTATCTGATTGCTGCCGAAGGTTATGCAATGGACAATCAGCCGGTGCTGGCTAACAACTACCTGAACGCACTCCGCGCTAAACGTATTCCGGGCTGGGTTAACCAGAGCTATTCCGGCGACGAGCTGATGAACCAGATCAAGAAGGAACGTGCCCGCGAGTTCTTCGGCGAGGGTTTCCGTTTCACGGACCTCAAGCGCTGGAACCAGGGTATGGCCCGCAGCGAGGCACAGGACAAGAACCTGGTGATCGATGCGAACAGCACCTATACGGAACTCCTCTCCCGCGAGGCTACCCATCCGTTCTTCGTATGGCCGATCCCGCAGGCTGAGATTGACGCCAACCCGCAGATTCGTTCCCAGCAGAACGATGGTTATTAATAGATAAAACAGATCGCTATGAAAAAGATACTTTCAACGATATCCGTTTTGATGCTTGCGCTGTTCGCATTTAATGCGTGCGAAGAGCCTACATTTATCTACGAGCCGGAAAACGAGTGCTTGACCTTCAGCGCCAACACCGGGAACTGGCTTTATACGGACGATCCGGTTGTTGAGATTACGGTTGAACTTACGCGCGGCGTGGTGACCACGGACCTTTCCGTTCCCTTGACGCTCGCCGGCGACAATATCTTCTCGCTGACGACCGCTTCTCCGGTTCACTTCGCCAGCGGTGAGGCCACCAAGGTTATCCAGATCGGCTACGACGCAACACAGGCTGTGGCCGGTGAATCCTATACCTTCACCCTCTCATTCGATGCAGCCAAGGCTTCCCCTTCCGGCTGGAACGAATTCAAGGGTACCCTGACCATGCCGGGCGGCAACACCTCCGAATACGAGGACTACGCTACGGTGGAATTCTACCAGAGTAAGGTCAATTCCTGCGTCCGTCTGGAACAGGAGCTTCACTCCATGCTGCAGGTTTCCAAGCTGGATCCGAACAAGTACCGCATCAAGAATGCGATGAACTCGTACATTGATCTTGACTTTACGATTGATTCGGACGGAAAGGTCTATCTCTCCAACGAGACGACCCTGTGCCCGTTCGACAACGAACAGTACATCAAGATCCCAAGCTCCATCGAATATGAAGGCGAAACCATTACCTTCTGGATCGACCCGAATCCGAAGTACAACAAGATTGACGCACACCCCGGCACAGGCGCACACCTGATGGATATGACCTCCGAGGGTGGCACCTCCATCACCTGGTACGTATGGATGGAAACCAAATCCAAGGGCATCCTGAAGTTCACCCCGGACGATGACGGCTGGTGGCGTATGTACTACGATGTGGTCAACACGAGCCCGAAACCGGATCCGGATATCGATTACGACCGGCTGGGTAAGGTCGAGTTCTACCAGAGCAAGATCAACAGTTGTGTCACTTCCGAGGCTGTGCTGCACTCGCTGCTGCTCGTCAGCAAGTATGAGCCCAACACCTATCGCATCAAGAATGCGATGAACTCGGGTATTGACCTCGACTTCACGATCGATGTGGAAGGAAAAGTTCACCTGAGCAACGCGACCACCCTGTGCCCGTTCGATAACGAACAGTACATCAAGATTCCGAGCACCGTTCTCTACGAGGGTGAGCCCATCACCTTCTGGATCGATCCGAATCCGAAGTACAACAAGATTGACGCACATCCTGGCACGGGTGCGCACCTGATGGATATGACCTCCGAAGGCGGTACCTCCATTACCTGGTACGTATGGATGGAAACCGCATCGAAGGGCATCCTGAAGTTCACCACGGACGATGACGGCTGGTGGCGTATGTACTACGACGTAACCGAAGTCTATCTCTAACCTTTTGAAAGCACCGTCCCGGCTGGAAACGGCCGGGACGGGTTGCTTTTTCTTTTGCCGATGAACGCTCGTCTGCTTGTTTTTTGGATCGTTGCCGCACTCTGTTTTTCCGCCTGTGGAAAACCGGACGACGGCCCCCGTCACCTGACACCGGAAGAAATCGAGTATTACAAGTCGCTGCAGGTGCAGCAGACGGTGGATGTCAGCAAGTATGTGGAGTTCCGAAAGGGAGACTGC
>JAEEGL012132616.1_pt1 | contig 13199 bp, 13 predicted proteins | sample 9134231 | NCBI WGS metagenome assembly JAEEGL01 (sample SAMN16246548, study PRJNA631951) | gut metagenome | biome: gut microbiome; feature: rumen; material: fiber-attached | host: Bos | place: Iran: Karaj | collected 2018-10
CGTCCGGCAGGTCGTTCCGCGGCCCGTGGTAGAGGATATCCCCCAGCAGGAGCATGCGCTCCGCCCGTTCCCGGGCGTAGGCCCGCAGCAGCTCCCCGCAGTACCGGAGGGATCCGTGGATATCCGAAGCGATCAGCAGTCTCATCCGCACCCTTCCTTTCCTTCCGGATCAATGTAGCACAGGGGCATATCTGCGGTCAATAATTGACGGTGCGCCGCAAAGATGGTATATTGATGACCAGTATGAATCCGACTGAAGCAAGGAGTGAAAGCCCGTGAGCCAGGAGAGAAAGCCGCTGGTCAGCCATATTTTCACCGCTGACCCTTCCGCCCATGTTTTTAACGGCAAACTTTATATCTACCCCTCCCACGATATTCCCCACGACGGCGAGGATAACGACGACGGAGACGAGTACCGCATGGAGGATTACCATATCCTCTCGATGGACAGCCCCGACGCCCCGTGCGTGGACAACGGCTGCGCGCTGCATATGAAGGACGTCCCCTGGGTCAGCAAGCAGATGTGGGCGCCGGACGCGGCGGAGAAGGACGGGAAGTATTACCTGTATTTCCCCGCCCGGGACAAGGACGGCATATTCCGCATCGGCGTGGCCGTGGGAGATGATCCCGCCGGTCCCTTTACCGCGGAGCCGGAATACATCCCCGGCAGCTTCAGCATCGACCCGGCCGTCCTGGCGGACGACGACGGGAAGTACTACGCGTATTACGGCGGCCTCTGGGGCGGCCAGCTGGAAATGTGGCAGAGCGGCGCCTTCAATCCGGACGAGCACCGGCCGGAAGGCGATGAACCGGCCATCGGGCCGATGTTCGCCGAGCTGGACGGCGATATGAAGCACTTCCGCACCGAACCGAAGCACCTGCAGATCCTGGACGAAAACGGCGAGCCCCTGAAGGCCGGCGACGAGGACCGGCGCTATTTCGAGGGCCCGTGGATGCACAAGTTCGGCGGAAAGTATTACCTCTCCTACTCTACCGGCACCACCCACTACCTGGTCTACGCGGTATCGGACAGGCCCGACGGCCCCTTCACCTACCGCGGACGGATCATGGAGCCCGTGCTCGGCTGGACGACGCATCATTCCATCGTGGAATGGGGCGGCAAATGGTACCTGTTCTACCATGACTGCGAGCTGTCGGGCGGCGTCAACCACCGCCGCTGCGTCAAGTTCACCGAGCTGCATATCGCCCCGGACGGAACGATCGAAACGATCCGCCCCTACGATTGACCGGCATGGGGGAAACGTTCCGAAAGGGAATCCGGCACGGAATCCCGATCGCCCTGGGATACCTGGGCGTTTCCTTCGCCTTCGGCATGAAGGCGGTCGCCACCGGCCTGACCGTGCTTCAGGCGGTGCTGATTTCCCTGACCAACCTGACCAGCGCCGGCCAGGTAGCCGCCCTGCCCCTGATGGCCGCCGGCGCCTCGCTGGCGGAAATGGCGCTGACCCAGCTGACGATCAACCTGCGCTACGCGCTGATGAGCCTGTCCCTGGGCCCCCGGCTGGACGGCAGCATGGGCACGGTCCAGCGGCTGGTTTTCTCCTTCGCCAACACGGATGAGATCTTCGCCGTCGCCTCCTCCCAGCCGGAAAAGGTCGGGAAATCCTATCTCTACGGCCTGATGATCACGCCGATCGCCGGCTGGACCGTCGGCACCCTGCTGGGCGCCGCCGCCGGCACCCTGCTGCCGGAGTTTGTCCGGACGGCCCTGGGCATCGCGATCTACGGCATGTTCCTGGCGATCATCCTGCCGCCCGCCCGGCGGCAGAAGCCGGTGCGCCTGGTCGTCGCCGCGGCGGCGGCGCTGAGCGTCTGCTTCCGCTACGTGCCGGGCCTGAACCGGTTGTCCTCCGGATTCGCGATCATCGTCTGCTCGGTGGCCGCCGCCGCCCTCGGCGCGGCGCTGTTCCCGGTAAAGGAGGAGAGCGCGTGAACTGGCCTGTTTTCCTCCCCTACCTGGCTGTGACCGCCGGCGTCACCTACCTGATCCGGATGCTGCCGATGACCGTGTTCCGGAAGGAAATCCGGAGCCGGTTTATCCGGTCCTTCCTGGCGTATATCCCGTATGCCGTGCTCGGCGCGATGACCTTCCCCGACGTGCTGTATTCTACCGGGGACTGGCGCACGGCCGTCTGCGGCGCGTCGGTGGCCGTGCTGCTGTCCTGGAAAGGGCGCAGCCTGCTGACCGTCGCCCTCGCCGCCTGTGCCGCCGTGGCCCTGGCCCAGGGCGCGCTCCTGCTGATGTAATCCGTGCTTTCCCGAAGCGGAAGGCTGTGCGGGGCGGAAAAGCCCCGGTATGAACAATCTGAAAGGAACCGTAAACCTATGAAAAAAGCAGTTTCCCTGATTCTCTCCCTGATGCTTCTCCTGCTGTCCGCCGCCACGCTGGCGGAAACCGAAACCGGAGCCCCGGCGAAAACCACGGCCGAAACCCTCGTGGACGCCGCGGAAAACCTGTTTTTCCATACGGAAAACGTCACCCTGGACGGGGAAGCCGTCTTCTTCCTGGACAGCGCGGAGTTCAAGTCCGCGAAAGCCGCCGTCATCCGGGACATGGAGGATTCCTTCTGGCAGCTGAAGCTGCATACCCCCGCCCGCGGCCTGCCGGACAACGACGGGCCCATCGACTCCGGCTACACGATCACTGCCCACAGCGAAGCGGTTTACGTCGTGGAAGTCCGCCATCCCGGCGTCTACAAAATGGCCTACGTCTTCCCCCGGACCACGATCCTGCGGCAGTCGGCAAAGCTGAACCTGATGGCCGGCTTCGCGCGCAACCTGGCGCAGCAGGCGGACGTGCTGCTGGGCGAAGGCGCGTTCACCGAAACGGATAACGGCGAGGGCGGCAAAATCGTCCGGGTCGTCCTGGACAGCAGCGTCCCCGACCTGGTGAACACCGCGCTGACGATGGCGTTCCAGGCCGTTGCCGAGCGCTATTTCATGATCGACTACGACCAGGTCGGCGACCAGTTCGCGGCCCCCATCGCCGATTATTACACAATCACCCGCGGCATCCTGTACGCCACGAGGGCCCTGCGCCTGAAGAACGCGGACGTCACCGTGGAGCTGGACGCGGCCGGCGAGCTGCTGGGCGTTTCCGGCACGCTGGGCGTGACGCTGCAGACCGCCGCGGACGGCGACCATGTGATGGATATCGATTTCCGGCTCGGCGTCACCGGCCGCGGAACCAGCAAGGTGGAGCGGTTCGATCCGGAGAAGGAAGGCCTCGTCCCGGCCGGCGACTATTCCGTGATGCAGGAAATCATGGGCTGGCCGGACTCCGACGGGGAGCCGGCGCCGGAAGAGGAAATGGAGCCCCAGGGGGATCCGGAAGCGGCGGAGCCCGAACCGGAACAGGCGCCGGAGGATCCCGCCTGAGTTCCGCGTTTTTCCTCCGTTCCTGTATGATATGACAGATGATCAAAGGAGGCCGTACCGATGAAAAAGATCCTTGCCCTGCTGCTGGCCCTGTGCCTGCTCTGCTGCAGCGCCGCCTCCCTTGCGGAAGCGGCGGCCGAAGCAAAAACGGTCGAGCTGGACGGTTTCTCCCTGGATATTGCCGCCGGGCAGTACTACCAGGTCTTTGAAAAAACCGCCAGCCAGCCCTACGTCGTCGTCTATCCCTTCTACGCGGACGCCGATTACAGCACGAACTACAACGCCGTCTGGGCGGGCGGGGAATTCTCGATGACGCCCGAACTGATGAAAGACCAGGCCGGGAATATCGAAGCGAACGTCCGCGCCGGGATTGAACCCTACGGCATTACCGTGGATTCCGTCGTCGTCGGGGAACCGTTTGACACCTACCTGAACGGCAGGTACTGCGTGGCGGCCGATATCCGGGTAAACCTTTCCTACATGGGCCAGAGCGTGGCCGTTTATGAGCGGGAGATCGCGGTCGGCTCCATCGGCTACATCTTCACCATCAGCGCTTCGTCGGAGGAAGCCCTCGGCGAACTGTTCCAGGAGCTCACCCGCGCGCTGATTATGTTCTGATCCGGAACGTCAACGGGCTGTCCCGTACGATCCCGCCGGGATCGTTTTGGGACAGCCCGTTTTTTTGTTTCGGGCTTTCGCCCTATCTTTCCGTAACCACCTCGTACGTTCCGTTTCCGGTACCCGTCACGGTGATCCGGCCGTTTTCCGAACTGCAGTACAGCTCCGCGCCGACCGCCGCGACCTGCTTGCGCATTTTCTTTTTTACCGGTTCCTCCGCGCTGTCGGTGGCCACCGCGATCTTCATCCGCACCCGGTCGATGAATTCGTCCGAGTTCTTCTCGTTCTGCCCGTGGTGCGGCAGCTTCACGACGTCGTACGTACCGTGCCCCGCGGCCAGCCAGCTGCTGATTCCCTCCTTCTCGATATCCCCGGGGAAAAGGAACGAATCCGCGCCGCAGGACGCCGCGACGACGAGGGATACGTCGTTGTCGTTTCCCTCCTGATCGCCCTGCGGCGGGATAAACGCCAGTTTCGTGGCGAAGATTTCATATTCCACGCCGCCCAGCGTGAAGGAAACGTCCTCCGTGACTTTCACCGCCGGCACGCCGCTTTTCTGGATGACGTAGGTAAACGCGCTGTAAGTCTTGCCCTCTCCCGTATATCCGGGCAGGTAAACCTGTCCGACGGAGAAGCGGTCCAGGATCTCCTGCGCGCCGCCCACGTGGTCCTTGTCATAATGTGTGAAAATTACCGCGTCCAGATGGTCCGCCCCGGCTTCCCGGATCTGCGCGGCCGCGTCCGCCGCGGTCTCCGCGTATCCGGCGTCGATCAGCACGTGCGTTCCGCCCCGGCTGACCAGGATGCAGTCGCCCTTGCCGACGTCAAAGAAGATGACCCGGATCGGGTCCTCCGCCTCCGCGGTTCCCGCGGCCGCGCTGAAAACGAGCGCCAGGCAGGCCAGCAGGCACATGATATACCGCATCGTGTTCACCTCCCTGAACAGTGGTACGGTTTTTTCCGTCCGGTCATATAACGGAAAAGGAAGCGCGTTCCTTCCCGCAGGACCGGGCCGCCCTTCCCCGGCGGTTCCTTTTACGCGTCCGCCGTTTTGCCGTCCTTTCCGTAATAGTCCAGGCTCATCATGGTGATGTCGTCAAACTGCGGCGCTTCGCCGACGAATCCGTCGATATGTTCCTGGACGGTTTTCAGCAGTTTTTCCGGCGCCGCGCCGGGATCCTCGTTCAGCGCCTCCAGCATCCGCTCCGTACCGAACAGCTGTTCGTCCGCGTCGGTCGCTTCCGCCACGCCGTCCGTGTACACGAAGAGGTTGTCGCCGGGATGGAGCTCGAACTCGTGCTCGCGGAACTTCATCCCCTTCATGACCGCCACCGCCGGCGAATGGCTGTACTTGACCAGCTCGAACTGTCCGTCCGCCCGGCGGATGGCGGGATGCTCATGCCCGGCGTTCGCGGCCATTCCCTTACCGGTGGAGAGCTCCAGGATCGCGAGCCAGACGGTCACGAACATCTCCGCGTCGTTGCCCTCGCAGAGCTGTTCGTTGACGTCCCGCAGGATTTCCGCCGGCGTGCCGCCGATCTGCGCCCGGTTCTTGATCAGGGTCTTCGTGATGACCATGAACAGCGCCGCCGGCACGCCCTTGCCGGACACGTCCGCCATGACCAGGCCGAGATGGTCCCCGTCAATCAGGAAGAAATCGTAGAAGTCCCCGCCGACTTCCTTGGCCGGCGCCATGGTCGCGTAAATATCGAATTCCTTCCGGTCCGGGAACGGCGGGAAGATCCGGGGCAGCATGTCCGCCTGGATCTGCGCGGCGATGTTGAGCTCCGCGCCGATGCGTTCCTTTTCGGCCGTGACCTGGGTCAGGTTCTCGATGTACCGGATCAGGTCGTCCTCCATCTTATGGACGGAGTTTGCCAGCACGCCGATCTCAGACCGGGAGCGGGCGGCCTTCAGTTCGCGGCTGCCGTCGTGCCTGTCAGCGAACCGCTCCGCCTCCTCGGTCACCTCGGTGATGGGATTGATCACGGTCTTCCTCAGGTACAGCGCATACAGCACGATCACGATCAGCAGGATCCCGGCGGCGCTGAGGATCACCCGCTTCACATAGGTCGAACGGGCTTCGTACAGGATCCTCATGGGTTTTTCCACGCCGATGAACGCCACGACTTTTCCGCTGGAATCCATGGCGCCCAGGCCGGCCGTGGTATGCGCGCCGGATTCCGAATAGGAGTAGAGGTATTTCTCCACCCGTCCGCCGGTGGCCATGATATCCTTCAGTTCCTCCACGTATTTGGGGTCGATGTCCCGGGCGGAATACCCGAGCGGATAACGGCTGAAGCCGGTGGCCGGGTTCACGGAATCGTAGATATAGGTCGTGGTCATATAATCCGTCGGATCGATCCGGGCGACGTAGATGAAGTTGCAGTCGCACTTCACCGTCAGCTCGTCCAGCCGCTTCTCGATCTCCGCGTACTCCTCGTCCTTTTCCAGCGTCGCCAGGTAATCCCCGAATTTGTCCGGGTTGAGATACGACCTGGCCGTTTCGGCGACCTCGTAGGCGTTGTCGTTGTACTGCTGTTCAAGCACGGATGTGAACTCCCGGTAGCCGATCACCGCCGTGATCGCGCTCAGGATGACGATAACCGCCGCGACGCCGGCGATCAGCGTCACCGCAAGGCCCTTTTTCCTCTTTCTGCCCGTCCTGCTCATCTTTCCCGTCTCCTTGCCGATTCAAAGAATGCGATCTGTTCCTTCGTGCTGAGGACCCTGACCGGTTTTGCCTGTTCCGTGCGCGTTCCTTTTTCCCGGCGGGACTCCTGGTAATCGCTGAAGGTTCCCTCCGGAACGCTGAACGCCTCCGCGCAGGCCAGTTCGTTCATCGTCCGGATTCCCTTGTATCCGAGGCTGTTTTCGCACAGGCACCGGTCCATCTCTTCCGATGCGCCGGCGGGAAGCTCCCCGCCCGTTTCAAGGTACACGATATATTTCGGGTACAGTCCTTCAAAGCTTCCGGCGACGCAGTACCCGTCCGCCCGGACGCCCGTCCGTTCGGAGAACGCCCTGACCGCGCCGTCCAGCTGCATGGTGTTCATTTTTTCGTCCAGCAGGCTGATCACCAGGTCCTTCCGGTAGCAGATCCGGACCACAGGCGACTCTCCGAGGAAGCCCGCGATCTCGACCACGTCCCCGATCCTGTACCGCCAGAGTCCGGACAGCGTCGTCAGGACGATCTCGTAGCGTTTCCCCTCTTCGACCTCCCCGACGGTCAGGAAATCCGACGGGGCGTCGATCTGCTCCTCCGGGATAAACTCAAAGTAGCATACGTCGGGCAGCAGGGCGTATTCCCCGTCGGCCCCGAGCCGCGGCGCGACGCCCATATTGCTTTCGGACGCCGCGTAGATGAAGCTGTGCTGGGGAACGTCCCCGGCCAAGGCGGCCAGCCTTTCGCTGAACGGCCGGAAGAGGGGGCCGTTGATCAGCCGGATATACCGGAGATCCTTCCAGATCTTGGTCAGCATCCCGTCCCTCAGGGCCGCCCGGTCCAGCCGGGCCAGCTGCTCCGCCCGCTCCGGATCCGGCGAAAGCTTCCTCCGCAGGTACTCTTTCCACTCGTCGCTGAGGCGGAAACAGCCGCTGGCCGTTCCGGTCCGGATATCGTGGATCAGCTCGTCCCAGTGCAGGAGGATATATTCAAACATGTATACCGCGCGGTGGGCAAAGACCCCGTGGATCGCCGTCACGCGCCTGTTCGCCAGGGCGAACAGAATCTTGAGGTACAGCATGTCCTCCAGCCTCGGGGGAAACAGCACCTCCTCCGGCGCGCTGAAGCAGGAAAGGTCGAAGGAGCCCTCCCGGTGGGCAGTCCGGAAGCTCACGCCCGAGCGCACGCCGTTCATGATTCCGTCCGGCATATCCGTGAGGTAAAACTCGCTGAGGTGGAAGATGCATCCGAAAAGCTCCTGCGGGCTGTACTGCGGCATCGCCTGCCGGATGATTCCCCGGATGGCCTCGTCCACGTACAGGCGCTGCTTTTCGGCGTCTTCCCGGCACAGCGGGATGTACTTGGGTTTCCCCGTGCTCCCCGCGCTGATGGTGAAGAACACCGGCGGATCGGCGGTCAGGACGTTCCGCTCTCCCCGGATGATCCGGGCGAAACTGCCGTCGTAATCCCGGGAGGTGCTGAGCGGAACCGCCCTGCTGTACGCGCCGCCGCCGCGGATTCCTTCGAAGCCGTACCGCTCCCCGAACTCCGTATGCGCGTTGCGGCGCAGCAGGCGCGCCAAAAGCCGCTCCTGTTCCTCACAGGCGTGGCTGCAGGCGTCTCTCAGCCGCGCGGCGGCTTTTTCCGGCACGGCTTCATCCATGAACATGAACAGTTTCTACCTCCCGGCTCAGATGATGACCAGCAGGGAATTCAGCCCGAGGATCCGCTTGTACGTTACGTTTTCGACCATCCTGCTGATCATGGCGATCCCCATGTACTCGTCGCTGTCTTCCTGTCCGGACAGCGGGTTCAGGTCCGCCCCGTCGTAACGGATCCGGAGGCCGATCGTACCCCGGTAGGAGAACATGCGAAGATCGAAATGGATCTGCTGCGGCGCGTTCTTCATCCCGATCAGCGTCATGATCTCTTCCATGGCCAGGCTGATCCGCGTCGTCCGCTTTACGTCTATACCATTCGCCTTCAGGAAGTCCGTCACCTTCCGGCAGGCGTCGCAGATTTCTTCATTGGTCCCGGTAACCGAGAAATTAATGATGCCGTCGCTCTTCTCCGGGCCGGTATCCAGCAGGACGACCGGGCTGAGGTTCCGGTTCCTGCGGCGGATGACTCCGGTTATCGCCAGCGCCGCGGCCAGCGTCAGCACCTCACCGGCCGGCAGGAAAAGCCATACGGGCCCGCTGGTCGCGGCCAGGACCGCGAGGCTGGCTGCCGCGAACAGGAACACGCGGCAGAAAACCAGGAAGTTGGAAAGCAGGGCGCGCTTCGATATGTTGAAGAATCCGGACAGGATGTTGTTGCACAGCGCCGGGAACAGGCTCACGGCGAGGCAGGCCATCTGGAAATAAATCGTCTCCTCCAGGCCGTAGGCGGCGCCGATCAGCCCCGCCCCGGCGCTGACGGCCACGGCGAAAACCGTGCAGAAGGCCAGCCCGCTCGAAACCTCGAGCCCCAGGATGATTCGGGTGCTCTGGTTGTCGTGTTCGCCCTGGTAGACGCCCAGTATGGCGGACGCGGCCTGCGGCACGCCGACCGTCACCGCCTCCGCGAAGGCGCTGATCCCGTTGACGACCGCGAACACGGCCACGGTTCTGCTGCCGCCGTAAAACATCAGGGTTTCGTTCACGAAAAGCAGCCGGAACGTCTGCATCAGGTTGTTCAAGGCCGCCGGGCTGCCCGTCGCGATGATCCGCCGGAAAGGTTTCCGGTCCGGCTTTTGCATCCGGAACCGGAAGGACGTCTTCCCGGTATGCAGCCGGACCAGGCCCGCCGCGCAGGCCAGCCCCGTGGAAAGGACGCTTGCCAGCGCCGCGCCGTATACGCCCATCCCCATTCCGAACAGGAAAAGCAGGTCCAGCAGGATGTTCCCGACGCCCATGACCGTCATCATCGCCGTAACGGTCTTGTGTTTTCCGTCCAGGCGCAGGAACCAGAACGGAAGATAGATCAGGATTTTCGTCGCCGAGCCGGCCAGCGTGACCTTCGTGTAATCCCGGACCATCCATGCGACCCCGGGATCGCTGCAGAGCAGGCCCGCGATCAGGTCGGACAGGAAGATCCCGGCGGCCGTCGCGGCCGCCGAAGCGATCACGCACAGGAAGAGCGCGGCGCCGTAATACTGCTGCGCCGCTTCGGTTCTGTCCTTTCCCATTTCCTTGGCCGCGCAGATGGCCGCCCCGGAAACGACGAGGGAACCGAGAACGCACAGGACGAGGTACACCGGAACGCACAGGCTTATCGCCGTCAGTCCGTCCGGCCCGATTTTCCGCCCGACGATCATCCCGTCGACGATGATATTCACGCAGCCGCTCAGAATCGAAATCATGCCCGGGAACAGGGCGGCATGGTATGCCTTCCTCAGGAATTCCCTGCTCTGCCCGAGCCCTTCGATGACGCTTGTTTCCTGACCCTTCATGTCCTGCTGATTCTCACTCTTTCCCCGGCAAAAGCGCCCGGGCCGCTTCCGCGGTCCGGGTATGCGCAGTCATGCCGGTCCTGTCACTGCCGGGTAAACGTCATGGTCATTTCCACCGTGTACAGCTCCAGGGTATCGCCTTCCACTTTGAACTCTGTCGGGTCGCCGCTGGGGGTGGTTTGTCCCTCTTCCGTCACGATGATGGTGTTGCCCTCGATGGTATACGTCGCGTTCGAGACCTGTTCAGCGCCGTTCGCGCTCAGCTTCGAGGTCAGCGTATTGTCCCTGAAGGTATACGTCATGACCATCAGTCCGGAATCGAACAGCGCTTTATACTGGGCGATTTCTTCCTCGCTGGCGCCGGCCGCCGCGACCCCTGTCAGCTTCCAGGTGCCCTCGATGCCGCCATCGGAGGCCGGAGCGGGTTCGGCCGTCGGTTCAGCCGTCGGTTCGGCCGTCGGCTCGGCGGTTGGTTCAGCGGTCGGTTCGGCGGTCGGTTCAGCGGTCGGCGCAGCAGGCTGCTTCCCGGTTTCGGTGGTCGCTGAAGAAGAGGACGTTCCCTCGTCCTTCTGCCCGCAGGAGCTCAGCAGCATCACCGCAGCCAGCAGCAGCGCGACGATCGCGAGGAATTTCTTCATGTTTTTTCCTTCTTTCCTTTCCGTCCCCTCCCGGGAACGGAATCCGTGTTTTTCCCAGTTTACCATGGTTCGCTGCCAAGCACAAGTTTTTTTGCCGCCGCTTATTTGACGATCCCGTCCATTGATGATAATATGGGGCATATCCTGCTGCCGGAGGTGCAAAGTATATGAAGAAGCTTGCCGCCCTGCTGCTGGCGCTGACGCTGCTGGCCGCTTCGTCCGTCGTTTTCGCGGAGGAGGGCGGAGACGCCGAAAGCGCTCCCCCGGCGGACAGCGGGGAGGCTGCGGAAACCGAAGAAACGGCGGAAGAGGAAACGGCGGAAAAGGAAACGGCGGAAACCGAAGAAACGGCGGAAGGCGAAACTGTGCCGGAGGCTGTTGAAATCCCGGAGGGCGCCGTTACCGCCGGCGACTGGATCCTGCTTCCCCTCGGCGACGGGTCCGCGGAAATCGTCCGGTATACCGGGTCGGAAAAAGCGGCCGCCGTTCCGGAAGAGCTGGAAGGCATGGCGGTTTCCGCGATCGGCAGGTACGCGTTCTACGGCTGTGAAAAGCTGGCCTCCGTCACGCTGCCCGCAGGCGTCGTCCGCCTGGGCGAGGGCGCGTTCTATGAGTGCATCAGCCTGGCGTCCGTCGAAATCCCGGCGGGCGTTACGGAAATCCCGGACCGCGCTTTCTCCGGCTGCAACAGCCTGGAATCCGCCGTCCTCCCGGACAGCGTCGTCCGGATCGGCAACTGGGCGTTTTTCGGCTGCATGAAGCTGCCGGATATCCATATTCCTTCGGGCGTCGCTGAAATCGGTTACTACGCCTTCAGCCACTGCGCCGCGCTGTCCGCGGTCGTCCTTCCGGAAGGCGTCGCCCGCGTCGGCGCCTGCGCCTTCGCGTACTGTGACGCGCTGCAGGGCGCCGTCATTCCGGGCAGCGCCGCCGAAATCGGCTACGACGTTTTCGACCACTGCCATGCGGAGCTGACGGTTTCCGTTCCGGCAGGCTCCTTCGCGGAAACCTGGTGCAGAAACGCCCGCCTGCCGTATGAAACGAAATAAAACCGATCCATAGAACAACCGCCCGGGAGCCTCGCTCCCGGACGGTTGTTTTTTGTCATCCCCTTCTCCGGAGGACCGGTTTCTGCAGGATCACGATCTTCCTCTGTTTCCTGAACAACAGCAGGGCGGCCGCGATCAGCGCCAGCACGCCGGCCAGGATCACGGTCTGGTTGTTGACCGTAATGACGTCGCCGTTTTTCCCGGATCCGTACGCCGCGTTCACCCGCAGGTTTTCCTCTTTTCCCTCCCCGTCCCTTGTAAAGGCGAGCAGCGTGTTCTGATCCTTCGCGCTGGTCACCGTTTTGAGAACGGTGTTTTCGTCCACGGGAATGTCCGTAAACCGGTGCAGCACCCGGTCCTCTTCCTCCCCGGCCGGGTCCCTCCGCGTAACGGTATAGCCGGCGGTTCCCTCCCCGGTTGCGTCGATGCGCACGTCGTAGTCCGGCCCTTCCGGCAGGGTGATCGTCTGCGCCGGAATACGGTCCGCGTCCAGGATCGGTTCCGCTCCCGCCGCTTTCGCCGCGTGGGTGACGGTAACCGTCACCGGCCCGGTTACCTCGACGACCAGGTCGTATTCCTTTTTCGTCTCCGCGCCTTCCGCCGGCTGCCCCTCCGCGCCTGCCGCGGAAACCGCCAGCACCGCCGCGCAGAGGAGCGGCAGCAGCCTGCGCCGTTTCTGATTCTTCATTCGGCCCACCTCCGCGCTCAGCGGTCGTACATCCGGAACCGCGCGTTGGTATCGATATCCAGCACCGCGTCCCGGAGCATGGGTTCCAGCCCGCGCATCGCCTGCAGGCAGCGTGCGGATACCGCGTCGTTCACCAGCTGCCATTCGATGATCTCCAGGAAGATCCGGGTGCCGGATCGCTCCATCCGCTGGAAAACGAAATTGGCCGTAAAGCCGTCGTCCCCGCAGCTGTATTCCAGCGGAACGCTGCTGCCGGTAAACTCCTCGAACTCGAACCGGCCTTTCGGGAAATACCGTTTCCGCGTCTTCCGGTTCTTCAGCGCCTCGTCGATCTCGGTGTATACCTGCTGCGGCGGCGCCAGCGTCTCCGCAACCACAACTCTTCTCGCCAGGTCCTGCGCCTCGGCGGTATCCGCCGCGTGCAGCTTCCTGTGCAACGCCCTGCCCGCCGTCGCCTTCAGCACGGCCAGCAGGATGACGGCCCCCAGCGCGATCGGGAACCACAGGAGGTAGTTTCCGCACACGGAGAAATAGTTCCACAGCGTCGTCCCCAGGTTGACCGCCGGGGCGGTCAGCTCGTGGTCGGGCATCAGGATGCACGCGCCCACGTAGGCGGCAACCAGCACCAGCAGCAGGATTCCCAGCCAGAACCGCGCGCCTTTCCCGGAGGAACGGCGGTACATCCGGTACGCCTCCGGCGGAGCGGAGC
>JAEEGL012812877.1_pt1 | contig 13199 bp, 12 predicted proteins | sample 9134231 | NCBI WGS metagenome assembly JAEEGL01 (sample SAMN16246548, study PRJNA631951) | gut metagenome | biome: gut microbiome; feature: rumen; material: fiber-attached | host: Bos | place: Iran: Karaj | collected 2018-10
ATCGGCGCATACGCATTCTTCAGCTGCGATGCGCTCACCTCAGTCACGTTCGCAAAGGGCCTGGCATCCATAGGAACTGCCGCGTTCAACAAGATCCAGTTCTATGACTACGGAAAGGCCGTGTCCGCTGCCAAAGACCTCGCCGGAAAGACTTTCACCGGCTCCGGAGGCAAGCTCTTCAACGGCCCAGCAATCCTTCTGGGAACCGAATTCACCTCCTCCAGCATCAAATACAAAGTCGAATCCCTGAACCCTGCCACGGTTAATGCCGTCGGATACGTCTCAGGCATCAAGAACCCGGTCATACCCGCGACCGTCGCCTTCAGCGGCGTGACATTCACGGTGAGTTCCGTGGCTGAGAAGGCTTTCGCCAACTGCTCCACCATTATCACCGTGAAGATAAGCGCCCCGACCGTCGGTATGAAGGCTTTCGCCAACTGCACGGCACTGAAGTCGATAACGTTCTCTTCCTGCCAGAGCATAGGCGCCTACGCTTTCTACGGGGACGACGCGATAACGTCCATAGTGTTCTCCAAGAATCTGAATTCTGTGGGTTCGTCCGCCTTCGGCAAATTGCAGTTCTACCAGGACGGCAAAGCAATAACCGCGACCGCATCCAATCTTGCCGGCAAGACATTCATCATGTCAGGCGGCAATATGTGCGCTAAGGCGCCCGTAGGCACCAGCGTCACCATAGGCTCCCTCACATATACAGTGACATCCGTGACTCCATACGAAGTTTCCGTGACGGGCTACAAAACAGGCCTGAAGAGCCTCACCGTTCCGGCGTCGGTATCTGTTTGGAAGCTTTCCGCCGGCGTCACCTCGATTGGCGACCAGACCTTCCTCAACTGCAAGACGCTTTCGACAGCCGATCTGGGGGAAGTCAAGTCCATAGGTTACAAAGCCTTCGCCGGTTGCGCTGCGCTCAGAGCGGTCTGGATGTTCTCGGCCGAAAACATAGGCTCCTACGCATTCTACGGATGCAGCAAGATCACGGTCCTGGAGATACCGAGCGCCAAGACCATCGGCTCCTATGCCTTCGGCGGATGCACGGGCCTTTCCTTCGCATCTTTCTCGGCCGATCTGACGGACGTGGGCTCCAATGCCTTCAACGGCATCAAATTCATGAAGGGGACGGCCGCGCTGTCAGCGACCGCCAAAAACCTCGGCGGAAAGATGTTCGCCGGCACCTCCGCCGTCCTGAAGCTCGTATCCTGAGAAAAACCGGGGGTTGCGGCCCCCATTCCCATTTTTTTGCCCTTCTGACCCCGACCTAGACCGTCGGAAGCAAGAACAGCAACATAAAAATATATGCTTCCGATAGAGTGCCATCCTTATAATGTAGGGCGGCAGGCCCTGCGTCATCATCACTGTCAAGGGGACGCCATGAGGCTTCCCTTCACAAAGCCCTCCCCAAGCGGAGGCATACGAAAAGGAGATCACTGACATGGACATGAAATTCAGATTCCTCGGCGGAGCCGATATGGTAGGCCGCATGGGGATGACAATGGAAGCCAAAGGGAGCTCATTCCTGGTGGAATACGGGCTGAGCCCCACCAAACCGCCGGAGTTCCCGCTTCCGGCGCCGAAAGTAGACTACGTTTTCCTCACCCACGCGCACCTCGACCACAGCGGGATGCTCCCGCAGGTGTGCGGAACCTATGACTGCAAGCTGTTCACCGCGCCCCTCAGCGCCGAGATCGGGGAGCTCATGATGAAAGACACCCTGAAAATCGCCAAAGCAGAGGGCTACGTGCAGCCGTATACCGATATCGACATCAAAAAGACGATGGATGCCGTCGTCCCGATGAGATTCGGGGACACCATAACGCTCAACAACATCGACATCTCGATGATCGACGCGGGGCACATACCCGGAGCCGCGATGTTCGAGTTCGAGAAGGACGTCAAGACCCTCTACACCGGAGACATCCACACCGAGGCCCAGAAGCTCGTCAAAGGCGCCAAACCCACGGACTGCACCAACCTTTTCATAGAGGGGACCTACGGAGGCCGCAACCACCCGCCGAGGAAAGAGACCGAAAGGAACTTCCTCGACAAGATCAGGGAGGTCATCGAGCGCGGAGGGAAAGTTCTCATCCCTTGCTTCGCGGTCGGAAGGACCCAGGAGATAATGGTCCTGCTCAAGAACCTCGGCTACGACATGTGGGTCGACGGCATGGGCAGGAAAGTCACCAACCTGTTCCTAAGATACGACGAGTATCTCAGAGAGCCCGGTGTCCTCAGATCCGCCAGGAAGCGCTTCAACGAGGTCACCAACGGATACACCAGGAACGAGGCGAAGAAGGGCGAGATCATAGTCACCACGGGCGGGATGCTGGATGGGGGGCCGATCCTCGGGTACCTCAAGGCCATCAAGGACGATCCCAAGAGCGCAATATTGCTCGTCGGATACCAGGCGGAGGACACCAACGGCAGGATGCTTCTCGAGCAGGGCTGCGTGAACATCGACGACGAGATCTGCAAGATCGAATGCGAAGTCCAGAAATACGATTTCTCTGCGCACGCCGACCACAGCCAGATCGTCAGCTTCATAGAGAGATGCGACCCCGACAACGTCATCATAATGCATTCGGACAACAGGGACCTCTTCCTCCCGGACCTGTCAGATTACAACGTCATACTTCCGGAGACCGGAAAAGAGTTCCATCTGGAGGTCTGAGGCCGATGGATCCCTCCGCGTTCCTGAAAGCCGACGTGGGAAGGTTCGATCTGACCTCTAGGCTTGACATACCCGATTCCCGCAGCATGGCCCACATAATCTGCTGCGAGGACGCCGTAGTCGCCGGGATCGACGAAGCATCGGATGTGTTCTCGTACTTGGAGGGAGACGCGGAGCCTTTGGCGAAAGAAGGAGATAGGATCCGCGCTGGATCCCGCGTCATGTCTGTGTCCGGACCCGTAGCCAAAATCCTTGCCGGAGAAAGGACCGCCCTGGGATTCCTGTCCATCATGAGCGGGATAGCCACATGCGCATCGGACGCGGTCAAAGCCGTTGATGGGAAGATCAGAGTCGCGGCGATCCCTTCGATCCCCGGATTCTCCGGGTTCGAGATGAAAGCTGTGGCCATCGGAGGGGGAGACCCTCACGCATCCGGCCTGGACTCCATCGTTTTCCTCAGAAGGGAGCACATATCCGTCTGCGGAAGCGTCAGAAACGCTATGGAGCGCGTCTCGAAGGCTTCTGTCGCGGTCAAGAAGGCAATAGAAGTCGTAAACGCCCAGGAAGCTGCGGATGCGGCGGAAGGAGGGGCCGACATAATCAGAGCCCTGGACCTCGGCCCGGAAGGCGTGGCGGATGTCTTTGACGCCGCCAAGAAGGTCTCAGACCGCATCATAGTCGAAGCCTGCGGCGGAATAACCGCGGAGAACATCGCCGATTACGTGGGCAGAGCGGACGTCGCGATATTGGATCGCGCCCAGCGCCCGCAAGGCCCCGTCGTTTTCAAACTCTGCTTTTCCTGATCTGGGCGGGGGAACCTTCCCCTCCCGTCATTCAGACCCGACAAAAGTCTATATCCGCGGCCCACGATTTGCGTGGCATGCCTATCAACCCCGAAGATTATACGTGCGAATTCTGCGGGAAAACCTGCAAGAACATCATCTATGCCGCGTTCGTCTGCGATGACCCCGAGTGCATCGAGAAAGCCAGGATCGCGCGCGGAGGCCCCGGGGGACACATGAAGAGAAAGGCCGAAGGCAAGCCGATCATCCCGGAGGATCTGGAAGCCGTGATGGACGACAGAACGAGCTGATCCCGCCATCTGTCGACATCGATATCTTTTCCGAAGCGGAGAACGGCTTTCAAGGCAACAGACAGCCGATAGTTATTCCAATACACCGTCATCTCGCACGGAAGATGCGGGTCAATCATCCCGGAAATGAACTCGCCTTCCATGCGCTGATGTGGCCATCGTTTTGATTATTGAAATCTGAGTGGTTTGCAACTCGCATCGCGACACCCGCACTGCTCAAAATTCAATGACTTTTCCGATGGCAAAATGCAGTCCGCCCGAAATCGACGGCATATCTTACCTGAAACCGCAAAATGTTTACGAAAGGAGTCCGAAACTCCGACTATGCGTTCTGAGCGAAAAATGGGCGGGAATTGGCCCCGCCCTTGGTTTTCAGTGCCTGAACACGCGGCAGCCGGTGAAGACCATCGCCATGCCGTGCTCGTTGGCGGCGTCGATGACTTCCTGATCCCTGATGCTTCCGCCAGGCTGGATGATGGCAGTGACGCCTGCCGAAGCTGCTTCATCGACACCGTCCCTGAAGGGGAAGAATGCGTCAGAAGCCATGACGCACCCTTTGGTGGGTTCGTTGGCCTTCATCGTCGCTATCTTTGCGGAGTCCACGCGGCTCATCTGGCCGGCGCCTATTCCGACAGCGCGCTCTTCCCTGACGTAAACGACGGCGTTGGAGGTGACGTGCTTGGCAAGCTTCCAGGCGAACATCAGCGCGGCTATCTCGGTCTCGGTCGGGGCGCGGTTGGTGACGACTTTGAGGTTCTTCGGATCGATGGCAACATCCTCGTCCGTCTGCACGAGCATCCCGCCCTGGACCTTCTTCATCTTGTATTCCCTGTGCTTGGCGGAGGGGCAGATGGGAGAATTCGTCCTGAGGAGGCGGATGTTCTTCTTGGCCTCCATGATCTCGGCCGCCCCGGGCTCGTAATCGGGGCAGATGACGGCTTCGACGAAATGCTGGGAGATCTCCTGGGCGGTGGCGACGTCGCAGTTCCTGTTGAGGCATATGACGCACCCGAAAGCGGACAGGGGATCCACATTGTAAGCGGTCATGAAGGCGTCGTAGATGTTCCCGGCGGAAGCCAGTCCGCATGGGTTGGTATGCTTCATGACGACCGCGGTTGGCTTCTCGAAATCCATGCAGATGTCGAGCGCCTTATCCAGATCCAGTATGTTGTTGTAAGAGAGCTGCTTCCCGTGGAGCTGCTCCGCCTTGGCGACGGTAGTTCCGGGGGTGAACGGATCTTTGTAGAACGCCGCGGACTGGTTGGGATTCTCGCCGTACCTGAGGTCCTCCACTTTCTCCAACGGGATGGGGAAAGATTCCGGGAACCCTTGGCAGAAGCGGGGGTACATGCGGGATGCTATCATCGCGTCGTAATTGGCGGTGACGACGAAAGCCTCGGCCATCAGCCTCCCGAGGAGGTCCTCCGAAAGCTCCCCGGATTCTTTGAGCTGGCCTAGTATATCCCCATATTGAGACGGAGAAGTCACGACGGCCACGGACTGCCAGTTCTTAGCGGCCGCGCGGATCATGCTGGGCCCGCCGATGTCGATGTTCTCGACGATGTCCTCGAAAGAGACGTTCTCCTTGAGGACGGTCTGCTTGAAAGGATAGAGGTTGATGACAACCATGTCGATCGGCTCGATTCCTTTCTCCTTTATCGCCTGCATGTGCTCGGGGATGTCCCTGCGAGCGAGGATTCCGGCGTGGACTTTGGGATGCAGGGTTTTTACGCGCCCATCGAGCATCTCAGGAAATCCGGTGAGGTCCGATACCTCCGTGACCGCGATCCCATTCTCTTTCAGAAGCCTGTACGTTCCACCCGTTGATATTATGTCTACTCCGAGGGAGGAAAGGGACTTTGCGAAATCCACGATCCCATCCTTGTCAGAGACACTTATTATCGCTCTGCGAACTTTGGACAATAGTATACCCCCTCTTTCGAGGCTGCCATACTCATGTATGCACCGTAAGAATCGCTTCATCGTTAAAGGGACTTTCGCAATCGCTGGAAGCTATGCACAAAAAAGTCGGGCACGGCTAAAGGGGACCGCGCCCGGAAGCGGTTTGGGATCGAATACCGCCGCTGGCATCTGCTACCCAGCGACTTTATTCTGGAGCCCCTATTAGCTTTACATGATATTTAATGTTGTCTAACATGTTTCAGGCTCAAGTTGGATGAACCAGTTTATCGTCCCGCAAGCTTCTGGACACCTATTTAAGGGCGCACACGAATCCGAACGATGGAAATCTGAGGCCGATTCGCCAGCGGGGAGGGATGCGCACAATGAAGAAGAAGGATCTGGAGATCAGCCTGCAGAAAGTGGAGGGATTCGAATCCCCGGACCCCTCTTTGGAGCAGTACATGACGCCCGCGACGATCGCCGCCGACATCATCTTCGACGCTTACCGCAGCGGAGACATCGCCGGGATGAAGGTGGTGGACCTCGGATGCGGCACGGGAATGCTTTCGATTGGGGCTTCCCTCATGGGCGCAGGCATGACGATAGGGTTCGACAGATCGGAGAAGGCCCTGGAAACCGCGCGCAGGAATGCCGCATCCATGGGCGCGGACGTCGATTTCATCCTCAGCGATGTGGAAGAAGTGAAAGAGATGGCGGATACTGTGGTCATGAATCCCCCGTTCGGCTGCCAGAACAGGAATGCCGACCGCCCCTTTCTGGATAAGGCCATGGAACTGGCGGAATGCGTGTATTCCATCCATATGCTGGAGACCCTTGGATTCGTGAGGGAATATTGCGGGAAGAAGGGGCGCACGGTACGGTCTTATAAAATCTATAAGTACGAAATCCCTCATGTGTTTTCATTCCATACAAAGACGAAGAAGACGATTGACGTCGCTGTCGTCAATATAAGGTGAACATGATGGCAGATTCAGAAATGGTTTTTCCGGGTGATGAGGTCGCTGTTGAGGAGGAATACCTCGCATCCGATGGCACGTTCGCGGAGAATGGCATAGTTTATGCGTCCCAGATAGGTTTCCTCGAATTGGACGACAAAGATTGCGTCGCCAGGGTGATCACGCCCAACCCGCCCAACATCCTCGCTGAGGGAGACATAGTATACGCGATAGTGGCGGATATCAGGAACACCATGGCTACGGCCGATGTGGTGGCCAAAGACGGGACCGAAAGAGGGCTCGGATGCGAGACCTACGCTACCATCCACGTCTCCAAGATCTCCCCCAAATACACCGATGACGTCTCCAAAGAGCTCAGGAAAGGCGACTATATCAGAGCCAAAGTCACCGGCGTGAAGCCTTCGCTCCAGCTCACTACCAAAGACGACCATCTCGGCGTGATCAGATCCCTTTGCTATAAATGCAAGACCGAATTGGAGAGGAAAGGCGACGGCCTCTACTGCCCCGAATGCAGATATTCCACCTCCAGAAAGCTCGCCGACGACTACGGCGACGTGGTTCTCTGACATGAAAGCGGTGTCCCTTCTTTCCGGCGGGATAGACTCGCCCGTGGCATCCTACCTCATGGCGAAGGCCGGAGCGGAAGTCGTTCTGCTGCACATGGACAACAGCCCATACTGCGATGACAGAGCCCTGAAAAACGTCAAGGCCATAGCGGAGCAGCTCAGGAAATACACAGGAAAGGAATTCCCGCTGTATTCCGCCCCCCACGGGCCCTCCCAGACGGCCATACACGACTTCTGCGACAGCAATTACCAATGCGTCATGTGCAAGCGCGCCATGCAATTCACCGCCGGCAGATTCGCCGAGAGAATAGGCGCCAACGCGATAATAATGGGCGATTCCCTCGGCCAGGTGGCCTCCCAGACTCTGAAGAACATCCGCGCGGAGTTCAGCGGGATGAGAATCCCCATCGTAAGGCCCCTTATAGGCCTGGACAAAAATGAGATAATATCGATAGCCCGCGAGATCGGGACCTTCGACATCTCGATCTCCCCTTCGACGGGATGCACGATAGTGCCACATAAAGTAACGGTGGCCGCCGATCCGAAAAGGATAGAGTCCTTCAGCATAGACCTCGAAAAGCTGGCCGAAGAAGCTGCGGGCCAAGCCGTCCCCATCATCTGAGACGGCCTGGACCCGGAATCAGGCGCTTATGTTGCGTCTGGGATAGAATGCGGGGCAGGCGTCGATATCCTCGTCTCCATAGAGCATATCGATGGTGACACGGTCGATGTACATCGCCTGAACCCTGGAGATGTAAAGAGTATTGTCGCCGACTGGGATCTTGATGTCGGAATCTTTTGGCGCCTTGACGCTGATGGGGACGAGCGCGGGCCCCATGCACGCGGTGCAGACGCGGTAGTCGCAGCCTTCTTTTTTGATCAATTCGATGACGGCGTCGTCCACAGCGATTTCCATGCGGGTGGGTTATGATTTGTAGTTTATAGCGTTAACGTATGGTCCCCTGACCCGCCCCGAAAAAAACAGCCACGTCGCCGGGCACATCGTCGGAGAGCTTGGCGCCGATGCCATTCAGAGAGACGACCCTGCGGTCAAGGATCACCGCCGCGCCGCGGTCCGCCTCCGACCTGATCAGCCTCCCTATGGCCTGCCTCATCTTTCTGGAAGCGGGAGCCGCGGACGCGAAAAGGCGCCCATCCCCGAAGCGCAGGTCGTAATAACGCTTCAGCGCGCGGAGCTTCGCCGTCGGCCTGGGGTAAGGGACCCCGACTATGACCGCCAATTCCATCGCCCTTCCCGGGAAATCTATGCCCTCCGATATCCTCCCGCCGAGGACGCAGTACAGCACACCGCGATCTGATGCGCGGAAAGCCTCCACCACGGACATCAGCTCCTCCTGCGGCGCTCCTTGGCGCTCGTAATAAGCCTCCCTGCCGATGCGCTCCGCCAATCCGTCGCCGATCATGCGCTCCATCACCCCGTAAGATTGGAAGAACACGGCCGCATTGACGTTGGCGGCTGTTACGGTCTCGTATATCAGATCCATTGTCCTGCGATAGTTCTCCTCGCGGAAACGGTCCTCATACCCCATGGAGACCTCGTCAGAATACAGCGTAAGAAGATTCTCCGGAGGGAACAGACTTCCCAGCGACATCTTCAGCGGAGCGAAAAGGCCCATCTCCTCGATGTATGCATCCAACGGCTCCAAAGTCCCTGACATGTGTATGGATGAGCGGCATTCGTTGAGCGGCCAGGCCGCAGGGGACGGGTCCATGCAGTATGATTGGAACATAGGGTTGCCGGGATCGGCGATCAGCTTCACTCCCATCCCGCCGTCGTCCTCCATCCAGGACTGCAGAAATGCCGCCAAAGACCTCATGTAAGAGCGCGGTAGGCGCTTGGCCTGCTTCCTTCTCTCGGCTATGCTCTCCCCTATGGCGAACATCGCGGAGATGGCTCTGAAAATGGATGCCGACGGCGCCCCGAGGATTTCCATAAGCTCCTCTTCCAGAAAATACGGGGGAAGGATGCCGTCATCATCCACCATATATTCTCTGCATGCGTCGGAAAGCGCCTTGCCTATCGCGGAAATGATGTCTTTGGCGCGGATGTCCCCATGGAGATACGGATTCCCGTTGGCTTCCGCCTCCTTCTCCGCTCTCGCCAAAGTTGATGCCGACATGGATATGGTCTGGGCATCCCTCAGATAGCCCGGCAGGTTGTGGGCCTCGTCGGCTATCATCACAGTCTCGCTCAATGGCGTCCCCATCCAGGTCTCCAAGGCCATCAGAGCCCCCGGGACGAACACGAAGGGGTATGGCGCGGCTATCACGTCGGCCATCGGGAGCAGGAGCTTACGGAGCTCATATGGGCATACCCCGGCAGATTCGCACATGGCCGAGAATTCCTCCGGATCCGGGGAAGACTCCCTCAGTATCGCCGCCCAGCGGCCCAGATTTTCATCCAGGGTTTTGGAATAATATGGGCAGTGGCGTTCCCCGCCGCCATCAGCTTTCTTGTATTCGGAGCACAGCCTGGACAGTTCCTCGGGGGTTCCGCTTTCGAGCTCGGGATCTCCGCGCATCATCGGGCAGGACCTCCAAGACCTTCCGCGCAGAGGGACGCAAAGAACACCGTTCCCGATGGCCGCGGCTTCCTTGGCTATCTGGAGCTGCTGGGATTTGGTGCGGGTCAGATAGATGACCTTTATCCCTTTCTCTAAGGCAAAAGGCAATGCCCCGCAGAGGGAAGCTATGGTCTTGCCGGTTCCCGTGCCCGCCTCTATGACGGCGGACCTCCCTTCGCGGACCGCTGAATCGATGAAATGCACGAGTTCCGCCTGGCCGGGGCGGAACCCGTACGGAAAAAGGCTCATGCATCCGGTTTGCCGAGGGTTTTGAGGGCGTCCCATGCCTCAGGAGGAAGCTGGTCGTAGACGTTGGCTTCCTCGCTCTGCCCATCGTCGGACCTGTCTTCGCCGCGGATGAGCTTGTCGATGGCGTCCCTGTTGAACAGCCAGTAGTGTATCCTCCATTCCCTGCCGTCGTAGAGAGTGGTCTCCTCCCTTTCGGTGCTGAGGATCCGGGCGTCCTCCAGCATGTAGAAAGCGCCGCGATCCTGGGATTCGAGGACGTTGTCTATTATCCTGTCCGAGTAGCCGAAGAAATTGAGGACGCGGTGGGCCAGATCGTAGGCCTCCTCCTCGTCCATCCCGCGGCCGCCATCTATCCCGTTGCTGATGGCTTTCGTAAGGTCGTCGACGGTCAGTATTCCCAATTGGATCACTCCGTGAAGCGAACATACCTGACGTCGTCGGTTCCGACTTCCTTGGCGATGGCGGATGCCAGGCCGGGGGTGACGTCGTGGTCGACGGTGAGGAACATAAGCGCCTTCTTGCCGGACCTTCCGACGGACATCTGGCCGATGTTGACCCCGGCTTTGCCGAGGTTGTTGCCGACGATCCCGATCACTCCGGGCGCGTCATCGTATCCGACGAACATCATCCTGCCGTAGAAGGGGATGTCGAAGGAGAACTCGTCGAATCCGACGAGCCTGTTCTGGCCGCCGATGACGGTACCCCTGATGATGCGCTCTTTGCCCTCGGAGACGAACTTCATCTCGATGACCGACGCATAATCGGTGGAGACGGGGTTGCTGCTCTCGACGACGTCGATGCCCTTGGATTTGGCTATCGGGAGGGCGTTGATCGTGTTGGCGGAGCCGATGACGTTCCTCAGGTATCCGATTACGGCGGAGACCGTGAGGAGCCTGGTGGGCTTGTCGGCCAGAGCGCCGCAGTATTTGACCTCGAGCTTGTTCAGGGGGTGGTTGCCGACGGTCTGCTGGACCAGGCTTCCCATCCTGTCCGCGAGGACGACGAAGGGCTCGGTGTCGGCGTCCAGCTTCCCGCGGGGCGCGTTGATGGCGTTGGAGATTATGTCGTCCTTGAGGTACATGACGGCGTGCTCGGCGATCTCCACCGCGACCCTTTCCTGGGCTTCGACGGTGGATGCCCCGAGGTGGGGAGTGGTGACGAGGTTGTCCAGCTCCAGAAGCTTCTTCTCCTGGTCGTTCAGAGGCTCGCTGCACCAGACGTCGAAGGCGGCTCCGGCGATGATCTTCTCTTTGAGCGCGATGTAAAGGTCATCCTCGTTGACGATGCCTCCGCGGGCCACGTTGGCCATCCTCGCGTTGGGCTTCATCATCTTGAACTGCTCCAGGGAGATCATGTTCCTGGTCTCGGGGAGCAGCGGGGTGTGGATGGTCATGAAATCGGCGGTGGTGATGACTTCCTCGAGGGTGGTGAGCCTGACGCCGATGGCGTCCGCGACCTCCTTGGGGAGGAACGGGTCATATCCGATCATGGTCATGTTGAACGCTTTCATGCGTTTGGCGACCTCTCCGCCGACGCGGCCGACGCCGATGATTCCCAGGACCTTGCCGTTGAGCTCGACCCCGGTGTACTTAGATCTCTTCCACTCGCCTTTGTGCATGGACTCGTGGGCGAAGGGGATGTTCCTGGCCAGCGTAAGAAGCATGGCGCAGGTGTGCTCCGCGGCGGACAGGATGTTCGCGGAAGGAGTGTTCATGACGAGTATCCCCTTCTCGGTCGCCGCAGGGACATCTATGTTGTCCACTCCGACGCCGGCGCGCCCGATCATGCGGAGATTCTTGGCCGCGTCGATGACTTTCGCGGTCACCTTGGTGCCGGATCTGATGATCAAGCACTCGTAATCCCCGATTACGGAGCACAGCTCGTCCTCGGAAAGGCCGGTTTTGACGTCCACCGGATAGCCGGAATTCTTCAGGATCTCAAGCCCCTCATCGGAGAGGGGGTCTGAAACAAGGATCTTCACCATTCTCATTCCTCCAATATCTCATCCATTGCGGAAAGCAGTTTTTTGATGCCGTCGGGGGTGGCGTCTCCCATATGGCCTATTCTGAAGGTCTTCTCCTTCACTTCGCCATAGCCGTTGGAGATCTCGTATCCCTTGGCTTTGAGCTTCGAATTGAGCGCATCATAGTCCACGGGCCCGCGGTTTAGGACCCCTATGGAATTGGACTGGTACCCAGGCTCGGGGAACACTCCGGCGAGCTTCTTGTCGGCCCAGTTCCTGACGAGGTCGGCCATCTCCTGGTGCCTTCTGTACCTCGCGGGCATTCCCTCCTTCAGGGCCTTGTCCAGCTGGTAATCCAGGCCGTACATCAGAGAGACGGGCGGCGTGGTCAGAGCGTAGCTGACGTCGCTCTGCTTCTTAATCTTGAGCAGATCGGTGTAGAAACCCCTGTTCTCGACGGTCTTGGCCTTCTCCAGCATCCTTTCGGAGCAGAGCATGATGGCGAGCCCCGGAGGAAGTGCAAGAGCCTTCTGGGTCCCGAAAACGAGCGCGTCAGGATCCATATCCTTGATTCTGAGGTCCATCGCGAATGCGGAAGTGACGGCGTCCACCATGATTAGCGCGTCCGGGTTCTGGCTCCTGGCCTCTTTGGCGAGGGCGACGGAATCGCTGAACACGCCGGTCGAGGACTCGTTGCTGACCCAGTGGACAAGCTCGGTATCCTTCCCTACCTTGCCGGCGATGTGCTCGGGCTTCATGGCCTTTCCCCATGGGACCTGGACTTTCTCCACAGCCTTCCCGTTCAGCTCGCCCAGCTCTATCGACCTGTTCCCGAAGGATCCGTTGGTGATCCCCAGAGTCTTCTTGGACGCTCCGTTCCTGACGGCCGCCTCCAGCATGATGGTGGCGGATCCTCCCACGAGGAAGACGTCCATGTCCGTCCCTAAGGCCTTCCTGATCTTCTCTACGATCCCCGCATGGAGCTCCTTGTACTCCTTGCATCTGTGGGTGATCATGGGTTTGGTCATCGATTGGAGCGTATCAGCCTCGACATTGACGGGACCGACTGTGAATAGAGTTCTGCTCAAGGTTATCCCTCTGGGCCCGCTAGGGGCATATACAGAAGTTGGGAATCTCCGCATCGCTAATAAATTTCGCGTAAGAAATAATAGTAAGAA
>JAEEGL012934983.1_pt1 | contig 13199 bp, 17 predicted proteins | sample 9134231 | NCBI WGS metagenome assembly JAEEGL01 (sample SAMN16246548, study PRJNA631951) | gut metagenome | biome: gut microbiome; feature: rumen; material: fiber-attached | host: Bos | place: Iran: Karaj | collected 2018-10
CGTCCCGCCCACCTGAACGCCGCCCGCCACGGTGATGGCGTATGCGTTGGCGGTCTGCTCCACCGTCGTCAGGTCGTTCTGATACGCCGTGCTGCCGCGCACCGTCGTCACGATGGCGGAATCCGTGATCTTCGCCTCCGCTGTGCTCATCCGTGTGCCCAGGCCGGATATTTCGTCCTCCGTCTCCTCCGGAGCGGGGCTCCATTCCGTGGCCAGCGCACCCGTCTCCAGCTTCACGTTCCGCACATACACCGTTGCCGTAACCGATCCGCCCGGCACCGATGAATTGGATCGGATTGTGAACGATACGTATTCCGCTGCTTCCGGAAATACATACGTCACGCTGTAGCGCGCCCATTCCGTGCTCACGCTGACAACCTTGGCATATGTGCTTACGCCGGTGGTCGCGGTGCGCGGGTAGACGTCGATGTTCGTTGCCTTGGAAGCCTTGGCGTCGAAGGAGATGGTCACGGTCATCGCTCCGCCCGCAAACCGGTCCTTGCCGTATTCGCTCAGCGGATATGTATGAATGCTGTTCTTGATGGAATACTGGCCTTCGCTTTCCAGCAGCATGTTCCGCCCGTCGGTGACCTTCTCCCCGAACTCCGTCTTCGTAATGCGGGCAGCGATCTCTCCCGCCTGCACCGTAAGGGCTGCCTCCGCCGCCGTTACACGGGTTCCCATGGCGTTCAGGTCCGCCTGCGTCGCTCGAAGCGCTACCTGTTGGTTCGTCAAAGCGATCTCCGCCGTGTTTTCCGCGATGGCGCCCTCCACATCTTCCGGCGCGGGGCTCCAGTCCGTGGCCATGTTCCCGTTTTCCAGCTTCCACCCCGCGGAATACGCCGCGGAACCGGCGGTGATCCGGACGGTAAAGGTCTTGCTGGCCGTCTCGATCGTACTCCACGCCCGGGTAGCGATCCGCACCCAGATCCGCTCCCATCTGTCGGAAAGCGTGAACGACACGCCCACGTGTCCCGCGGCCGTTTCTCCGTTGGACGCGGTGAAGTCCACGGGATTGGCCTCCTGGGTCCTGATGTTGATCGTGCCGCTCCCCTTCACCCACATGGAAAGCACGTACTGGGACGACTTCGCCAGCGTGTGCGCTCTTCTGATGTAGATTGCCTCTCCGCTGCCCGCAGTGTTTTCGTAATACCGCACCGCGCAATCCTGGTACGTATCTCCGGTGAGCTCCGCCTTGTCCGCGTTGTTGCCCTTCGGATACGCGGCGGTATTTGTCATCAGGTTCCGCCCGCCCACGGATATGTCCCCGATGCTGTCGCTCACCAGCAGCCGCAGGTACTCGTTGCCCCGGATGTCCAATGCGTTCAGCTGGTCGATGGTGGCCTGCCGGGCGAACAGCTCGCCCACGTCGATGCTCGCCGCCGTGATCCTGTTCATGAGCGCCTGGGACGCCTTCAGGCTGGTCGTGCTCAGCTCGCTGGCCAGGATGGAGGTCTCCAGGATCACCTTCCCGCCCTGGGTCACGCCGGCGGCGATCTCCTCGGCGCTCACGCCGGCGGGCGTGGCCGTCACGTTTCCGTTCGCGCCCACGTCGATTTGGTAATAGTTCCCGTCCGACGCCTTCACGCACAGGTTCCCGATGGCCGCGCCCAGCATCTGCCCGTAGGCCACCGCCAGGCTCCGGATGAACACCTTTTCGCCCAGCGCGTCCGCTGTGATCAGCTGTTCCGCGTTCAGCCCCCTGATGTCCGCGTACCGGATGCCCGCGCTCTCGATGTCCGCGCGGCTGATCTGCGCGATGGCCGCCTCCAGGTCCCCGATCTGCGCCTCGTCGATGCCGGCCCAGTCGATCTGCGCGTGGCCGATCCGCGCGTTCTGAATCTCCGCCGCCGCGATGGACGCGATCCGCGCCGCCAGCTCCCGGATCTCCGCCGCGTCGATCCCCGCCCAGTCGATCTGCGCCTGGCCGATCCGCGCCGTGCTGATCTCGCCCACCGCGATCTCCGCCAGGTCCGCGTACAGCTGATCCGTCGTGATCTGCCCCGCTACCAGCGAGCGCACTTCTGCCCGCACGGCGGCCAACGTCATGGCGTTCACGGTGTTGGCGTCCAGCCTGTCCGCGGTGACGCCCCCCACGGCGATGGCGGACGCCGTAATGCTGCCCGCCGCCAGGTTCGCGCCGTTGATGACGCCCGTCAGCCGCTCCGCGTTGAGGCTGCCGTCCGGGTTGATCGCCCGCGCCGCGTTGCCGTCGGAGGGCACGCCGCATTCGCATTCCGCCCGGAATCCCGAAGAAAAGATCAGCCTCTGCCGGCACAGGATGCCCGCGCGCGCCTGCTGCGCCGTGTCCGTCAGGCGGATCCTGTCACCGATGCCCAGCGTCGGGTTGCCCCGCCAAGAGAACTCCATCTCCCCGGCGGTATATCCCGCGACGGCGTTCAGCAGCCCCTGCCCGAGGGCGTTCACGTGCGCCGCGCCGGTGGGGAAGAGGGGATTGCCGGAAATCCGCATGGTGTTTCCCGCCTCTGCCGGGGGCGCGCCGCTTGCCGCGAAGGAGAGAGTTTCCGGCTCCCCGTGGCCGCTTCGGCAGGTCTCCACGCTCACCCGGCACACGGGCCCGAAGCGTCCCGCGCCGAAGGAGAGTTCCCCGTATTCGTGGGTGCTCAGGGAAAACTCCGACGCGCCGGGGTCCCACACGCGCTTCATCTCCAGGTTCCCCAGCCTGTCGATGTGCACGAAGCACCCCGCCGCCGCGGCCACCAGTCCCATGGCCCTGCGCAGGGAGGCTCCCTCCCACGCCGGGGCCTCCGCAATGGAGATATTCCCGCAGGGGATGTTCGCGTCGGCGGTGAATCCCGCCTGCTGCGCCATCCGCGCCCAAATGCTTCCCAGCGCGGCGGGATACGTCAAGTCGTCCTGCCACTCGCCGGCCAGCCGCGTTCCCACGGCGTCGCAGCCGGTCACGCTGATCCGGGATTCCCCTTCCCGGCGCTTCGCCTGTTCTATGGCGAAGGTCCCCAGCGGCGTTTCCAGCCAGGCCGCGCCGTCCAGCGCGCCCAGGGAAAGGGAGACTGCCCCGCCGGGCATGGCTGCGACGTCCCCGTCGCTCCAGGCGTCCCTGCCGCCGCACAGTATCAGGGACAGCTTTGCGCACAGCACGTCGCCGGGCAGCAGCGCCCGGTCCGCGCCCTCCTCGATTGTGGCGCTGAGGATGTCCCCGGCGACCAGCGCCCGCTGTACGCCCGTGGCCAGGGTGAGCGTGCCCGTGATCCGGATTTTCCGGGCCCGGGCGGCCAGCAGTTCGTCGATCCTGCCCATGTCCCTCACCTCTCGATCCACGTCATGGACACGTTCTTCCATACCGGAGCGCCGCCCTGCATCCGGAACACGCCGCCCCAGCGATCGCCGCAGGAGCAGGTGATGGTGCGCCCCGCGCCCGCCAGGGGATCGGGGTAAAACACATCAAAAAATGGCTCCGCGGTGACTGCCCCCAGCAGCGCCGCCATCTCCTGGGCGCTCATAACGCTCCACTCCGCGCGGATGCGGCGCTTTACGCCGATCCGGTCGATCACCTGCTCGCCCGCCGCGTTCCTGCGGGAGGAGTCGCCCACGTCGAACAGCTCCACCTTCAGGGCGGAGGGCGATTTCATCGTCGTGTTGTTGATCTTCAGCATGCGTACCTCCTCAGATGTCCAGCAACATCCTGCCCGTGGCGCGGGTCACGGCGTTGATGCCCCGGATGGCCGCGGTCCCCAGCTGTATCCCGTCCACGTTGATGGGCACGGTGATGTTGATATCCTTCTCCTTTTCGCTCTCCCGGCTGCGTCCGTCGGAGAGCGCGCCGTCCAGCTCTCCGATGGGAGAGAGGGAGCCTGCCGCCGGCGCGGCCGACCCCGCGGAGAGGGTGTTCGCCAGCGCGGAGGCGGAGAGCAGGCTGTCCGCCAGGCCGCCCGCGATTTCCACGCTTCCCAGCCCGCCCAGCCTGCCCGCCAGCCCGTCCAGCTGCCGGTTCAGCTCCGTCATGTTCGCCCGAAAGCAGATTTCCAGTGTATCAAGGGTCAAATCGCTTCCTCCTTTCGGCCATGTCCCGCAGCAGACGCTTCATCTCGTCCTCGCCCATGGCGCGGCGCTCCCGCATCCGGTTCGGGCGCGGGGGATACCGCCCGGGGGCCAGGACGCCGATGGCGGCGTACTGCCCAATGAGCCATGCCAGTTCGTCCATCTCCCCCCGCCGCCGGCGGAGCGCCTCTACGCTGCGCCGGATCTCGGCGGGGGTGCTGTGCCATATGTCGGCGTCCAGCCCTGCGCGGGCCAGCGCGTCCGCCAGACGTGCGGCCGCCTCCCGCAGCCCGGTCACGGCATTTCCGCCCGGTGGAAGAACCCGGCGTCCCGCATGGCCAGCGCGCAGGCGTCCACCACCTCGTCCAGGCTGCCGCCCCGTTCCATGTGGCGGCTGATGATGTCCCCCGCCGCCTCCGGGGTGATGTCCGGCTCCGCCTCCAGCATCCCGCCCCACAGCAGCAGCCGGGTGGCGGTGAACTGCCGGTCCGTGAGGTGTTCCAGGGCGCTTCCGGCCCGCTCCTCCACGGCGCACATGGCGTTCACGGTATACCGCAGGCGCACCTCGCGCCCGCCCAGTTGCACTCGCCTCTCCATGCCGGCTCCTTACGCGGCGGTGATGCCGCCGGTGATGCGCAGCGTCGCGCCGAAGCCGATGGCCCCGTCCACCTCCGCCGCGCCCGTCCGGAGCGCCTTCACGAACGCGGAAAAACCGAATGCGCTGCCGTCGGTGAACTCAATGACGTAGCTTCCGGTTTCCCCGGAGTCGAACGCGGCGCGCAGGGCGCTCTGTCCCGCGTCCGTCCTGTCGTAGAACCCCTCGATCTCCAGCGTTCCCGCGTCCCGCAGTCCCTGCATGTACTGCCTGTAGCCGCCCGCGGCGTCCAGCGTGGTCACGTCGATCTCCTCGGAATCCGGCGCGATTTCGCCGATGGAGGTCAGCTTGCCGATTCGCGTCTGACTTCCGCCGGGGGGCGTATACTTGATGGTGGTCCCCATGGAACCCGTTGCCATATCGTTGCTCCTTTCCAAATGGCGGGGAAGAGAGCCCCTCTTCCCCGCTCCGGTCGTGTTATTGATACAGATTTCCGTCCGCGTCCGCGATGCAGCGGTACCGCATGCTCCTCCGGCGGTATCGGGTCAGCGGCTCGAACATGTCCTGGGAGAACTCCCTGCGGAACCGCGCGGCGGTCATGCGCCTGTCCACGGTTTCCGCGATCTCCGCCGCGGCCTCGGGCCCGTCCGCCCATATGTCGATGGTGTATGCCAGTTCCGCCAGATGTTCCTGCCCGTCCGCCTGCTGGAGGCAGCGGTTCCGGCTCTCCCGCCAGGAGATCACCGGCAGCTGCGTCCAGGCGGAGGGATAGAAGTAATACACGCTCGCGCCCGTGGAATCCAGTATGGACTTTACCAGCTCCTGTTTCGTGATCATTTCAAGCCTCCTGCGGCGCTTTGGAGAGTCCGCGCGGCGTCGGCGGAAAACGTGCCCCTGCACGCTTCCGCCGCGGGCTGCATATAGGGCTGCGGGTCCATGCCGGGCCATTCGGGGTCGTATCCCGTCCCCGCGCCCGCGGCCTGGCCCCTGCGGCCGGTGCCGAATTCCACGTACACGGCGTGGGGGTTGCGGGCGGTGGCATATGCCTCCGCCACGCCGCCGCGCAGGGTGGAAGACGTCGAGATGCTGTCCTTCAGGTGCTTATCCGCCCCGCCGCCGGACCCCACGGGCGCGTTTTCCCGAGCGATGGCGGCGCACTTTTCCGCCGCCTCGGCCACGCTCTGCTCCGCCGCGCTGTTCCAAAGTTTTCTGAGCCGGCTGATCTTCGATTTCAGCCGCGCACCGTTCCCGACGCTCATGCCAGCCTCTCGATCTTGGCCTCCACGTGGGACGGCCACGCCTCCACCGCCACGCAGCGCCAGCCGGGCGCTTCTTCGCCCTCCATGCACACGCCGTCCCCGGGGGCGATCTGCGTCCCCCTGGGCAGCAGCAGCTTCAGGCCCTGGCGCCGGTACTCGCCGTGCTCCAGCGGCGTGATGCCGTTGGCGGCGTAGTTCAAGGTGTTTCCCGCGGGCGCCGCGGCGCATCGGCAGGCGATCCGGGCGGAGGAGAAGCCCTCCGTCATGCCGCCCAGGGCGTCCTGTATGGGCTGCCGGGGCGCGATCCGGATGTCCCTCAGCGTTCGCTCCACCAGCCGCATCAGCCCACCGCCTTTGCCAGCCGGTAGGGGTTCAGCATGGCGGCGATGTCCCGGGGCAGCGCGTCCACATACCGTGTGACGCCGCCCTCGTCGCGTCTCGCCTCGCCCTCCATGCCCATGCGGTCGTACAGGATCACGGCCAGGCGCACCTGGGCGCTCTCCAGCGCGGCGGGCACCTCGTCCCGGCCGGTATAGGCCAGAATGAACGCGCCCGCGTCCTGCAACAGCTCCCGAAGCAGCGCGTCGTCCCGGACGTTCTCCAGCCGCCGCCTCAGCCTCTCCAGCATGCCGGTCACCGCCTTAGCCCAGGCAGCGCACGGCCAGCTCGGGATAGATGGTCTTGAAACCGTACAGCACGTCCATGGAGTAGATGCTCCGCTTGAAGCGCTGGTCGTATCCCTTGGTGACGCGCAGGCTCAGGCCGTTGAAGCTGGTGACGTAGCTGGCCACGCCCTGCCCGTCGGGGTTGATCAGCGGGCGGGTAACGTAGGCGAACGCCATGGGGTGGAAGGCCAGGTTGGCGGTGTGGCTGCCGATGAGGGTCACGTCCGTGTTGTCGGCGATGGCCGGCAGGGCGGGATATACCTTCACGTCGGCGATGGCGTTGCCGGAGGCCGCGGCGCTCTCCTGCGTCACGGTATAGGTCGCGCCGTTGATCCTGATGAGGTCTCCGGGCACGAACTTGCCGGTGAGGGAGGTGCCGTCCAGGGACAGCGCAGTCGCGCCGCTCTCCACCGCGCCGTTGACCTTCACGGCCGTAGCGGCGGTGATGCCGGTGACGTGCTGGGCCACGCCCTGGGACATGTAGTGGTCGATGCCGAACACGCGCCCGATGGAGCCCTCCCGCAGCGCCTGCACGCTGCCGGACTTCTCGGCGTTCACCACGGCGGGGATCTGGCCGAACTTCGCGTCGGCCTCGGGATCCCAGACCGCCTTGCGGTCGGTGGTGGGGGCCTTGCGCAGGTTCAGGCTGCGGCGGATATCCGCCAGGTCCGCCAGCGCGCCGGGGGTGGTCCCGGCGGTGCCGGTGACGTAGGGGATATCCTTGTACAGCTTCAGTCCGTCGGAGTTGATCTTCTCCGCCAGCGCGGCGGCAGCGGGCTCCACAAACAGCCGGTTCAGGTCATCCACGCTTGCGGCGGATTCGATGGCGGAGGCGCAGGCGTCCACGGTGGCGATGTGGTCCAGCGTCACCTCCACGCCGCTCTCGTTGAAGTCCTGATAGCTCACGCCCGTCTCGGCGTCGAAGTCCTCCGCGGTGAACACGGTGGGCCTGCGCACGAAGATGGTGTCGCCCAGGCTGTGGAAGTCGTCGGAAAAGTCCCTGTGCACCAGGTTGGGGAACACCAGGTTTTCCGTCAGCCGGGGCAGCGCCTGCCGCGCGATCTCCTGGATGGTCATAAAGGCATTGCTCATGTGTTTTTCCCTCCATGTTTTTTCAGATAGTTCATTCGGTAATAGCTCTCGTCGTCCATGTCCTCGCTCCGGGGGATCACGGCCCTGGCCTCGGGATACATGCCCTGCAGGCGCTCCTCCATGCCCTGCCGCACCGCGCTCCGAAACGCCGCTTCCGCCGCGTCGATGGCGCGCTCCATGCCGGCCCGGTCGTCAAAGCTCAGCGTCTGCGCCAGTTCCGGCGGCAGTCCCCGCCGCTTCAATTGGTCCAGCGCCGCGCCGCGCATTTCCCGCCGGGCGATCTCCCGCTCCTTGCGGGATATTTCCTCCTCCCGCTGCCGGCAGTCCTCCTCGGCCTGTTCCCGGGCGCTGGCCAGAATTTCCGCGCGCAGGGCCTCGTCCCTGCGCTGCTGCTCCTGCTCCCACTTTGCCCGGGCTGTGTCCAGCGCCTTGCTTACGCGCCGGTCGAATTCGGACTGCATCGCCCTGTCCCGCAGGATGGCGTCAAAGCCGCCCTCCCGCGCCTCCGCCGCGTCCGTCGCCTCCGCGACGTCCGCCGGCATGCCGTTATACTCTTCCATGGATAACCTCCTTGCCCGCGCCGTTCACGCCCGGCGCGTTCGTCGTTTTTCTGAAGCGCGGCTCTTTGCCGCGGATCATTCTCCCAAAAATCCCGCCAGGCGGATCAGCCTGTCGTCGCTGACCAGTCCCCGGAGCTTCTCGATGGTCTGCGCGGTCTCCAGCTGGTTCACGGGCAGCGACCGCGCGAAGGACATGCGCACCTGCGCCGCGTCCAGGCCCGGATAGCCCTTCCGCTGCAGAAACGCGCTCATTCGCCGCATCCGCTCCCGCAGCGCCTCCCGAAACCATCGCTCCTTGATCTTGGTCAGCTGTTCCAGCCCCAGCAGCTTGTAGCGCATCGCCACCCCGCTGACGTTTCCGGAGAACGCCTCGTCGGTCATGTCGGGCACCATGCTCATCTTGTGGATGTCGCTGACGATGGAGCTTCTCAGTACCTCCGTGTCCGCCTCGTTGAGCTGCTTGCAGAGCCATTCGGCCCGGGCGTCGCTGTCCGGCAGGGAGAGCACCTTGTCCTCCCGCAGCTGCTGTCCCGGCGTCCGGCCGCGTTCGTCGGTTTCCAGCGTGCAGCCGTACAGCAGCAGCAGCGCGTCCACGAACTGCTGCTTGTCGTTCATGCGGTCAGACTGCAGCAGGTCGTATGCGTCGATGAGGGACAGCACGCTCTCAAAGTCCCCCTGTTCGTCCTCACCGTTCCAGTATTCCACCATGGGCACCCCGCCGAAGGGATTTCCCCGCAGCCACAGGGGATCGTTCCCCTCCAGCCTGGCGGGAGAGCTGCCGCGGAACGCGCAGCACGCCCTGGGCGCGTACACGCATATGGAATACCCGTCGCTGCCCCCGGTCTCCGTGCGGTTTTCGGAGATCTGCACGCCATACAGCGCCTTCGCCTCCGCGGAGGTGTCGTACACCACGAACGCGCTCCTGGGGTCCAGCGCCACGCTCCTGGGCTGGGCGGTCTCGTCCGCGAACAGCAGCTCCACGCCTTTGCCGTATATGCTGGCGCAGCGTGCCAGCTCCGCGTCCACGCTGTCCGCGCTGAAGTCCGCGTAGGCTTTCAGCGCCGCGGCCAGCGTCTCCCGGGCGCCGTCGTCCGCGTCCTCCGGCAGGGAATATCCCACCGGGCTTCCGATGAGGTAGCCTGCCGCCATGACGCTGATGTACCGGGCAAAGCCGTGGTTCATCCGGTTGTTGGGCATTCCGGCGGGGCGCTTCCTGTGCCGGATGTCGCTGCGCCCGTCGTAGTAGTCCCGCAGCATGTTCAGCCTGCCGAGCCCCTCCATGTGCTCTTCCACGCAGGACATGATCTCCGCGGGGGAGGGCAGCACCGCGCCGTTTTCCTTCCTGGGTCTTCTGATCATTTCATCCTTCCTTTCGTCCGTGTCGTCTGGCCGTTCGCCGCGCGGGCCTCACAGTCCCAGCCGGTCCCGCCGCAGGGTAATGGCCTTTTTCCGGGAGGATACGTCCTCCACGGCGTAGCGCAGCGCGTCGATCAGGTGGTTGTCCCTGTCCGGGGCCTCGGGCACGATTCCGCCGCTGCCGTCGTCCGGGTATTCGTATCCGGCGAACTCCCGCGCGGCGTTGGGGCACCGGGCGGGGTCGATGCGGATCTCGCTCCGCTCCTGCAGCCACCGCAGCCCGTGCTGTACGCTGCCCGGGCCCTTTTTCGCCCCCAGCGCCAGCACGCCCCGCTCCCGCAGTTCCCGGATCATCCGCGGCTCGGCGCTGTCGCACCGCACCACAGCGCCACCGCATCGCCGGGCCACCTCGGCGCACAGTGTCTCCACAGGCGTCCGCACGGCGTAGAACTCGTCCAGCACCGTGATCCTGCCCGTGCGCGGGTCATGGTGCGCCCGGATGAAGGCGTCCGGGTCCGCCGCGAAGCCGAAGTCCAGTCCGCACAGCGCGCGGTCGCATTGATTGATCTCCTCCTGGGAAATGGGCCCGATGCGCAGGTTATCGAACACCTGCCGTCCGGAGCCCGTGATTTCCCCCAAATAAACATGCCTGTACGCTCTTGGATTCGTCTTTTTCAGCAGTTCCGCCTCCGCGATGAAGTCCCCGCCCAGCCACTCCCGGGGCAGGTTCAGATAGGAGCAGCTGTGGGCCAGCCTGTCCGCCCGGGGCGCCAGCGCCTCCCGGTTCACCCAGCTGTGCATGCTGGCGGGCGGGTTGTAGGTGAAGAAGCTGCAGCATTCCCGGCTTCCCCGCAGCACGGAAGCCTTTATGCTCCGGATGTCCTCCATACCGACGAATTCGTCCGCTTCCTCAAACCACAGATAGCGGAAATACCCCTTCGCCAGTTTGATGGACTTGGATTTTCCCGGCTCGCTGGCCCCGCGGAACAGGATCCGCTGCCCCGTGGGCAGATATTCCATCTCCGCCTGCTGCGTCCGCATCCGGAAATAGTCCCCGATGCCCAGCGCCTCCGCGGCCCACAGCATCTGCTCCATCACGCTTTCCCGCAGGGTGGCCGCCGTCTTCCGGTACACGATGGCATTTGCGTTCCTGTCCCGCACCATCCCCAGCAGGATCTCCAGCGACACGAAGCTGGATTTCCCCGATCCCCGCCCGCCGGCCAGCCAGTATTCCCGGTGCCGTCCCTCCCGGATATCCCGATGCACCGCCCTGTACGGTTTTGCGATGAGCTCAGAGATCCGCGCCTTCAACGTCTCCCGCCTTCGGGCCGATGTCGTCCAGGATCACGGGCGCGTCGGTCCCCGTCCCGCCTCCCTGCTCGCTGAACACGCCGTACCTGCGCCCCAGCAGCTCCGCGGCCTTCATGCGGCCCGCCTCGCCGGTGGCCGACGCCTCTCCGCGCATCACCTGCGTCAGATACGACAGGATCTCGTCGTCCGACGCGATGCGGTTCCCGCGCTTCAGATCCCGCTGCTCCCGGATGTACTCCTGGATCTCCGGCGAGCGCTTCAGTTTCGCCGCGTAGTTGGGCGTGTATCCCGCCTGGATGGCCGATTGCCGCGCGTTTCCGGTCTCCGCGTACAGCTCCGCGAACCTCGTCTGTCGGTCGTTTATGTGCCTGCTCTTTTCCATGCCATTGCTCCTTTCGGATTGATTAACCGTATTCGGTTAATGTATATTATATATCCCGTTTCCGGATATGTCAATCAACAAAATATAACAACTTTCCCGAAAACGGATATTTTTACTTGCGTTTTCCGAAATTATATGATATTCTCATATCGGAACGAAGAGATGAGGCGGGGGTTGCGGAATGGATCTGAGGGAAATCCTGGCGCATCTGAAGACCGAAAACGGGCTTACGACCCAAGCGCTTTCCGATCTTTCCGGGGTGCCGAAGGGCACCCTGAACAAGCTGCTGAACGGCGAGACGAGGGACCCCCGCAATTCCACGCTGCGGGCGTTGGCCGGGGCGCTGAACTGCCCCGTGGAGCTGCTGGCCTCCGCCCGGCGGGGCGAGGCCCCGGAGGAGCCCCGGTGGGATCCCGCCCGGCTGAAAAACGGCGAGGACATACTGCCCGTGTACCGCCGCCGCGTCCCGCTGCTGGGGTCCATCGCGGCGGGCGAACCCATCTACGCCCAGGAGGAATACGGGGAATGCGTGGACTGCGGCGAGATGCCCCGGTGCGATTTCGCCCTGCGGGTCCAGGGCGACAGCATGATCGGCGCCCGCATCCGGGATGGCGACGTGGTGTTCATCCGCGCCCAGGAGGACGTGGACGACGGCCAGATCGCGGCCGTGGCGGTGGACGGCACGGCCACCCTGAAGCACGTCTACCACATCAGCGGCGGCCTGCAGCTCATCAGCGACAACCCCGATTACCCGCCCATGATCTTCAACGCGGACAACAGCGATTCCATCCGCATCCTGGGCCTGGCGGTGGCCTTCCAGAGCCGCCTGTGAAAAGATCATTCAGAATGGAGGGACCAAATATGCTTCATACGCTGGGCGTCAACTACACCACCCAGGCGCGCCTTGAGCCCCGGGAGGCGTTTTCCCTGTTCAAATCCCTGGGCTTCGGCTCCGCCTTTGCCCCGTACCGCGACGTCGTCTCCCGGGAGGAAGAATTTGCCGATGAGGCCGCAAAGGTCGGTCTCGTGCTGGAGACGCTCCACGCCCCCTATGGCCACATCAACGACATCTGGCTTGACGGCGAGGCCGGCGACGCCATGGAGGCGGAGCTGATCGACACCCTCCGCGCCACGTCCCGCTGCGGCGCGCCCATCGCGGTGATGCACCTGTCCTCCGGCGAGAACGCGCCCTGCGTCAGCGATATCGGCCGCCGCCGCTGGGACCGCATCGTGGAGGAGGCTGTGCGCCTGGGCGTTACCGTCGCCTTTGAAAACCTGCGCAGGCTGGCGCACATCGCCTTTGCGATGGAGCTGTACCGCGACGTGCCCAACGTGGGCTTCTGCTGGGACGTGGGCCACGAAAAGAGCTTCGCGCACGGCATGGAGTTCATGCCCCTGTTCGGCGACCGGCTGGTGTGCACCCACATCCACGACAACCACTGCCAGCACAACGAGGACGAGCACCTGCTCCCCTTCGACGGCCTCATCGACTATTCCGTCGTGGCGGCCCACCTGAAAAAATCCGGCTATGCCGGCGCGCTGTCACTGGAGATCCTCCCCCGGAAGACCGATCGGTACGAGGGCATGTCCGCGGAGGACTACTACGCCCGCGCCTTTGCCGCGGCGGAGCGCCTGCGCCGCCTGGTGGACGGCGAATAGCGCGGCCGATGGGGAAAAGCCCCGCCGTCCGACCGGAACCGGGCGCGGTCTTCCCCCGCACGGCCGGAAAAAGTGCGCAAAAAAGCCGCGCGTTGTCAAACGCGCGGCTTTTCCGTCGTTCCTGTCTTCCGTTTGTTTCCCGTTTTTATCCCCGCCTGGCGGCGTCTATGCGCTCCTTTGCGTATTCCACGTCGCCCTGTTCCGGCACCCACTCGGGCTTTCCGTTGTCCGGCAGGCCGAGGAACACGGCCTTCGCGCCGGAATATGCGTGGTAGGGCAGCACGTCCACCCCGTAAAATC
>JAEEGL013867784.1_pt1 | contig 13199 bp, 11 predicted proteins | sample 9134231 | NCBI WGS metagenome assembly JAEEGL01 (sample SAMN16246548, study PRJNA631951) | gut metagenome | biome: gut microbiome; feature: rumen; material: fiber-attached | host: Bos | place: Iran: Karaj | collected 2018-10
AACGGTAAGGCAGACATCCTGTCCGTGACGGCGGACATCTCTCATCCAGTTAAAAGGTTCCTTATCAAGCTGTCCTATAAGACCGCCTTTGTAAGTCTCGTAATCATCGTAAGGATAATCCCACTGAAAAGATATTTCCTGATCGGAAAAAGCATCATGAGCTCTCTTCGGAAAAGCCTCATCAAGAGGATAATACGAAGTCATTAAGGAGATCGCTCTCATAGGGCGTCCCAGAACATTTAAAATATAATCCTGATCGACATATTCGCCTCTCTCGGATCCGTCGCCTAAATCGATCGCGCATTTTGCTTTGCCAAGATGTACCTTTTTGATCTCGTCCATTCTTTTCTCCATTAAATCCAAGTTGTTAACAGGCTGCCTTTTATCAGAGAATAACTCTGCCGTATTCCATCCAGAGTCTCACGACTCCGAAGAATTCTCTTAACATATAGTGAATACCCACGGGGAAAAGCGTTGTTGCGGGAACCGAATACATATCCTCGTATCCCGCCTCTCTGGCTATAAGTCCCGCACGGTATTCGTGGAAACTGTTGGTGATTATTCCGACCTTGCATTTATCGTCATTGATTATCTCTTTCGAAAACTTAAGATTTTCAATCGTGCTGGTCGATCTGTCTTCAAGTATGATCCTTGATTCGTCTATGCCGAGTTTAACCAGTTCATTCTTAATGCATTCGGCTTCTGAAATGGATTCCATCATACCTTTTCCGCCGGATGCTATGAGTAATGTGTCCGGATTATCGGACATATAGATATAACCTTCTTCGATTCTTTTTGCCAGAGGTTTCGAAGGTGTGGTTCCGTTCACGCCCGCTCCGAGAACTATCACGTAATCAAGATCCTTTTCAGGTTCGGCATTCATGGCCTTAAATACATTGAATTCCACAACCGAAAATACCGTCAGCGAAAAGGCAAATACAATATAGTAGATCACCTTTATGAATTTGGGTATTCTTAATCGCTTGTCTTTGTCGATCGCCCATTTGAGCATTATGAATCTTAAGAATGCAAATGCTCCGATAAGAAACCATATCCATATCCATGAAAGGAAAGGCCCCGCATAAAAAAGAAGCGTTATCGTATAAAAGACGCACCAGACAAAAAGAATGAAGTATGCATACATTCTTACGGATAAGAAGGAGAGTTTCCCGTATCCGATATATCTGCCCGCTCTTTTTTTGTACTCTGTGTACTCATCTTTTAAAGTATCCTCAAGAAACTTTTCTTCGTTAAGGATCTGAAGATGAAAAACGATAAGAGCGATAACCGTTAAAACTATCAACGGAATATTGCAGTACATTAAAACGATTCCGATGTATAAAAGATCGAATGCGAGGAAGGCCGGATTTCTTGAGAACTTATAGATGCCCTTTGTTACAAGCTTTCTGTCTTTGTCATCCTTTGCAACTCCGACACGCCATGAATCCTTCATAGCAACTACTGCGTTTAAGAAAAGAAAGTCCGCAAATACCGCCAGATACACTCCCACCACTTTTCCCATGATCGGAAGGTAGGATCTGCCTGTGATGATGCTTATCAGTTCCAGAACCGGAAGTGTGAACGAAACCGCCTTTAAAAGAATCTCGATTATATCGGATCTGCTTTTCTTTTCTTTATGCGCAAGTTTATATACCTTTATCCCTCTTTTTTTCTGAAGGAAAAGTTTAACAAAATAAATGATATAAAATGTCGCCATGCTGACTAATGCAAGCGATCTGTAAATCATGAGTCTCTCCTGTCTGTCACTCAGTCAGCAAACAAACCCACTCTCTTGAAATTATCGACATCCACAAGTCCCTGCGTGGTCATCTTAAGTGAAGGAATGACCGGAAGGCTTACAAATGCCATATTCATGAACGGCTCTATTCCTTCCCTGATTCCGAGTTCGTTTGCTTTTTCTCTTAAAATCCTGTTGTCTTCGGCGATCTTTTCTGCCGATTCGGCACTCATAAGACCTGCAACCGGAAGCTTTACTTTTGCAAGTACTTCCTTATCCTTTACAACCGCAAGTCCGCCGCCGATCTTCTTAATGTAATTGGCAGCAAATGCCATATCTTCTTCATTGGTTCCGATAACGATAAGGTTATGCGAATCATGGGATACGCTTCCCGCAAGAGCACCTGCTTTTAACCCTATTCCGTTTATAAAGCCCACTCCTTTATGTCCCGTATCTTTGTGTCTTTCGATAACCGCAAGTTTTAATATGTCTTTGTCGACATCTATTCCGTTATCTTTCGTAAAATCAATATACTCATCAATTTCCTTAGTGAGTATTTCGCCCGGGATAACTTCGATGACCCTGCATTTTTTATCCTGTGCTTCGATAATGAAATCTTCGGGCGTAACATCTTTCATGTGGAATGAATTCATTACGCTTCCCGTGATCATATCCTGTGCTTCGGGAATGTGGAATTCATTGACCTTTCCGTCGGAAACCACTTTCTTTCCGTGTGAATATACTTCTTTTATGATGATCTCATTTAGATCATCAAGGATAAGAATGTCTGCGAAATAACCAGGAGCAACCGCACCCGTATATTTAATGTTATGGCACTCCGCAGGATTAAGTGTTGCCATTTTGATCGCTCTTACAGGGTCCTTGCCCGCTTTGATCGCAAGGCGCAGGATATTGTCGATATGGCCTTCATAAATGATATCAGCGGGATTTCTGTCATCCGTCGCAAGAAGGCATCTCTGATAAAAAGGCGATTCAAAAAGAGGAAGAAGTTTCTCGAGATTCTTTGCTGCCGAGCCCTGTCTTATCATAATCCACTGGCCCTTTGAAATCTTCTCTTTGGCTTCTTCTACCGCAGAACATTCATGGTCGGTATGAATTCCGGCCGAAACATATTTATCCAGGTCTTTTCCAGTAAGAAGCGGAGCATGACCGTCCACGGGAAGTCCCTTTGCGGTGCATGAATGTATCTTATCCATGGTGGGTGCATCGTTAAAGATAACACCGGGATAATTCATCATTTCCGCAAGTCCGATGACTCTTTCTTCTTTGTAAAGATCTTCAACATCCTCTGCATTTAATACCGCACCCGCTTCATCAAAGCATGTTGCCGGAACGCAGGAAGGGATCATCACATATACGTGAAGAGGAATATCCTCACTCATCTCAAGCATGTATTTAATGCCGTCAATGCCGCATACGTTGGCGATCTCGTGAGGGTCGGTGACCACGCTTGTGGTTCCGTGAGGAAGAACGCTTGAAGCCAGTGAATGAGGCACCATCATGGTACTCTCGATATGAATATGTCCATCTATAAAACCGGGGCAGATATACTTGCCCGCAATATCCTCGACAACATCCGCATCGGCATCGGTATAATAATTTCCGACTCCGATTATCTTATCGTCCTCGATAAGCACACTGCTCTCTTCGATACTTTCGGTAAAAACGTTAACCACTTTGGCGTTTTTCAAAAGCGTCTTCATAATCCCCCTCCGTTTTCTTTACATGTTTTCCAAAAATCCTTTTAAGTCCTCGATCAGAGAATCAACATCCATATCATGCACCATGCATGCTTCTTCAAGCGTCTCGCCCTGAGCCGAAGGGCATCCGGGGCAGTGCATTCCCATATTCTGAAGGATTCCCGCAGCTTCGGGACATGCCTTTAACAATTCTCCGATCTTTGTGTTTTCGTTTATTCTTAACATATTAACCTCTACATTCTGAGCATTAATTCCTGCTCGATTATCTTACCGTCTTTAATATATTTTCTGGGAACTCTCTTGCTTACCGCACATGTAAGTTCGTAAGGAATCGTTCCCGCGATCCCGGATAGCTCATCGATCGAGTTCTTTTCACCGAATATCTCTATCTCGCTTCCGACTTCGACATTCATCATATCAGTTATGTCTATCATACACATATCCATGCAGATCTTACCGCATACTCTTGCAGGTCCGTCCGCGGTCATCAAAGAGCATTTGTTTGAAAGACTTCTTAAGAATCCGTCAGCATATCCGTAAGGAAGTACTCCGACTCTCGTTGTCTTGTCCGTTACATATATTCCGCCGTAACTTATATGTGTTCCTTCGGGATATATCTTGATCGTTGATACAGTTGTCTTAAGTGTCATTACGGGTTTAAGGCCCATCTGTTTTGCATAGGGACCGTAGCCGTATAAAAGCAGTCCGGGACGCACCATATCGAGATATGTTTCGGGGAATCTTGCAACCGCGCCGGTATTGGCACAATGCTTTATCTCAAATCTTCTTCCCGATATTCTCTCAACTTCCCTGCATACATCGGTGAAAAGTTTGTACTGATGCATCGTGTATTCAAGGTCCTCTTCTCCCTCTTCATCCGCCACGGCGAAATGAGTGAATATTCCTTCCGCATAAAGGCCCTGCATGTTAAGAGCTTCGCATATGCCTTTTACGCCTGTGTCGAAGAAATTACCTTCGCAGAGGTAACCGAGTCTCGACATTCCGGTATCAACCTTAATGTGAATCTTTAAGGTCTTCCCGATCCTTACAGCCTCTTCGGAATATTCAACTGCTTTTGCCTTACATGTAACAGCCTGGGTAATATTGTATTCGATGAGTCTGGAAACCTGCTCCTTGGGCGTATGTCCGAGGATCAGGATCGGCATTTTGATATCGTTTAAACGAAGTTCCATTGCTTCATCGATACTGCTTACCGCAAGATAATCGGCACCTGCTTCTTCAAGCGTCTTGGCTACGTTTATCGAACCGTGCCCGTAAGCATCCGCTTTGACTACTCCGAGAAACTTAACGTTGTCTCCGATCTTCTTTTTAATGATCTCGTAATTGTTTTTTAGAACATCCAGATTGATCTCAGACCATGTTCTTCTTAATGTTGATTCCATTTCGTCTCCGTTTTGCAATATATTAATTGCAGGGTTTTAATGTGATTGTTTCTTTTGTTGAATAGATTCCCAGCTGAACGGTTCTCGCATCAATGAAAGTTACGGCACCGTAATAATCCTCGCTTCCGTCCTCGTAACTGAAAATATATAACGACAGTCCGCCGGGATTCTCTTCATATCTTCCCTCAACAAATGCTTCCAGATTTGAAAGATCTTCGGAGTCGTAGATCATAAAAGTACTGTCATCGTTTAATACAAGCATTAATCCGTCTTCCGAAATATATTCTCTGTTTATCTCGTTGTACTTATCCGCCATCGAATATTCATCGTGATATTTTCTCGCATAATTGCTCTTGTCAAAAGGAACGAATGCCGCACTGTCCCATACCAGATCGGGTCCAAAGTCTTCATCACCCTCATGGCACAACATGTAATCATTCTCATCAAAGGTATAACATAAGCAGTATTTCTGAACATCCGGAGAACCGTATCCGAACTGAACAAGGTTCATGTAGATGTTGTATCCGCCGTTTATCTTCTCAGAACCTACGGCATACTGTCCTCTTAATAAAAGAACGGGTTCGTTTAAGTTCTTAAGATAGACCTGAACAAGACCGTCCTCGGTAAGTTCCATGATTATTCCGGATTCTATGTCGCCCAAAAGGATCCATGCACCGGCAAGGCCTTCGGGAAGTTTGTCCAGAGTTTTGATGTTTGCATCTTCCAACTCTTTGTTTATGTCATATTCGTCAGATCTGTAAGCAAAACCGGAAAGAAGGCCCATCTCTTCATCCGTTCTCTCAAGAGTGGCATCCTCATCAAAAGGCAGATATCCCGATTCTGTCTGATATTTTGAAAACTGTATTCCCTCGTCCGTTAAGGTCATGGTAAGCTCTGCGGGCATTCCCTTTGACCAGTATTCGGTCGTAGTATCAAAAGTCACGATCTTAACTTCAACAGATTCGGCATCTTCTGATGAAAAGCCTTCCGAGTCAGTTGCAAAAAACTCAAGTCCCGCATATCCGTATCCGGAATAAAACCCGTAAAGGTTATCGCCGATATCATAGATCTCCAGACATCCCTTGTCATATCCGTCGGAGGAATATATCCTGTAAAGGCCTGCTGCCTTAGCGGCAAATGATTTCTTTGCGGGGATTCCGAAACCGTCATCCTGAATTTTAATATCTGCTTTATCATTTGCATCAGGTTTTTCGGTATTATCCGGATCTCCTTCTTTTACGGTATCTTTGTCCGGGTCGGTTTGGTTATCATCTTTGCCGTCTGAATCGTTACCGGGTTTGTTCACATCTTCGTTACCGATATCATTGGTTCCCGTTTCATTCTCTGAAACTACCGCATGACTTTGCGAATCGTCATCCTTTCCGTTATCAACGGAAGGCAGTCCCACGCATGCGCTTAACAATAATATATTTAAAGACAGAGCCGCGGCGGCTGCCTTTGCAATTCCTTTTATCAGACTGTTCTTAATATTTCTTAATTTCATAAAAATCTCCCGAAAATAAAAATCCCCTCAACCCAATAATTATAACATTTTAGGGTTGAGGGTACAATAACTTGAGTTATTTAGAGATTTTTGAGAATTTCGTTTATTTTCTCATAGTTTTCGCTTCGATGGGGGAATGTGCAGTCGGTGCAGACCTTTATCTTTTTACCGTCTTTTTCCTTGTATTTGGGATTCCCCGGGCAGTTTTCAAGCCTGTATAAGGGACAGTAGCAGAAAAGGCAGTTTATTTCTTCGACCCCTTTATGGCAGGGATAGTATTTGCAATCCGTATTTTTAAAAAACTTAAATGAGTTCTCCATGATAAATCCTCTTTATTCAAGGCCGTCCGATATTTCCGGTTGTGCGCCTCTGTGATATGCTGCAGCTTTGCTTATAAAGTTACGTGCAAATGCGGGATTTGACGGAAAATATAAATGTGCAAATCCCATCCATGAGTTTTCGTTTTCGATCACGCAGTCATATTCCTTACCGGAAACAGGCTTGACCGCTTTTACGCTCTCGCCGTTTTGCGTGCTGTCATAATAATGGAATTCATGACCTTTGATCTTCTCCCCTTCAGGAAGAAAGTTCGCTCTCTTCTCTTTAAGTTCGATATAACCGAATCTGACCGACTTACCCGTGAAGGTACATTCCGCATCGATTATTCCGACCATATTGAATTTATTCTTCTCTTTGTCTTCAATGCTTTTATGAAGGTACATGAAGCCTCCGCATTCGGCAAAGAAAGGCATTGATCTTTCATAAGCCTCTTTGATCGAGCTTAACATGCTCTTGTTTGAAGAAAGCTTTTCTAAGTAAAGCTCAGGATAACCGCCGGGAAGATAGACTGCATCCGCGCCGTTGGGAATCCTTTCATCATTAAGCGGAGAAAAGAAAAATATATCTGCACCATATTCCCTGAGCAGATCCAGATTGTCTTCGTAAATAAAACAGAATGCATCGTCCCTTGCGACAGCTATGTGACAGATCGCCGCGCTTCGCTCTGCTGAGCAGGTTTCCTTTAGGCAAACGGCAGAGTCTTCTGTTGAGGTTTGCAGTGCTCTTTTTGCAGCATCCGGGTTTATCGTTTCACTTAGATCAGAACGTGAGGCAATGGAAATGATCTTCTCAATTGAGACATTACCTGTAAATTCATCGCAGAGATTATCGATCGTTTCGTTAATATCTTTCAGATCATTCGGTGTTGTTAATCCCAAATGTCTTGAGGATATGTTCACATCTTTCCTCTCAGACATGAAGCCCAAAACATCCAGTCCCGTTTCGGTTTCGATAACAGGTGCAATGGTTTCATAAAACGTTTTGGAAGTTCTGTTAAGTATTACGCCTTTTATAAAATCCTCATTATCGTCGGCCATAAATCCTTTTATCAAGGACACAACCGATCTGCCCATGCCCTTTGCATCGACAACGAGAACGATCGGAGTATCCGTAACTTTGGCAAGATGATATGACGAGCCTTCTTTTCTTATTCCGCCGAGTCCGTCATAAAGACCCATTACGCCTTCGATAACCGCTATATCGAATCCTTCGGAATGTCTTATGAACAATTCGTTTGTTTTATTCTCATCAGTAAAAAAAGTATCCAGATTGAACGAAGGAATACCCAGTACCGTCTTATGAAAAAGAGGATCGATATAATCCGGTCCGCATTTAAAAGAAACGGTCTTTTTATTAAGTTTCTTAAGTGCACCGAGAAGAGCGATCGTAACGCTTGTCTTTCCGCTTCCGCTTTTCGGTGCCGCTATCATTATTCTTGAAGTCATATTATATCCTTCGTTTTGTTCCAATGCATCATTGCAGTTTTACTGCTTGATCAACAAAACTCAAATGAACAGATCCATATGGGGTTGTCGGCTTTCATGAGGTTATGATCTCCCGCCTTTGAGGAGTGTGAGATCTGAACCATTACCGTTTCGAAATTCTTCACACTTAATTCTTTTTCGATCCTGTTCATCTCCGCGATCGTTTCAACCGTTACGGCGTTCATTACCACACGCATGGCAGGATTGATCTTGTACAGATCAGTTAGAATCTCTTTAAGTTTTCCTCCGCTTCCGCCTATGAAAGCATGCGTGGGTGCTTTAAGTCCCGTGAAAGCATCGGGTGCTTCGCCCTCGATTATCTCAATGTTTTCAAGCATGTATTTTTCTTTGTTTTCTTTTAAAACTTTGAGTGCTTCTTCTTTTCTCTCTATTGCATAAACGCTCATTGAGTCCGATAAAAGGGCTGCTTCAACGGCAATCGATCCCGTTCCGCTTCCTATATCCCAGAAAACGCTGTCGCCTCTAAGATGCAGTTTGCAAAGGCTCACTTCGCGTATCTCTTCCTTGGTCATCGGAGTTGTATTTCTGATAAAGGAATCATCCGTAAGTCCCGGAGCAACTCTTCTTTTAACTGCATTGCCATTTTCTATGTAACAGATGATAAGACCTTCTTCGTTAAATGCTTCACATTCTTCGGGTGAAAGGGTTATTACCTTTTCATCCTCATAGGAGAGATTGATCCCCAAAGATATCTTCACATCTTCAAGACCTGCTTTAACAAGTTTCCTGCCGATCTCTTTCACGTCTGAGTTTCCAGATACAAGCACGAAGGTTTTCTCTTCGCTTTGTATCTTTCGGACCATATTTGTAACCTCACGTCCGTGAATGCTTAAGATCCCGGCATTTGAATATGATACCCCGAGTTTCGAAGCAAAATATGAGACGCTGGAAATACCGGGGATTATTTCGATACCGCCCTTTAATGAGCCTTCTTTTATTTCTTTTTCAAGTGCTTCGTAAACCGATGATGCCCCGCTGAAAAATGAGGAATCACCCGAAAAAAGAACCGCTGCTTTTACGCATTTTTCCGCGGCGTTCTTTTCGATTTCTTTTAACGTGTGGATTATGTCTTCGGCCTTGTATACAGGGAAAGAAAGAGTTTTTCTTTGTGAGATGTTTTCGATAAGTCTCTTTGCACCCATGATGACGTCGGCTTCGTCAATCGCTTTCTTTGCGCCGACGGTTAAGGATTCAGCGTCTCCCATGCCGGTCCCGATAAGCGATATGTCAAAAAACGTATCTGTCAGAATTTGTGTTCCGCAGATCCTGTTTATCTCTTCAACGGTTTCTTTTAGATTCTTACCGCTCTCTTTCTCTTCGCAGCCTATAACAAAAAGATCGATGTTTTTCTTAAGAGCACATTCAACCTTATTCTCGAACCCGCCGTTTGCACCGCTTTGTTTGGTGACCATATATGATATATCAAGCATATCCGAAATTGCTTCGTTCATGCCCAAAGTGAAAGGTCCCTGCATCGCGATAATATGCTTTGCATTGATTCCGTTTTCCCTGCAGATATTAAAACTCTCTTCATTCGGAATTATTCTGACAAACAGTCTGTCTTTTAAAGATTCCCTGGAAGCATAAACGCTTAATTCCTTGCTTCCGGTTGTAAGAAGAATATTGCCCTCTGTTTTCGTTAAAGCTTCCGCACATTCTTCGTTTGAATCAAAATAACGGATCAGACTGTTTTGAACTGTATCTCCGAGATCGCGTTTAAGTCTTAAATATGTAACACCTGTATTTGAAGCCGCTGATCTGATGTTTTCGGAAACCTCATATGCATAAGGATGGGTGGCATCCACAACAAGCGAAATACCCTCCTCTTTGATCATCTTCGACATTTCATCCGAATCCATTCTCTCGCAGCGAACATTTGCATATTCGTTTTCTTTCATCAGAAAAGAAGCGTATTCGGTCGCTACGCATACATAATGATAAATGCGATATTCACTTAATAATTCCGACAGTTCCCTTCCCTCGGTCGTGCCTGCAAATATCAGAATCTTTTTCACGTTTTTACTCCGTATTTCTTATTCGGCATTAAGCTTATAACCTCTCGGAGTTACAAGTTTGTTTCCGAAGATCTTTGAAGTCGAATTACCCACGAAAACCGTTGTAAACATATCGACTTCTTTGTCTTTAAGTTCAGTTAATGTGCATGTTTCGCACATGCATCCTTCACGTCCTATATTCCTTACGTATCCGCATGCCGTATCGGGCTTTAAATACTCAAGCAGAATCGTACATGCTTTATTTAAATGATCCTTCCTTTTATGGCTTGAAGGATTGTATATTACTATCGCAAAATCACCCTGTGCGGCTGCACGAAGTCTTTTTTCGATCACTTCCCAGGGAGTGAGAAGATCGCTTAAACTTATAACGCAGAAATCGTGATTAATGGGTGCGCCCAAAACCGCGGCTCCGCTTGAAGCTGCCGTGATACCCGGGATTATCCTTATATCCGTTTCGGGATACTCATCGGATAATTCATACATCAGGGATGCCATACCGTAGATCCCGGAATCTCCGCTGCATACAAATGCAACTTTCTTTCCTTTCAAAGCCTCTTCGAATGCTATGCGGCATCTCTCTTCTTCTTTTTTCATCGGTTTCGAGATCAGTTCTTTATCCTTAACCTCTTCGGGCAGCAGATCAAGATATACCGAATATCCGATGATCACGTCACATTTCTTAAGAATGTTTCGAACTTCCGTTGTCATCTGCTCTTCGGCACCCGGTCCGATCCCGCAGACATAGATTTCTTTTCTATTCATAAAACGAAACTCTCCAGTTTTTCTTACAAACAGCCAGTGTGACTCCGTTTCCCTTCTTTTTGGAAACAACTATTTTTCCGCCTTCGCAGGCTGCTAGTGCTGCACGTTCGCAGACATTATCAACTCCGACATTTTCCAGAACGAAATCCGACTTCTCAAAATCACCCTCGATCTTATTTAATTCATCAGCCGTAAAAGTTAAAAAAGGGATGTTGTATTTTCCTGTAAAAAGTTTTAAGCCTTCCTCGTCTTTTTTAACGTCAATCGAAGCAACAGCACCAACACGATCGATATCGATCTCAGATTCTTTTAATACCTGCAGAACGAACTCTTCGATCTCTTCAAAGGATTTACCCTTCTTGCAGCCGATCCCGAGTATATAATTCTTAGGTCTTAATATAAGCAATGCATTCCTGTCTTCATTGTCATCGCTTATGCAGACATCGCTTTCTTCATCGGGATCGCTGGAATTAATACTCTCATTAACTTTAACGCCCATCGGGATCTTATGCCCTTCAAGGTGTCCGTATTCCATGTTTATCGTTATTGTTTCTCCTTTTAACACCTTGGAAGAAACCTTGGCGATGCCGTCCTTGTTTTCGATAAAAAGATCATTCTTTTTCGCAAACAGATCTATTGCAAATTTATCGTTTATATCCGTTGCCGTTGTTATGACCGCCTGAGTGTTTAATGCCTCGGCAATATCCTTTGCAATTTCGTTGGCCCCTCCCACATGTCCCGATAAAACGGGGATCACGTACGAGGCATTTTCGTCTGTCACCAGAACGGGAATATCCTCTAACTTGTTTTTAACCGAAGGGGATATCGCACGGACCGCTATTCCCATTGCTCCTATAAAAACTACCGCGGTTTTGCTTTCAAAACGCTTTGCGCAAAAGTCGTAAACGGATTCCGAAACGCCGGTTATTCCTTCAGGCAGATCCGCGTTTTTTGAAGCGCAGAAAAGACTGCATTCATATTTCGATGAAGGCAGTGATCCTTTTATTCTTTTTGACAGCTCCGCGCCTTTTTGCGTGAATGAGATAATATCGATCTTCATTTTATTCTCAAGCTTTTCTAAACTCCGTGGAAAAATCGGCACTGTATAATTTTGATTTATCGTATCCCGAATGTGCTATCACATCTCCGACCAAAATGACCGCCGTTTTCGTTATATTGTTTTCTCTTGCGACTTCAGGCAGTTTCTCTATGGTACATACATATGCTTTTTCATCGGGCCATGTTGCTTTATAAACAATTGCGGCAGGCGTATCCTTATCATATCCGCCCGCAATGAGTCTCTGGCTTAGTTCTTCAAGCATTCCGCTTGACAGATAGACAGCCATCGAGGCTTTATGCTTTGCAAAACTTTCGATACTCTCGGTATCGGGAACTTCGGTCTTTCCTTCCATTCTGGTAATGATAAGACTCTGTGAGATACCCGGCAGAGTATACTCAAGATCAAGTAAAGAAGCCGCCCCGAAACATGCACTGACTCCGGGTGTGGAATCGTACTTAACTCCAAGTCGGTCAAGCTCATCCATCTGCTCTCTTATCGCACCGTAAATGCTCGGCTCACCTGTATGAAGTCTTACGGTGGTTCTGCACTCATCTTCGGCTTTCTTTATCGCATCGATAATCTCTTCAAGAGTCATATATGCCGAGTTTAAAACCTCGCAGTTTTCTTTTTTATATTCGAGCAGTTCGGGATTAACAAGTGAGCCTGCATATATGATGAGATCGGCTTCGCTTAAAAGCTTCATCCCGCGTACAGTTATCAGATCTTTTGCGCCGCTTCCGGCACCTACAAAATGAACCATAAATTATCCTTTACTCGTTTACAAGACGTTTAAGAATGCCTGCTGCCTCTTTGCTCTTTGCAAGTTCTCCGAGTTCCTTTGAAAAGATGATGCATCCGATCAAAAGATCGCCCGCTGCGCGTCTTGTTAAGTTATCACATATATTCTTAGCAGCTTCGTTCATTATCTCATCGCATTTTCCGCAGTCTTTTAAGATCGTGCATGCATCTTCCATTGTGACACAGTCTAAGATCTTTTTGACTGTTTCGTTGTCGACATCATGCTTTACGGCAAGCGCGGATGTTATTTCCATTCTGCAGTCCGCTTCTTTGGAATGCGTGTTCATTATTCCGCCCGCAACTTTAATAAGTTTTCCCACATGTCCGACGTAAAGGATCTCCTTAAAACCGAGT
>JAEEGL014560993.1_pt1 | contig 13199 bp, 10 predicted proteins | sample 9134231 | NCBI WGS metagenome assembly JAEEGL01 (sample SAMN16246548, study PRJNA631951) | gut metagenome | biome: gut microbiome; feature: rumen; material: fiber-attached | host: Bos | place: Iran: Karaj | collected 2018-10
AAAGAAAATTTGCCAAATGTGTGCTGGAAAAAGCGTAGATTACAAAGATGTAATGATCGTTTCTAAATATATTAATGAAAAAGGAAAGATAATGCCTCGTCGTATGACAGGTGCTTGCGCTAAACATCAAAGACACATTGCAAAACAAATTAAATGGGCTAGATATATGGCATTACTACCATATGTTAAATAGTTTAATAAATTAATACTCTGATAAAGAGTATTTTTTTTGTGTTTCTTTTGAATAATAACTGATAATATGATATTATAATTACATAATAGGAATAATAGAGGTGGTTATTCATGAAGCTAATGCTTTTCTCACAACAAAAGACAACTGAATACTTTTTACCAAACCAAGTTTCAGGTAGTTATAACTTTGGTGAAGACCCTGCAACAGGGGAAAAATTATTCAAAGTAGATGCAGTAGATGAAAAATGGATTATCAAGCCTCTAAACGATTCACTTTTAATACATAACAACGAATCAAAAGATGAACTAGAATTAAAGGAAAATGATTTCTACGTAATAAAAAAAGAAGAAGACAGTTTCCTTGTTTTAGTGAGCCCAACTTATGAAGCCGGTTACAAGATTTACCAATACAACAATGATGTAGACATTATTATTGGTAACTCAGATGAATGTAACTTACGATATAACTGTCCTTATTTATCAGGCATTGCTTGTGAATTAATAAAAACAAGCGATGGAATAAAGCTAGCAAATAGTTTAGAAACTTTAATATATATAAATAATGAGGCATTAACGCAAAAAGAATACTATCCTAGAACTGGGGATATAATTAATATTTTTGGTTTAAAAATATTGGTATTAGATCAAACCCTAATGATAAATAGTCCTTACAACGGAACTGTCCTTAATACAATGTCTTCAGGACTAGTTGAACTAGGTATAGAAACAGAAAAATATGAAAACATTGAAGTAAAAGAGATAGACTTATACGAAAAAAATGATTACTTTTCAAAATCTCCACGTATTAGAAGAATTATAGAAGAAAAAAAGATAAAGATAGATAAACCACCGGAAGAAAACAATTCGCAAGATATGCCTTTGATTCTAACTGCAGGTCCAATGTTAACAATGGCCCTAACATCAGGAATGACATTGTTGAATACCGCAACCCAAATAAGTAGTGGAAAAACAACTATTTCACAAGCTTGGCCTTCACTGGTATCTGGCATATTAATGCTTGCTTCAAGTTTGGTATGGCCTTTTGTAATTAAAGAGTACAACAAACATTCAGAAAAAGAAAAGAGAAAAAAAACAGTAGATTTATACACAAAATATTTATCTAAAAAAGAAGCAGAGTTAAAGAAAGAATCAATAAATCAAAAAAATATCTGGGAAGAGAATTTACTACCAGTAACTGAATGCATGAAAATTATTAATACAAAAAAGAATAATTTTTGGTGTAAAAGATCTGAACAAAGCGATTTCCTATCTGCACGTGTAGGTATTGCAAAAGTTCCATTAAAGATAAATGTAGACTGGCCAGAAGAAGGCTTTTCAATTGAAGAAGACGATTTAAAAGAAATGGCAGAAGCTCTAATTAAAGAGTATGAATATATTGATCAATGTCCTCTAGAATATTCCTTCTCAAGGAATTATTTAACAGCAATAATGGGAATTGAAAAAAAATGCTATGGTTTTGTAAATAATATTTTATTACAACTAATGACTTTCTACTGTTATGACGAACTAAAAATCGTTGTATTTACAGATGAATCTAAAAATAGTAATTGGGATTATTTAAAATATAGTAATTTTTGTTTCACCAATGATAAAAGCGTTAGATTCTTTGCAGCAAATCTAGATGAAGGCAAAGAATTGGGGAATTATTTACTTCAAGATTTATTAGTAAAAAAAGAAATCCATGAAGAAGAGGCAAAGAGTAAAGAAGAAAAGGAAAAAGAGCAAGAGGGAAAAGAAAAAAATGACAAAGAAAGCGATGGCTCAATAGAATATTCAAAACCTCATTATTTAATAATCAGCGACAGTTATAACACATATAAAAAGACGGAATTCTTTAAGGAATTAGTAGAGTTAGATGGAAACATTGGATATAGTACAATAATTATTGAGAAAAACCTCGATAAATTACCAAGCAAATGTATAAACTTTATTAATTTGAATGAAGGATCATCAGGAATATTAAAAAATTCATACGAAAAAGCTCAAATAACAGACTTCCATGACGAAATAGACTATGGAATTAATATGATGGAAATTACAAAAATGCTATCAAATATTCCTGTTGAAATTGAGAGCGAAGGAGCTAATCTTCCAAATGCAATTGATTTCCTAGAAATGGAAAAAGTAGGTAAAGTAGAACAATTAAACGTTTTAAATAGATGGAATACAAACGATTCAACAAAGAGTTTAAGAGCTGAAGTTGGTGTTGATGAAGAATTAAATTTAATGTATCTAGATTTACATGAAAAATTCCATGGACCACACGGCTTAATTGCTGGTACTACTGGTTCAGGTAAATCTGAATTTATCATTACATATATATTATCAATGGCAATGAATTATAGCCCGGACGACGTGGCGTTTATTTTAATCGACTACAAAGGTGGAGGTTTAGCATTTGCCTTTGAAAATAGAGAAAAAGGTATAAAACTACCACACTTAGCTGGTACTATCACAAACTTAGATAAAGCTGAAATGAACAGAACACTAGTAAGTATTGATTCAGAAGTCAAAAGAAGACAAGCTGAATTCAATAAGGCTCGTGACTTACTAGGTGAAAGTACAATTGATATCTATAAATATCAAAATTTCTATCATGAAGGAAAACTAAGCGAACCAATTCCTCACTTATTCCTAATTGCCGATGAGTTCGCCGAGTTGAAAGCACAACAACCTGATTTCATGGATAATTTAATTAGTGTTGCGCGTATTGGACGTTCGTTAGGAGTACACTTAATCCTAGCAACGCAAAAACCAAGTGGTGTAGTCAATGACCAAATTTGGTCCAACACAAAATTTAGAGTCTGTTTAAAAGTTGCAGATGCAAGTGACAGTAACGAAATGATTAAAAAACCAGATGCCGCAATGTTAAAACAAAGTGGACGTTATTACTTACAGGTAGGTATGGATGAATACTTTGCACTAGGTCAATCCGGTTGGTGTGGAGCTAAATACTTCCCATCAGATACTATTCAAAAACAAGTAGATAGAAGTATAAATTTCATAGATGATTGTGGACAAGTAATCAAAACAATTCAAGAAAATAATGAACAACAAAAGAAAGAAGCACAAGGTGAGCAATTAGCTGCAGTCTTAAATGAAATAATAAAAGTAGCAAAACAAACCAACAAAGAGGCAAAAAGATTATGGTTAGAAAATATACCAAATCTAATCTTGGTAGATGAAGTAGAGAAGAAATACAACTTTACTCCAAAGAAATTTGAACCTATTGGAATAGTTGGAGAATATGATGCACCTGAATTACAAGAACAAGGAATAGTTGATCACAACTATTTAGAAAAAGGTAATACAGTTGTACTAGGAACAGATGGAAATGAATATGAAAAACTACTTATGTCCTTAATATATTCAACTGCCAAAAATTATTCGAATGAGGAAGTATGGATGTACGTTGTAGACTATGGCTCAGAAGCACTAAGAGTATTTGCAAATCTACCACACATGGGTGGAATGGTGTTTGCTGGAGAAGTAGATGTGTTCTTTAATCTTGTTAAGTTAATTAACCAAGAAACAAAAAGAAGAAAACAACTATTTGCCAATTATGGTGGAGATTTTAAAAACTATAACAAGGTTAATGAAAATAAAGAACCACTAATGATTGTTTTCATAAATAACTATAATTCATTATCAGAAGAGATTGATAGCATGTATGATATAGCACCAGAATTATTTAGAGATTCAGAAAGATACGGAATTATATATATAACTACTGCTACTAGCTTAAAGGCATTACCAAACAAAGTTAGAGAATGTTATCAAACAAGTTATACCTTTAAATTAAAGGACATCTATGAATATAGTGATCTATTTGGTAAAAAGCCAAAAGAAATGCCATCAGAAGCATTTGGTAGAGGTTTTATATATAATGGAGGAATCCATGAATACCAAATTGCTTCATTAGTAGAAGAAGATGAAAAAGCAAATAACTTTATTTTAGATTTTATAGAAAACATAAAAGAAAAAAACAAAGGAAAAGTAAAGAAAATACCAAAATTACCAGATAGAGTTGTTTTAGAAGATGTTCAAGATTCACTAAAGGATATAACATGTGTTCCAATGGGTATTAATAAAAACGATTTGTCTATTACAACAATAAATTTAAAAGAAAATATTGGATCAATTATTTCAGCAAACAAAATATCAAATATCAAAAACTATGTTAAGAGTTTTATAAAAGTATTGAAAAGTATTGGAACTGGTGTCATTTTGATTGATGGAACAAAAGAATTAGAAGACATAAAGAGTGACACAGCAAATTACTTCAATGATGATATTGAAAACATGATAGACAAAATTAATGAAGTAATAGAAAAAAATATGGCCGAAAATAAAGAACTAAAGGCTGCAATAGTATTATATGGAATAGATAAAATAGTATCAAAGATAGAAGATAAATCTAAACTAAAGACACTGTTTGAAAACATAAAGAAATACGAAATAGTACCAGCAATAATAGCTGATGAATTGAAAAAAATCAAACTATATCAATTCGAAGACTGGTATAAAACAGTATTTGATAATGTAGAAGGTATTTGGATAGGAACAGGGGTAACAGAACAAACATTATTAAAAGTATCAAATTACGATAGAGAAAACGCTGGTGAGTTCCCAAATAACGCAGGATTCTTTATTTCAGAAGGAATGGTAACCAAATTAAAAGTAATAGAACTAGTACAAGGGGAAGAGGAAGATGAATAATAAAGTCTTAGTAAAAATAATTGCACCAGAGTTTGATAAAGTGTTTGATGTATATATTCCTGTAAACTATTTGACGTGGAAAATAAACAAAATGTTGGCAAAATGTATTGGGGATTTATGTGATTACGATATTGATTTAAGAAAAGAATTTCTCTTGATAAATAAGCAAACAAATGAAATATACAAAAATAATACAACAATAAGAAACACAAATATCAGAAACGGTACAGAATTAATATTTATATCCAAAAACTGAATATCTATTGAAAAAAACAAACAAAAGTAATAAAATAAGATTAAGAGTAGGAAACTACAAAGAGAAAGAAGGAAAGAAAAATGGGAACATCAACAGGTGTAGATGATGTCTTAGCTGGAAAAGCAGCTAGTCTTGCTAACTCAGATGGTAAAGACTTAATGAATGAACTAGAAAAGGGATTTAATAATATCCTACAAACATATGAACAAAACTGGGGAACTGATGACGGAAAGAAATGGGTAGAAGGACAATGTCAAAGTACAATGAACTCACTATCAGAAGCAATTGCTGCTAATTTAACAAGCATTGAACAAACTATAGCAAATACTGCAAATGATGATTTAGCACAATCAGGAAACTCTCAAAGAGTAACAGTTCCAGATGCAATTGCTAAAAAAACATTCACAGCACACATGAATGATAAATTAAGTGATGGACACGTAGGTGTATATATTGAACTACCAGAACTAGCTGAATCAGCTGGTACTGCATGCCAAAACGGTGTTAATGCAGCAATAGGAAAGTTACAATCAGACGTAATTCCTAAAGTTGAAGCAGCATTTAGAGAATCAGGTTCAGGTTCAAAAGTATATAGTGATATTATGGCAGCAATTAGTTCAATTCAAAGTTCAATTGAAACTGCAATGGCAGATTTTGCATCAAAAGTAAAATCTAGTGCTGAGAACGCTGATCAATTTGCTAGTAATATCCAAGCTCAAGGAGCTAGCGGAAACTAATATAGAAAAAACATTTTCAATGTTTTTTCTTAAATATAGGCAACAATTGAAAGATATTGTTGTTTATATTTAAGGAAAAAGGTGAGAGATAATGTTATCGATAGATGTAACTAACATTAAAGATCATTCTGAAGAACTTAAGAGTTTAATAGTAGAATACGAAAACATAACAATGAATATCGCATTAGAAGTAAACAATCTAAATCCAAAAGGATGGCATGATTCAAATTCTGATGCTTTTTTTGCTGAGGAAGAAACCCAAAAAATAGAAATACAAAAAATGATATCAAATATTAATACGATATGTGCAAAATATGATGAAATAGTTGATCTAGTAACAGCCATAGATTCATCAATTAAAAATGCATATAGTAATCCGTCTGTCCAAAATACAGTCAAAAATAGATATGATACAGCAATTAACAAAATCAGCAATTTAATCAGTAGAATTCAAGGTTGCAGTACATATTTTTGCACTGGTGGTGAAAGAAGTGCTATAAATAGCGCCAAAAATGCATTATCTAGAGCACTTGATAAAATGAAAAAATCAAGCGATAAAGTAGACAAACTATTTGACAAATTGAAAGATTTAGAAATAAAAATAAAAAATCTATTAAGTTCAATGGATATAAGATTATCGAATGAAATAGATTTGTCAAAATTCTTAAATACGTAGGTGATAATATGTTGCAGTATATAGATCATGTAGAATTGGGAAATGGATCTAGTATAATAACTAGATATTTAAACAACCTTACACCAATATCTGAAAATATTATGAAAGAATTAGGCAGCCTTAGTGATTCAATATCAATTAACGGCTCAGCGGTTTCAAATAAAAGTGAAATTATAGATAAATCAATGAAAAATATAGAAAAAACAGTTACTAATACTCTACTGGTATTTGATCAAAGAATAGATATGTACTTTAAGGCTGCAGACTCAGCACATGAGCTCGCTGTTAGTATGTTAGGAGAGAATAATCATGACTTCTAATAATAAAAAAAATCAATATCGTAGATTGATCAATAGTTTGAATAGCATTGGTAGTAGTATAGACGGAGCTTCCTCATCCGTAGATAGTGCTCAAGAAGAGTTGGGGAATGGAATACTAATAAATGGTTTCCCAATTGAAACGGACGTTTTTTCTGGAGTCAAGAGTGAGTTAGAAGAAGCAAAGAATTCATTATATAGAGCAAGTAGAAGTTGCTATTCTAGCATGAGCAGAATAAAAGATGAAGAATGATATATCAATAAATGAGTACAACAAACAAATTAACTCAACCATTTCTAACAATAATATAAATACACAAAAGATTGATAGTACTCTTGAATCATATAATAATCCAAAGGTTGCTAACAAAGAATATAAAAACGTAGTTTCAAATCAAAAAGATGTAACCATTGACTTGTCTGTATTTTTAGATTACCAACAGGGGAAGTTCTTTAATAATAACGGAGATAAATAAAAAGTATAGGAAACTATACTTTTTTTTTCTGATGATGTAAAATAAATATTGAGGTAAATAGAATGAATGAACTAGAAATAATTATTCCTGCATACAATTCGCAAGAAACTATAATTAGAACACTTGATAGTATTAAAATTCAAAAAAATCTACCTGCTTATCACGTTACTGTAGTGAACGATTATGGGAAAGATTATAAAGAAATTATTAATAATTATAAAGAAACAATTAATATCAACGAAATAATGACGCCACAAAATGTTGGCCCAGGCGCGGCTAGACAATATGGCATAGATAATACAAGCAGTAGATATATTATCTTCATAGATAGTGATGATTGCTTTTATGATGAAAACTCTATAAGTAACTTATATAACTTAATAAAAAGGGCAAATGCAGATCTGGCACTATCGAAATTTATTTATGAACGAGACAATGAAACAAAAATAATTACACACGATATTACATGGTTACATGGAAAAATCTACAGTAGAGACTTTTTAGAAAAAAACAATATTAAGTTTAATAATTCAAGAGCAAACGAAGATAATGGGTTTAATCGTCTTATCGCTTTTCTTAAGCCGGTTACTGTGTTATCAAAAGATATTACGTATATTTACAAAGAAAATGCTAATTCAATTACTAGAAGGAACAATAGGGAATATAAGCTAACTGGATTAGAGGGTTTCGCTTACAATATAAATTGGGCTATTGAAGAAGGAGAAAAGAGAAATTGCGAAGAAAAAGACTTGGCAATAGGAACTCTAGATAGCCTTTTAGTAATGTATGAAAACTATAATAGACTAAAAGATAACAACGAAGTAGAAAAAATAATTGATTGGAGTAAAAACTTATTTAATAAATACTTAAAGTACGAAAAAACTATCAAAGGATTTGAAAAAGAAAGATTGGAAAAAGTACAACCAGATAAAGTACATATTTCATTTGAACAATTCAAAAATAAAATCAAAGTAAAGAACTGTAAAAAAATAGTCTAAAAGAATAATGAAAAAATAAATATGTTATAATTAAATAGAAAGCAGATGATAAAATGGCTGAACCAACATCAAAAGGTAGAATAACAGATGGCTTATCAGCATATAGTGGTAATACATCAGGTACTAAAAAGACTAGCATATTAGGAACAAATACAACACCAACAGAGACCATTGATTTAAGCATATTTACAACAGTTGGTGCCATGGAATCGTATCAATATAAAACACCTTCTGCTAGTGATATTTTATCATTAGGGAAAGGCCCCTTAAACCCAGATTTATTTACAGCAGAAGGATTAGAACAAATAGAAGAACAAGTACTATTAAATCAAGTAAAAAACGAAGAAAGACAAATCTTAAAAAATATGGGGTTATTTAACGATACAGATATTGAAAGAATAGTTAATGGGGAAATAACGCCTGAAGAATTAATAATTGAGATATGTGAAGAATATGAAGCAGATCCAACTAATACTGATAGAATGTTGCCATTGGCAGAAGCAGCGGCAATAAAATCATTATATACAGATGAGTATCCTTATGGTTCTGTATCACAAATAAAAGATAGAATAGCTGAACTAGAAGAAGCAATAGAAGATGTTAGAGCTAAAATAAGATATAAAACTTATAGTTATGATATTACTGCCGAAGATTTTAAAGATCCAGAGTTTATAGAAAGCTATCTAGCTGATCAAAAAGTAACTGCCTGGCTTGGCGTAGACAAAGAAGGAACAGATACAAAAGGATGGACAATTGTAAAGATTGGAACAGACAAATATGTTATGATGGATGGTCAACGCCACTATATTGGACTTGATGGAAATCGTTCAAATGGAAATTTTACCGCTGCAGAATTAATAGCAGCTGGCTATACTTTGACAGAAACACATGCTTATAATCCATCTAGAGCTAATCCAGAAGATGAAGCAGAATTAGAGGCTTTAAAAGCTGAAAGAGATCAATTAAATAATAACTTAGAAGAAATTCACACAGAAATATACGGTCCAGAACCAGAGCCAACACCAGAAACACATTGGTTAGTACGAGCTGCAGCAACTGGTGGAGAGTTTGTTATGGATATAATATATGGAGTTGACAAGTTGGCTGAAAACCTTGTTGATGGAGGTGCATACCTAATAGCCGGAGGGGCGGATTTAATCGGCCAACACGGAGCTGCAACTGATATTAGAGGTTTTATCGCAACAGATTATTCAGGAGATGCTTTTGATGATCTTATGGGAGAAGGAGGACTTCTTCATGGCATGGATCAAGCATCATATTACCATCATGACGATGTAGTTGGTAGAAGTATGCAACAAGGATGGGGCAACGCTGCTAAATATGCATCATACATAGCATTGATATGGTCTGGATATGGAGTAGCAGCAACTGGTGCAGTTGGTATGGGAACTGGAATGGGTTCAGGAGCAGAAAGAACTTACAGGCAATATGGAACACAGCAAACAACAGGTAATGCCATAAGAATAACAGGTTCAACATTCCTTGGAATGATGGATGGATATTTTGGTGGCCAGATGTCCCAAGGCTTAATAACTACAATGCGAAACGGTGTTGGGAACACATTATTACAATCAAGTAGAAATATTATTAATGGCGCTAAAGGACTTAGAGGAACGGTATTTGGCACTGGCCAAAGCAGATTATTACAGGCTCTTAACACTGGTGTAAAATTTACTAAAAGTGCTGCTATGAATCCAATGACACATTTGACTGCAGCATCAGTATATGGACAAGATGCTACAAATTTATTGGCAAATTGGGCAGATACCGGAGAAATAAATTTAGAAGATGCAAAAAAACTTGGAGGCAAAGCATTAACAGCATATAGTACTATTTGCGCAACATCATTCTTAGGTGGTGTATGGGCTCAAGGTTTAAGAAACAATAGAATCGATAACTATTTTGCAATGCAAAAATTACGAAGCAGTTATAAAGACAGCATACCAGATTCAGCATTCGGGCCAGACGGAAAATTCATTTGGAAAGGAAATGGCCCAGCAGATAATGGAGCCATGCCAGGAACAAGAAAAGAAACAACTTTAGAGGCAGGTTCTCAATTTGATAGATATGGTGGAGAAACTGGAACTTTTACATCACCCGTTGAGAACGGAAAGTCTGTACCTGTTGAGGAAAGAGTACTTCCATATAAAGCCGAAGCATTAGGATTGCCAAATAATTACACAGTAAAAAAAGAAATATCTACAAAATCATTAAATGAATGGTTTAGTAATTTACCACCAGCACAACAACTTGAAGTCGCTCGTGAAGCAGCAGGAATGAAATGCGTAACAGTTGCTGGAGGAGTAGACTTAAGTACAGTAGTAGGTAAAGTAGAATCAGGAGCAATGACAGCAGAAGATGCAATGAAAATAATAAGTGTGGATTTAAAAGTAAATTCCGCAACTATTGCACCACATGCAATGTTTGGATCTGGTGGAGGAATATATTCACAAATAGAATTGCCTGTATCGGTTACAACATTAAAAAACGCAGGATTTGTTGAAGATTTATTCACTGAACTAGGAAGTACAATCAATGATGTTAACTTGTTAACATATTATACCGAAGGTGCAACACAATAATAGGAGGAACAAAAGTGACTAGAGAAGAAATAATTGAAATGTTAAAAAAAGAAGAAGCAAAAGCAATAGAATCAATGACAAAAGAAAAAATGTTAGAAATAATTATGAATGAAGGCTTAGACCAATTAATTGATTTTAAATTCAATGATGATTATACATTACCAGGTAGTGTAAGACTTAATAAACAACCTGATGGAAGCTTCATCCTTTATTCTGTTGGAGAAAGAGGAGTTGACCATGAGGAAACTTTTCAAAACGAACAAGAAGCATATTATAAAACAGTATGTTTATTAAGAGAAAAACTACATTTAATAAAGAAAATTGGAGGGCCCGTTTATTCAAAGGGTAAATAAAGAAATATGAGAAATCATATTTTTTTTATTATGATATAATAAATATGAAAGTAGATGATAGCATGGCAGATTCAGAAACATCAGGCAAATCAATATCTAGTAGTATAACTGCATATAGTGGAAAAAGTAGTCAATCAGGAAACAAACATAGTTACACATTGAAAGAATCAGACTCAAGCACAATTGATTTAAATCAATATGTAGATTTAGAAAGCTATGAAGGTAAAACAGACGGAACTATTCACAGCATAACTATAACTGACAAGGATGGAAACGTAGTAGAAAGAAATATTGACAATTGGTCTGAATTTGGAGAAGTCCCTCAAACATTGGATGAATTATTAGCAGAGAACGCTAATAAGGGTCCACAAGGTGTAGTTTTTTGTGGAGCTTGCCATGACCCAAATGATGGGTATAATCCAAATTGGAAAGAAGATCTTGTGGAAGATTTAAAAGCAACAGGAGCTACTATAGTAGTTGGTACAACCACATTAGCAAGTAGTGTTCTAAAACTAGGAGAAGACGTAACTGACGGAGCAGCATGGCTAGGAGGAACGGTACTAGCAGGTGGTGCTAGAATAGTTGGAGCAGACGATTTCGCTAGTGATGTCGAAACAAGCGTAATGGATTTCATTTCATACGATAACGTGGCTGCCTTGAATGATGAAGTATATGGAGATGGTAAATTATTATCAGGAGTTAACGATGCATCTATATTAAAATATGATAGCGACACTGCCAAGGGAATCCAAGATGTTGGAGAAAAAGCTGTAATAATTGCTGGCGCCACAGTAGCAACAGTAGCAACAGAAGGAGCAGCAGCCCCACTATTAGTTGCAGCAATAGGTGGCACGGCAGCAGGAGGCGATAGTGCAGAAACACATTTCCAAGACACAGAAAACCGAGATTATTGGAAAGACTCGGTAGATATAGGAATTGACACTGCCGTAGGTGCAATTGAAACATACGGATATGGTAAGTCAGGAGCGTCATTAGTAAAAGGCATTAAAGCAATTAGAAGTGTTGGTCTTACAGGAGCTAAGGATATAGTTAGAAGAAATCTGACCAATATAGGAACTCAAGAATATAAACGTGTAATGAAAGAAGGAGCTCTTCCTTTATTAAAGGACGCAGCAGTTCAAACATTTAAAAGCCCAAGCACATATCTTACTGCTGGAGCTGTAATAGCACCAGAAATAAAAAATGGTATTAGAACAGGCGATTGGGATGTTGGAACGATGGTAACAAAGGCAGGAGGAACTATTGGTACATCTTATGTTTTTAATGTAGGAGCAGGATTGTTAAAACTTAGTGATACGGCAGGAAAAGCGGCTGATGAGGCAACAAGAATAAGCATCAATGAAAAGTTAGACAATATGACTCCATATGAAAGAAGTCAGGCATGGCAAGAACATTATGGTGATTCTGTTGAACATGTTTCAGGAGTTGATGTAGATGGCCATAACGGAACATATACAGATCCAAACGCAGATGAATTAATGAGACAAGATATTAATGCTGGATTAGATGGAAAGACTGATTATTTGAGAAGTGAAGCATGGCAAGAATATTATGGCGCTGAATCAGAACATTTGTCAGGAATAGGAGTAGATGGTCATGATGGAGTTTCAGTAGACCCTACAGCTTCAGCAAACAATGAATCATTAATTCCAGATGCAGTTTGTCCTTCTTATGATAATTTAGATGAAATATGCCAAAAACATGGCATGACTAGGTATGAATATCTTCAAACTCAAAGAATGCCTGGTTATAGATTGTCAGAAGACCAAAGGAAAGCAGCACTTGCAATTAGAAAAGAATTAACAGCAGACGTTACTGATGAATTAGGCC
>JAEEGL015695915.1_pt1 | contig 13199 bp, 7 predicted proteins | sample 9134231 | NCBI WGS metagenome assembly JAEEGL01 (sample SAMN16246548, study PRJNA631951) | gut metagenome | biome: gut microbiome; feature: rumen; material: fiber-attached | host: Bos | place: Iran: Karaj | collected 2018-10
AAGTTCTCAAGCTTTTCAATGAGCTGCTCTTTTGTAGGATTCTTTTTAAACTTAACAAATGCTGCTGCAGTGTGACCGTAAAGAACAGGGATCCTGATGCACTGGCATGTGATCTTAACATCATCAGCAGGAACGATAACACCGTTCTCAACCTTGCCCCAGATACGAAGAGGCTCTTTTTCAGACTTTTCTTCCTCACCTGAAATGAAAGGAATAACGTTTCCTACCATCTCTGGCCACTCTTCAAAGTTCTTGCCTGCTCCTGAAATAGCCTGGTAAGTTGTAGCAACCATCTCATATGGCTCAAACTCTTTCCATGCTGTAAGAGCTGGAGTATAGCTCTGGATTGAGCAGTTTGGCTTAACAGCGATAAAGCCGTTTGTTGTGCCAAGTCTCTTTTTCTGATATTCAATAACATCCATGTGCTCAGGGTTGATCTCAGGAATGATCATTGGAACATCCGGGGTCCATCTGTGAGCTGAGTTATTGGAAACTACAGGAGTCTCAGTCTTGGCGTACTCTTCCTCGATGGCCTTGATCTCGTCCTTGGACATGTTTACGGCTGAGAGCACGAAGTCAACGTCCTCTGAAACGCCCTTAACATCTGTAACGTCCTTGATAACAATATTCTTAACTGACTCTGGCATTGGAGTATCCATCTTCCAACGCTTTCCAACAGACTCCTCATAAGTCTGGCCGGCTGAACGGGGACTTGCTGCAATAGTCTTAACCTCAAACCATGGGTGGTTCTCAATAATGGAAATGAACCTCTGGCCTACCATTCCCGTTCCGCCTAGAACTGCTACCTTTAATTTGTCGCTCATAATAGTTACTCCTCCTACTTATAAAAATTGAATATGCATTAACTTACTTTATCTTAAACGAATCAAGAAATTTGTCATTTGCCTCAATGACTTTTAGCATCGCATCCCTGCCTGGTGCTCCAACAGTCAGTCTCTTATCCACGCAGGTCTTAAGGCTTATGGCATCATATATGTCGTTATCGAACAGATCGGAAAAATTCTTAAGCTCTTTTATAGCAAGATCATCAATTGCACAGTTTTTGTCTATGCAAAAGAGCACCAGCCTTCCTATAACAGAATGGGCATCCCTGAAGGGCATTCCCTTATTCACCAGATAATCTGCCGCGTCGGTTGCGTTGGTAAAGCCCATCATGGCACTCTTTTCCATATTGCTCCTGTTGAATTTCAGAGTGCTGAGCATATCGGTAAAAAGCGTAACACAGTTCTTTACTGTGTCCATTGCGTCGAAGGCCGCCTCCTTGTCCTCCTGCATGTCCTTGTTGTATGCAAGGGGTATGCCCTTCATGGTGGTAAGAAGTGACATCAGATCTCCGTATACTCTTCCTGTCTTGCCTCTTGTGAGCTCCGCTATGTCAGGGTTCTTTTTCTGAGGCATGATGCTACTGCCTGTTGAAAAGGCGTCATCTATCTCCACGAACCTGTACTCATTACTGTTCCAGATGATGATCTCCTCTGAAAGCCTTGAGAGGTGCATCATTATGGTAGAAAGAGCCGACAGATACTCTATAAGGTAATCCCTGTCAGATACAGAATCCATGCTGTTTAAGGTAGGTCCGTAAAAATCAAGAAGCTGCGCTGTAAACTCGCGGTCCAAAGGATATGTGGTTCCTGCAAGGGCTCCCGCTCCAAGGGGACAATAGTTCATCCTGTTATATATGTCCTTCATCCTAAGGAGATCTCTTTTGAACATCTCGTAGTAAGCCCCGAAATGGTGAGACAACGTGACGGGCTGAGCCTTCTGAAGATGGGTAAATCCCGGCATGTATGTATCCAGGTTATCCTTCATTATCCTGCCGATGGTCTTAAGCAGGTCAGTTAAAAGAGCTGCCATCTGCTCCACTTCATCCCTGGCATATAGCCTCATATCAAGAGCTACCTGGTCGTTCCTGCTTCTGCCGGTGTGGACCTTCTTGCCGGCATCCCCGATCCTCTCTATGAGATTTGCCTCAAGAAAGCTGTGTATATCTTCGTATTTATCAGTTATTACAAGCTTACCATCTTTCACGTCGGAAAAGATGCTATCAAGTCCCTTAATAATGTCATCTTTTTCCTCATCAGATATAATGCCCTGCTTTGCCAGCATTGTGGCGTGGGCCTTACTTCCTCTGACATCAACCTCAAGAAATCTCTGGTCAAAAGAAATAGAGGCATTAAAGTTCCATGCCAGTTCGTTGATACTTCCGGTAAATCTTCCGCCCCATAACTGTGCCATACTGTTTTCTCCATTACTGCAAAGTGATAAAGTCAAAAAAAATATAAAACAAACTTAACATACATTCTATATTAACACAACCGCACTTTTACACAAAAAATACTGCCGAAGAATTCTCCGGCAGTACATTTTCACCATTGTCATCAGATAATGACTATGTGTTCCCTCTCGGCGTCTGTCCTTATCACCATTTTGTCATAGGTCTTTCTGTCTGTTTCAAACTTATAAATTATGCCGCCAATGACAAATATCGAGTTGGCATAGGCCATTTCGGTGATGATAGCCTCAGCACGGTTACCTTTTCCGATTTCTTTTTCAAGTTTTAACATTTCCTGCTCAAGCTCTCTTATCCTGGCTTCCTTGGTGGCAACAGCTGCATTTATTTTAACCTTCCACTGCATCAGCTGCCTGTCTCCGCCGCCAACCTCTTTGAGTCTGTCCTTTTCTTTATTGAGAGTCTCAAGCTGTTCTTCTTCTCTGCTGATATTTTTCTTTACCTGATTGTACTTGGCAAGGACACCGGAGTTCACACCGATATTGATGATGGTCTTTGCTCCGGCTTTGTTTCCTACGGACGCAGCTTCTATTCCGTAGATGCTGTTTATGGTTCCGCCGTAGATCATTCCGGATCTGCCAAGGGTCCTTACCACGCCCTTTGATTCAACCTTGCAGTTGATGAAGTAGTTTGCAGCGATGTCTTTTCCTATAATAGTAGCTCCCTCAAAGTACTTGGCGGTAACACTCTGACCGGCACTTATGGTACCTCTTATAGGACAGGTTACTCCGCCCTTTACCACAACGCTTCCTCCGGCCTCAATGTCTGAACTCTCAAGGTGTCCTCCTATTATAACGTCGCCGGTTGCCTCTATCACACTTCCTGAGCAGACATCTCCTTTGACAAATACAGTGCCGTCATACTTAAGTGCATTGTCAGTGATCTTAACTTCTTCTGTGACCAGGAGCTTTGTGATCTCAACTCTTCCATCAATCATTCTGACGGCGCCGGAATAGGTTGCCACATAGCTGACTCTGTCATTCATTATCATAAATCCGGTACCTTTAATGATAGGTATCTCTTTTCCCGGAATGGCCTTTATATATGTTCCAAAAACATCATAGCCGTCAATGCCCTTGGAGGCTCTGTGATATTCAGCGATCTTATCTCCAACCTTAACCGGCTGTATGTAATCAATGTTATCAAGATTAACTGTGCCGTCCTTTAACAGCTCAGGCTCATCTGTAATCTCCGTATCAAAGAAGAAGGTATAATGGCCGTTTGCTCCGTTAACCACAGGCTTACCTGAAGCAACCAACTCTCTGATGACAGGCCTTGCTTCCGATGCGATCTGCCTGATCCTGTCCTTGTCCACTCCGTAGATGATGTTGGCCTTTTCAAGGAACTTAAGAAGGATCTCTTCCGTGTACTTCCTGCCGTCAAGTCTATCAGGAAGTGTAAGGAAGCACTTCATATTATTATCTTCAAAGGCCAGATATGTATCCCGATGGAGGATCATATCCTGAACAAATCGGTCCTCTGCCGTGACAGCAGCCTCGGATGGCTTAATTCCGGCTGCAGCCTGATTCTCAAGGGCAATTGACTTTTCAAGGTCAAACTCTCCTGCCTCAAGCTTGCGCCTTATGCGGCGCATATCCTTGGCAGTGTACATCATGGTGGAGTACTTGCTGATATCAAGGCTCTCCTCGATACCAATCCTGATCTCCCTCATCTGATCAGCCTGGTACAGAGGCTTCCTGTAAGGTGTGATATCTATCTGATGCTCAAGGCCCTTCCTCATCTCATGCATCTGTTGCCAGTTGTAGGCAACATCTGCATACTGCTTGACATCTACTCCGTTTTCAAGGCCTATCCTTATCTCTTTTATGGCGTCTCCGCGCATATCTCCGGTGATATAATCATCGATTGGGAGGCCTTCTTTTATGGCGATGCGAACCTGTTCAAGCTGCTCATCATCGAATCTCTCATGTACGTAGCGGGTGATATCTATCTTATCCAGATAGGCCTTGTGCATCTGGTCTAAAATATTTGCGTTATAATTGTCAAAAACTGATTTTTCAAATTTAAGTCCGTCTTCCGATGCATGGCGGACCACCCTCATCTTCAGGAAAGGAACTGAGGGATGAGCATACATGGAAATATCTATTCCGTTCTGAAGCCCTTTTCTGATCTCACGCATCTGCATGGAATCGAAGGCAGGATCCTGGTAAAAGATAACCGGAACACCACCATCCGTACTGAGCCCTAAGCGGATTTCCCTCATCTGGTCTGCAAAATACTCTTTTTTTGCATAAATTGAAACATCAATCCCGGCCTGAAGTCCCTGCCTGATCTGGGCAAGCTGCAGCACATCAAAGCCCTGCTCCCTGTACTTGGACATATCTATGCCGGAGTACATCTCAAGGCGCATTTCCTCCATGGCAGTCCAGGAAAGTGACGGATCCATGTATCTGGACACATCGACTTTATCTGCGATTCCCTTTCTGATCTCAGCCAGCTGAAGGCTGTTAAACTTCAAAGCCTTTAGCTTTTCTACGTCTGCTCCAAACTGTCTGCACAGCTCAAGCTCTTTTTCATAAGTGTTATCATCAAAGGAATCCAGACCTGAATATGTACTTTCACTATACATCTTATTAGTTGCGGTAGTTTCCATACTATCCCCTAGTCCGGCAATACATACTCTTACATTTTTATTATGGATTCGTTTCTCTATTGCGTCAATAAATAAACAATAAACAAACAATAAAGCCAAATGTTTTTATATGGTTTCAATAAACACGAAATCAAGTACGCTAATTTTATTATTAAAACTGCACTATTAATTGACAGTATTAGCTCCATATATTAGACTAATTCCATAAGTAATTTAAGTTAAAAGGTAGGGGAAAAAGTGAAGGATCTAAAAAATTTAATATTCTTTGAGAATCTGCTCCTTGAGGCGAACAATGAGCTGATTCAGAAGGCACAGTCCGAGGGGAAGGTTTGTGCCTGTTACACCTGTGAGAACACTCCCGAAGTGCTTCTCAATCTTGATGGCTGTTTCTCTGCTCGTCTTCGTGCACCAAGAACAGGCTCTCTTGATATTTCCACATATTACATGACAAGTTTTCTATGTGAATATTCCCGCGCCCTTTTAGAGCGCGCTATTGAAGGTGGCTTCAATTTTGCTGACTGCATCATCACCCCTGATGGCTGCTCAATGATGAACCGCTGCGTTGAGAACATGGAGCTTCTTAAGACCATGGGCAAGGGAAAAGACAAGTTCTTTTTCGAATACATGGAGATTCCAATGAAGGCCGACGACAACGGCCTTAATCTGTATGTGCTTCAGTGTAAGAACCACATCTTAAAGCCTCTTGCAGAAAACTATGGCATCGACACCTCTGACGCTGCCATAAGAAAGGCTGTTAAAGAGCACAATCAAATCTGCGAGCTGATCCGCGCCATCGGCGATTACAGGAAGGAAGACAATCCAAGGATCACAGGCTATGAATTTAACGTAATAACTCTCGCCACTTATGTAGCTCCCAAGTATCTCATTGTAGACAAGCTTGAGGAGACCTTAGAGGAGCTTAAAACCAGAGAACCTGATGACGTTAATAAGTTCAGGGCAAGAGTTCTTGTGGTTGGTTCCGAGGTTGATGACACCGACTTTGTAAAGCTCATTGAGGACTCAGGCGCTTATGTATGCGCTGACAGGTTCTGCTACGGCTCTCTTCCCGGAAGAAATCCTATCGTTCTTAATGATGAGGAGGATGCCCTCACTCAGATCTGCAGACAGTATATGATGAGGGGCGAGTGCCCACGCTTCATGAACACTGACAAGATGGATCACAGAAGAGTTTATGTGGATGAACTGGCAAAAGAATACAAGGCTGACGGTATCATCTACGAGCAGATGAAGTTCTGCGACCCATGGGCCTATGAGAAAATGATGGGCTCACAGATACTTCGAAACAAATACGGCTATCCTGTCCTTGCTGTTGACAGGCCTTACTCCATCGGAACATCAGGCCAGATGCAGACAAGAGTTCAGGCTTTTGTTGAGAGTATTGAGATTAAGAAGATTCAGAGAGGTGAAGCAAATGGCTAAGCAGATTGGCGCCGACAGATTCGGTGATTTTTATAAAGAGGGATCCAGAGTCAGGAAACGCCGTGAATGGCGTGGTCTCGTGGATACCATGTACGACTATTCAAGATGGCTTGGAATCATGATGACTCTTGGTAAGTTCGTTATGAAGCCAAGAAACGTCAAGGCTATGTTCCGCTATCGCTGGATGGCCAATTACCTGGCTGTTCCTATGATGGTTGACCGACACACACAGGGTCTTAGAGGTGAATACCTCCGTATCTGCCACGAGGAGCAGGACCTTGTTATCAAGGACGTTGCTAATCTTCTGGATTCTCTTTTCAGAGGAGACAGAAGAATCGGTAATGACAAGAAGTTTTCAGATCAGGTGGTTCTTGTTGATGAAAACGAAATGACCGCAGTAATGATGGGCTTTCCTACTCTTAAGGTTCTTAGCCGTGAGACTCCGTCAACTTATGTATCAGTTCTTTTGAACCAGCGTGCTGCCTGCCACTACATAGACGTGGCTCAGGAGTTTGGTCTTGCCGGAGATGTATGTCCTATGCCTGAGGCTGAGGCCGGAGTTTCAATCGACGATGACGCTCCTATCCTTGGTGCCTGCGCTATCCAGTGCAACACCACCTGCGATGGTTCACTTCTTGGTAACGGTGTTATCTCTCAGCGTCTTGAAAAAGAGAACGGAATCCCTGTATTCCAGCTTGCTGCTCCCCTTCGTCACAGAGAGGACGACGTTCAGGAATACGCTGCTCAGGAGATCAGAAACGCCATTGCCTTTGTTGAAAAACACACGGGGGTTAAGTGGGACTGGGATGCATACTTTGAGTGTGCAAAGCGTGTAAACTACGCTACAGAGTGCCGTATGGAGTGGCTTGAAATGAACCGCACTCCTTACCCACAGGTATTTGGTTCAAACCTTGCTCTTTACACAGAGACCAACTACATGGCTATCTGCGGAAGAATTGCTGCTTTTGAAAAGGCTGACAGGAAGATCACCAAGCTTGCAAGGCAGGCTTATGCAAAAAAGAAAATGGCTGCCAAGGAATATCGTCACCGCGCTATCGTATGGGGCGTACAGTCTCACTTCTACATGGACTTCCTTGTATGGCTGCTTAACTGCTGGGGAATCGTTCCTCTTACAGATATGCTCTCAATGGTATCTACCAAGAAGCTTGTTACAGAGGACACTCCCGAAAACAGAGAACAGGCTATCTACGATATGGCCTGGCTTACAGAGAACATGATCATGAGAAACAGGACCCACGGCGGATACAAGGTACTCCTTGATGAGCTTTGGGAGTTTGTTGAGATGTTCAATGCAGACATGGTAATCCTCTGGGAGCACATGAGCTGCAAGGCCCTTGACGGAATGCACGGAATGTTCGAGGAAAAGGCCCGTGAAAAGGGCATCCCTCTTGTTTGGGTATCCCACGATCTGTTTGATCCCCGTATCATCTCCCGCCAGGGCGTAAGGGATCAGATCAATTCCTTCATGCGTACTGTAATGCAGGAGGAGCCAATCGATCCATCCCTGGAGATCCTTCCTGACGACCAGAGCTGGTAATTTGCTGTATCAAGGAAATTTATAGAGCTCGTTCCAATTTCCACATTTAAAATATGAATACTAAGGAGTATCAATAAATATGTCTGTTTTTTTACATGTTCTAAAGATCATAGTTATTGTTGTAGCTATTTTATTTGGAGTTACATTTACAGTTTATATTTTCAATCTTGATATGAAGCTTACTGCTGCTATTGAGCCATGGCTACTTAAGCACTACGACAAGATTGATAGAGATCAGCATCTGTAAATACTGACATGAAACAGGGGTGTCACTTATGCGGCACCCCTTTAGACTGTATCCATTATTATTATTCTGCGATTATAATTCTTCAAAACCTAAGATAGCTATAAGTCTTAAGTATCCACAATATCCCTTTTCATCCAAAAGCTTCTCAATGTCAGTTCCACGAGGGATAAATACGCGGATCGTCTTGCCATTATAAGGGAAGGTAAGCTCGATATCAATATCTCCTCTTTCAGTAAAAGCTTCCAGCATCTCTCTGTCGAAACAGGCTATTCTGTCTGCTTTGATCCTCAGCACTCCACCGGAAGGAGTATTATTAATATCTCTTAATATAGCAGCTTTCGTCAGATCAATTCCGCCGCCTGCGCCGCTTCCTGACAGATCAAGGTCCTTTTCCTTGGAAGGGTCACGGATCTCAATCTCAACATCACCATCTGTGGCATCTTCAATTGCTTTTCTGATCACCTGAAGATCAATTCCGCCTTCATAGGTGTTAAGGGTAACTATATATCTACTCGGATTATCAGGATCCACGGTCACAATCACCGCCTGATTGCCCTCCAGATAATGCTCGGAATCTAAGGTAATTGTAACTGACGAAGGCTTGGTCATAGTCTTATACCGCACACCGCCGTATCCTGTCGCTTCTCCCGCTCCATCCATGGTATAACATTCATCGCCCTGTATATGGATAATGTACTGAATGGCGTTAAGGACAGAATTTGCTATAGTCTCTTCATATTCCGGAGTTTCATCGAGGTTATAAGTACCAACGTTTACACTTGTATCCTCAATCTTATATGCCACAATTTGTGGTGCGACCTCAGTAATACCGGTATCCAAAGTGATAATCGATATGTTATAGATAGAATCTCCTGCTACAACAGTCCCTTGATCCTGGGCAGGGTCTGTGAAAACCATCGCAATACCATTGGTTATATTGCCTCCAACTGTAACAGTCCCCCCTGCCATAGTTGCAGTTCCATTAACATTCCCCCCAATATCAGCTGTTGCTGAATCACTAACATTTACCGCTTGACTACCGGTAACATCTCCCCCGATATCAACTGTTGCTGAATCACTGACATTTACTACAACTAATTCACCTGTAACATTTCCGCTCACTTTAACCGAAGAATTATCTTCTGCCTGAATTGCTACATCAGTAGATGCATAAGGAGCGGTAACATCACCACCAATTTCTACTATTGCATTATTCTTAGTGACTACTACGTTTGTATCAGTAGACTCAACATTCCCTGTAATAACTATCTTGCTGGGCGGGTTTGCATCATTACTGTTTTCAGCGGATACTGCAGCACCTATGTGATTGTTAGGAGAAGTATAATATACATTTCCATTCACGGTTACCTGACCGCCGGTATCAGCACCAACTGCGTATTCGTTACTTTCATTTAAATAAGTAAAATCACCCTGGTGTACTACTATCTGACCGTTTTCTGCGTAAATTGGTTGTTCATCGGCATAAACTGTAACAGAACCTGCCGATGCAAAGAACATGCAGGAAACAGCTACTGATAACGGCTTATATAAGCGGAATTTGTGCATTGTTTACCTCCTAAAAACTCAAACACAATCTTCTCTTTCATTTATAGCTTGATTTTAACAATGAAAGCAATGGGAATAGGCTAAAGAAATTCTAAAAATATGCTAAAACAGTGTATCTGAGCATCGGAGGTAAAAAAATCCCCCTGAGCAGGGGGATCAAAGTCTGCATTATGCATATATTACAGGAGAATACCAGACAATGGCACATTTCGTGCTCATATAAGAATAAACTTTAAGATGCCATTTATCTTTTGGACATAAACCGTTTATAATTAAACTAATAAACGGAATCATCAATAGAAAGGAATCCTGATGGAAAAATCATCCTTTGGAGAAAAACTAAAGACTCTTAGACTGAAGCGAGGCCTTTCCCAGAAACAACTGGCTGATATTCTCTTTGTCACCAGAAGATGCATTGGAAACTGGGAAGCAGGACGAAGAAAGCCTGATATCAACACCCTTTCTATGCTCTCTAAGATCTTTGACGTGGATATGGACTACTTTTTCAATGATTCCCAAGGCTTTACTTCCCTTCCGGAAGTCATCCTGGTAGAAAACGAAGAACCAAGTTTGGAAAACTACGCTAAACTTATCAAAGCTGTAATCCCAATGACCCACGTTGTTGGGTTTACAGACATAGCTTCTGCCTCTGAATTTGTCCATGATACCGTTGTATCCATAGCATTTCTGGACATAGAAGCATTTGGTGAAAATGGCCTTGAGTTTTCCAAAAAACTCATAGAACTCAATCCCATGATCAATGTTATCTTCTTTTCCTCTGATCATAGTTTCGCTGCAGAAGCTCTTGAGATTTTCTGCAGCGGATACATGATAAAGCCTCTGACCAAGAGAAAGATCTCTGATCAGATAAGACACCTCAGGTACCCTGTAATAATTCAATCAACCGGTAAAATCCCTTCCGGTTCATAAGTACCTGCAATATTAAGGATTATTTTCTTTTGCGACAGGACAAAGTCTGTTCTCTTTTCAACCACATCCCTGCAGTAATCCAGTGTGTCCTGCATTTTTCCTGCCATTTCAACAAGGCTTTTTTTAACTTCTTTATCATCAGTGACCGCTGTCAGGACAAAAGCTTTTGAAGTGGTCTTCATTGTCTTTACCGCTGCCAGCTTCTTATTCTCCCTAAAGTCCTTTTCCGTGACAGACATATCCAGGTCGTAGAGAATAGCAGGACTGCGGGTGGCAACAACATCTATTTCATCTGCAATACGTATGAGAGCTGCCAGATAAGGCAGGCACACGGTATTGCCATTAGGCAGTTTGTAATCTGAAGGATATTCCTTCTCATCATACAGGTCTGTTCTTCGATGTCCTCTTGCAACCTGCTTGATAGCATAGGCATACTCCGGTGAAGGAATCTCGTAGAGCTCAGCATATTTGTCAATGTATTTACCACTGAACTCGTGGTGATTATCCCTTATAAAATCCCTTGGTTCTGCGCCCTGGTGCTTTTCAAAATATCCCCTGGAATCCAGCTCTTCGTTAAATATCTTGTAATCTTCCTCTCTTATAGACATACCCACATCATGCAAGTAAATAGCCATAAGAAGGATGTAAATCTCATCTTTGTTGAGTTTCTCAATCTGTCTTGACCCAATAAGCCTGTTGCAGCAATCAGCCACCGTCATGCTGTGAAGCATGGTATGGTCAGTGAATCCAGGGTATAATCCCTGATATCTGGGCAATATCTTCTCCAGAAGGTAGATGGAATTACGAAAACTGCTGTGAAGTGCGGGATCCTCTTTTGCCAATGTCTTTTCAAGAATAAAATCTGTTTCTTCCAGCAGACCATGATTTTCCTCCGGGATAGTAATGGTCAACACGTTGAGTCCTAAAAGAATCTGGTAGTTCACATCCTCCGCAATACTATATACCGTCCGGATCTCAATATTATCTAAGGGATCCTCACTATCCCCTGCCATTTCAGCAAGCTCATTTGGATCTAAAGGTCTGCAGTCAGACTTGATCCTGAGGATCATCCCATCGTCTGTCCATACAGCTAGTGCACTGATGGAATACTTATTATCTGCTCCATCAAATCCACAATCCATGATCTTTCCTGCTATCTCCTCAAGGCATAAAGCGCAGTAATAAGAAGTTCTCCTGTCCATCTGATGTTCTTCACAAAACTCCTGGACACTGGATGAAGCAATGGCCAGTTCCCTACTATCATGAACAGGCATCCACAGTGAATCCTCAGGTGCTACTCCAAAGTCCGGCCTGAAAAACAGGAACTCGTCCAGTGTTTTGGGAAAGCGGTGTAGCCAGGTCAGCCGATAAATAGGAACCACCAGAATAGTAAGAATGGTCCCTATCGGAATAGCTATCCACACTCCCAACGCTCCAAGTATAGGCGAGAGTATCAGCGCGGGAACCACCACTCCAATGACACCATAAAAAGCGGACAGGACATTTACGATCATGTTATGTCCCATTGCCTGAAGGTAATTGGAACTGACCTTGCATATTAGAATAAGGGGGATACATATCGAATAGATCACCAGAAGCTGACAGGTCATATGATAAACCGGCAAGCTCCTGTCAGGGAAGAAAAGAGCTGCCAGTAATGGTGACAGTAATAGCACAGCAGCAGCGATGGCGCATGAAAGTGCCAATGCCTTTGTGGAGAGAATATGAAACAGCTGCCTTATTGAATCCCTGTCTTCTTCACCGACAAATACACTGACAAGCATACGGACAACAGCTCCGTTGCCTATACAGATTGCCAGCAGAATACCACTTACAATGTTGTAAGCAGACATGGCAGAAAGAGCATCACTTCCGGAATAATGAAGTAATATCCTGTTTAATGTTACCCCACGGACAGCTATGCAAAAGATAACCAAAGCCCCGGGAAATCCAATCTTTAGCAGTCTCCCTGTAAGTCCCCAGAGGATCTTCTTTACACTAAAATGCAGCTGCGCTCTTTTTGTGAAATAGTAAGGCACAAGAATAAGAAAATAGATGATGTTACTTAAGGATGTGGCAAGGGCAAGCCCATAGATACCAAGCCTTAGTATCCCTACCAGTAGAATATCCAGAAAAATATTGGAGAGAGTCATTCCGGCAATACCAATATAGCCTCTTCTGTTCTGTCTCTCCAGCTGTAAAAACATAGGCAGTTGTTGAGAAAACATCATAGGAAGTATACCGAAAGAACAACCTACGATATAGATAATAAGATCTTGTCTTAGTCCACCGCTGGCTCCAAGGGCTGCAGCAAGCTGTCCTGGCAAAAGAAGACTTATCAGGGTAAGGAACAGTCCAATTATAAAAGACAGAACCATGTTCAGTGAGAAAACACCCTCTGTTTTTTTAATATCTCCTCTGCCCATATATCTGCCGCAGAGTACTGAAGAGCCACCAAGAAGAACTGCACCGGATGCCTCAATGATATTTACAATTGGATAGTACAATCCAACAACGCCCACTGCAGACGCAC
>JAEEGL016328542.1_pt1 | contig 13199 bp, 11 predicted proteins | sample 9134231 | NCBI WGS metagenome assembly JAEEGL01 (sample SAMN16246548, study PRJNA631951) | gut metagenome | biome: gut microbiome; feature: rumen; material: fiber-attached | host: Bos | place: Iran: Karaj | collected 2018-10
CCTTCTTCTATGGCTATTTCGAAATCATTGGGCATACCCATAGATATAATTCTCATATCTACATTATCGATGTTTTCATTTGCGATGTCAACCGATAACTCCTTTATTTTGTGAAAAATCGCACGATTTTCCTCTGGAACCACAACATTTGGTGCTATTGTCATAAGTCCCATTACGTGAACTGCATCAAGATGAGCAATTTCCTGACATAATTGTTTTGCTTCCTCAAGCTTAACTCCAAATTTTGTAGCTTCGTTTGCCGCATTAACTTCTATAAGGATATTTGCGACAACGCCCTTCTTTTTAGCTTGTATATTAATCTCCTCTGCAAGTCTGTAACTATCAACTGAATGAATAAGCTTTACCTTATCTATAATATATTTAACTTTGTTTCTTTGGAGATGACCAATTAAATGCCAATCTATGTCATTTGCCATTTCCGGAATTTTACCAGTTAATTCCTGAACTTTATTTTCTCCAAATTGACGAATACCTGCATCATAAATTACTTGAAGGTCTTCAACAGGCTTTGTCTTACTTACTGCTATCAATGTAACCTCACTTCTATCCCTGTTTGCTCTTGCACAGGCAGCAGCCACACGTTCCTCAACTCTTGCAAGGTTTTCTCTTAATTCATCTGCTCTCATTTATAATTCTCCTAAATTTAATTAATAATTGTATTTTCTTCTACCTCATCTCCCTGCAAAACAATATGGTCATACATAGAAATACCATATTTAGTGCCGGTTTTGATGATTGAATAATCGTCATTTTGATAAAGAAATTCTATCTGCTTAAAAACAGCATAGCCTTTATTTACATTGTAAACTCCATCCAACTTGGCCATGTCTGTACCAACTACATATTTTTCATTTGAATTTGGCTTCAGTAATGTATCACCTTTAGATACTTTTTCATCATCTATATAATAAAAATCATCTGTTTCATAGTAGATAGTAGGTGTTATATATTCATCACCTTCTGATGATTCTAACATAAAGCCTGTATCATCTCCATTATTTCCTTGAAATACATAGCTTTTAGGTATTGTGAAAAAGTCCTTTTTTACTATGGACGAGTTAGGTATTTTTAATCCTGAAATATTATTATTAATTATTTTAATATGTACAAATCGGCTGTCAGCATATCTATCCATTGAGTCATCAAGAGTTAAATTTAAATAATATTTTCCATCCTTCTCTATACGCTCCATGTTTGTCCATGTTTCATTTTCGTCCTCAAGAAATCGGATTTTAAGATATGATTCTTTCTCCAATGAATCGTAAAGTTCTTTATCAATCTCACAAATCAAATTCCAATGATCAGAAGTAATAACCTTGTATACAGGCTGCCCTGCCTCAACTGATTCCTGAGATTTGAGATTTGTAGCAGAATAAGCAGTCATATCAAAAGTGTCCGCCGAAAACGTATCAACTGTTATACCCTCTAACCCGTCAACAGAGTATACAACTAAACCAGGTACAGGACTGTTATATATATTAAATGTTCCTGACGACATGGCAGATTGCAATGAATCCCCCATAGCCTCCATGGCAGATACCGTATAAAGCTGCTGTACCTGAGATTCAAGCTCAGTTTTAAAGGTATAAACTTTGTTGTAGGAAGTACTGTCAAAATCGTAGGTGTAATTTGATATAAGTCCTTGTAGCTTTATTAAATCCTCTGGGCTTAGTGTAATTTCGGAAGCTTGTGAGGAATCCTTTACATTGTCCAAAACTGAACCAGAAGTGTCAATAGCATACACATTTGATTTAGCACCAACTTTACTAAAATTTTCAGCTATATATAAAATATCGCCGCTTACTTCAGCATTTACAATTTGTTCCTGTCGAATAGCAAGTGCATTATATTCGAGATTTGAAGAAATAGACCCCTGAGAAACTTCGTAAACGGTAATATTCTTGTCAGTAATATAGGTAAACATGTGAAAAAGCATGTAAATAAACATTACACCGACAACTATAAATCCTATTGAAAAATTGTATTGTTTAGGATATCTAATTATTTTATTATCTTTATTGGCATTATTTTTTTTGTTTTTATTTTTTCTCATGAATTGAAATAACTTACTCCTAAAACAATGAAAAGGGCACGATACCGTGCCCATAAATTTTATTATAATGAGATAATGATTTTACCTTTTGTTTCATCTGGCAAATCCTTCTCGTTTTTACTAACTGAGAGGACAAATTTTACATCAAACATATCGCAAACTTTGTCTAATTTATTTACGGCTGAAGAAAAGCCTTCTGTAGTGTCGATTTTTGAAACTGTAAGGAAACTGTCTAAGAAAACTTCCTGAATGTCAGAATTCTGTGATAGAACTCCGCTTAAGAACCCTAAGAATTCATCTGTAGTATCAATAGGGTAATCTCCCATATTGATTAAGCGAATCTTCGAATCAAGCTCATACATGTGCTTGGTGTTTTTGTCAATGTAAACAACCGCACCATCTACCTTTTTGATGTCGCTGTTTACTTTCTCTAACAGATACTTTGTTTTGCCCTTACCTTTCTCGCCTGATATTATCTCCACCATGTCAAAATACCTCCCTTTTTATATTTGCAGTCACCCAACGTCCCCAACTAGTGACTTATTATATGTGCTAAGATTATTCTAACATAATGAGATAAAAACCTAAATAGAAAAACGACATTTATTAAATAATTATTGTTTATATGCTAAATTGAATGAATAATGGGCTATTCATCATTTATTTTCTGTATTTACCCACAATAATTATTCAATATTTCATTCATTAAAAGATACAAATTTGAACGACAATCAGCATTAAAAACTATTGATATAATCTTTTCCTGTCTTTCATTTTCTGATAAAAGCACAAGACAATAGCCTGCTGCGCCTGTAGTACCAGTCTTTCCACCTAAAATATTAAAACCTGTTGGTTTTGTAACCTTTCCGGTAAGATATTGATTTGTAGTTGACCAATCAACAGTTTTTGCAGATCCTCCACTTGTATAGTTTGCAGTATAAGTATTAGTTGTAAAAATAGTATAAAAATCCTGGTTTTGGATAGCAGCATTTAAAATCAAATACATATCATAAACTGTAGTGTAATGATTTTCATCATGAAGGCCATTTGGTGTTATAAAATTAGAATTTGTTGCACCAAGGCTTTTTGCTGTCTCATTCATTAAAGCCGCGAATGTTTCAACATCACCACTAATACCTTCTGCAATTGCAACAGCTGCATCATTACCGGAGCGAAGCATTAATCCATATAAGAGATCTCTTAATGAAATAACATCTCCTTCTCTTAAATGAATAACAGATGAATCACTGGCCTGATCAACAGCATTGGCACTGACCGTATAATACTCATCTAAATCACCATATAAACACGCTATATAGCAGGTTAGAATTTTGGTCGTAGATGCAGGATAAAGCTTTTCATGCACAGATTGTGCATAAAGAGTCTCCTGAGTCGATGTATTAAAAGCTCCTGCTCCAGAAGCGACCTGGGAATGAACATTAGAAATTCCCAAATCTTCTGTGCCCGCAACACATAACTCTTTAGCTAAAAGTTCGACATTTGAAGATGCTCCATTCTGTGTAAGACCATATTCAAATGATGAATCGTATAATTCATAGCTGGTGACATCTTCCTCAGGCTTACTATTACAGCCGACTAATGATAGGCACAACACACCTATTAAAATTAATGATATAAACTTATTTGTACATTTCACGCCACTCAAGATCTCCTCTGTCTAACGATTTAATGAGTAGTTCCGCTGTAGCTAAATTGGTAGCCAAAGGAATGTTATGTGCATCACAAAGTCTAACAATATTATTTACATCTGGCTCATGAGACTTAACTGTAAGTGGATCACGAAGAAAAATAACTAAATCAATTTCATTTTGTTCTATTTGAGCACCAAGCTGCTGAGTTCCACCTAAATGCCCAGCAAGATACTTATGTACAGATAGATTTGTAACCTCCTGAACTAATCTGCCAGTAGTTCCTGTGGCAAAAATGTCATTTTTGCTTAGTATTCCTCGATAAGCAATACAAAAATTTTGCATCAACTTTTTCTTAGAATCATGAGCTACCAATCCAATGTTCATTTAAAAAAGCCTCCCGTTTTTATTATTTGATTGAAGTCCAACATTAAGAACAATTCCAATACCAAAATATATAGTCACCAACGAAGTAAGCCCATAGCTTACAAAAGGAAGTGGTAAACCGGTATTTGGCATCAATCCTGTAACTACACAAATATTTACAAAGCTCTGAAAGCCTACAAGTGTAGCCATTCCAACACAAATAAGCTTTCCTGAAGTGTCCTTTGCGTTCTTTGCAATCAGAAGTATTTCAATAGTAATAAAGAAAATTAAAATAATTACCATAGCTGAGCCGATAAATCCAAGCTCCTCTCCCGCTACAGCAAAAATAAAGTCAGTATGTGGCTCGGAAATGTAATTACCATTTTTAACCGAATCAAATGCATCATTTCCTAAACCTTTTCCAAAAAGCTGACCTGAACCAATAGCCATAATAGAATTCTGCTGTTGGTATGAATTTTGAGGATATTTCTCTGGCTTTAACCATGCCATAATACGAATACCCTGATACTCCTTCAATATAGTCTGCCCCTCTCTTGTAATAAGAATAAGAAGAATAACTATAGAAGGAATTGTAACACCAAGTACTATTGAGACTAATTTATAACTTAATCCCACTACAAACATCATAACACAAATTATCATCATTGTGACTATTGTAGTTGATAAATCTGGCTCTTTTTCTATTAAAAATAACGGAAATGCAGATAAAACAAGCGTCAAAATTAGTACTTTTGGCTTATTTATATCTTCTTCATGAATCATTAAAAACCATGAAAAAAACAGTATAAGTAATATTTTACCTAACTCTGAAGGCTGAAAACGTACACCAAGTTCTATCCATCTTGTAGCACCACCTGATTCAGAACCGAATAATAAAACCGAAATCAGAAGTGCTATTACAAGCGCATAGAATATCCAATGAAAATGTAATATAAAATCGTAGTCAATAAAAGTCATGACTCCCATTACAATTACACCTAAAATCATACCAACAATTTGTTTTTGTTGGTTAGATTCATTGGCACTTCCTATAACAAAAATACCAACTATAGTTAATGCTATGACTGCAAATATTAATTTAATGTCAAGATTTTTAAACTTGTAATTATGAAACATTAATTTCTGATCCTTTTTAATAATCCACTGCTAATAGGCTCTTCAAGAAGCTCATGGTTCCAAACAGATACGGCAACAGGCTCAGAATCTGAACGTCTTGCCCTCAATGACCATTTTTTCTGGTATCTAACTTCACCAGTAACAGAACCTATTTGGATATTACTGGAATCAAGGTTTCCTGCTACAATATAGCACCCTGTATTATCTGGATAGCCAGCATAACAACTGCCTTCAAGACTTCCTATTACAATAATATTACCCTTAGCCCGAACACTTGCTTTAGACTTAACATCACCAAGTATTATAAGGCTGGAATCAGAAGTTATAGAATTATCCTTATAGACAGAGCCTCTGATAATTTTCGCATTTTCGAAAATATCATCAGCATAAAACCTGTCTACTTCTCCAAGCATTCTTGCGTCTTTATACTCATTATTTTCATTAAGAAGGATAACCTTAATTTTCGAGTTGAGTTCTATTGCTTGAATGATTACAAGGCCCTCTTCGGTGGTAAGTTCACGTCCAAAGGTCTCCAAAATCATGGATGCTTCTCCAAAAAATTCTGCTGATTTAGCAAATTTTTCGCATATAGCTCTAACTAAATCCTCAAACGGGATTGTAGCATCAAGCTGCAAAGACAAACCATATTTATTGCTTTTTAAAACAACTGGATCTTTACTCACACCTATTCCTCCAAAAAGAAGTATTAATCTGTAAATTCATCATTTGAATCGCTAACATTGCTCGCTTCGCCACTTAAAAGTTCCTCTGTGGAAGATACACCAAAATAGTATGACAAAATATCCTTTGAAACAGCAGCTGCATTATGAGAAGTATAACCGTAGGCAATACGTGTACAAATAGCAACCTCTGGATCGTCATATGGGGCAAAGCCAATAAATAAAGCGTGGTTAGGACGGCTCTTAACCTGTTGCGCAGTACCTGTTTTACCTGCAACGGGCACAGAGAAATTATTATAGCTTGAAAGTGATTCCACCACCATTCTCATACCCTGATGGATAGCATCCCATTGATAATCCTCAAGAACATCCATCTGATTTCTTACACTCGGACTAAAGCTCTTAAGTATATTTCCTTCTGAATCTCTAACACTATCAAGCAATGTAAGGTTGTAAACTGTTCCTCTGCTGGCAATTGCTGTAGCATAACGGGCAAGACCAACAGTAGTAAAGTTGTTATCAGACTGTCCGATAGCAGCCATAACAGGATATTCTGTAGCTATATGAGGAGTGTTTTCTTCTATTTCCACTCCGGTAGTTTCATCTAAACCGTAAAGAGATGCATATTTTTGAATACGCTCAATGCCTTTGATGTCATCGTATGCACCGTCGCCTCCTGCGAGTCTCCATCCTACTTCATAGAAGAAGTAGTTACAAGAATCTCTAATAGCCTCAGAAACGTTGATACTACCATGATTACTAGGGTAAATCCAACATTTTGGATGGTTTGATACCTTAAAATACTGTCCTAAATCGGTAATCTGAGTTTCTGTTGTGATAACATTTTCTGCCAAACCTGCTGTGGAGCTAACGATCTTAAATGTAGAACCTGGTGCAGTTCTTTGCTGTGTAGCGTAATTATACAGCGGATTAGCTGCGCTATTGGTAAGATATGCATAGTAATCAGCATCTACTGAATTGGCTAGCTTATTATTATCATATCCAGGATATGTTACCATTGCTAAAACCTCGCCAGTTTTAGAGTCTAAAACTACTGATGAGCCTGAGCAAGGATCAAGTGCTATCTGTCCTGGAGTTAACTCAAGATTTTTAATCTTTGAGAGGATAAAATCATAGGAAGAAATACTTCCAGAAGCCAAGGCCTTATATGCTTCTTCATCCTCTTTTAAAACTCCCTGATCATATAAAATCAAACACAATTGTGTGCCTGATATTCCATCATCTAGCAACAAATACTTATAAATTAATTTTTTAAATGAAGTATCATTTGTAAGATAAGTAAGTATATAATCTACTAAATCATTATAGAGTTCTTCAGTGTCTGCATATTTTGCTTCTACTTCATATTTAGTAATATCAATCCAATTCTGCTCGATTGCATAGGTCAAATATTTATTAACAGCCATGCCTTCAGATGTCCAGCTTGTTTGTACATCTGATGATGTATCAATAGCAGATGAGTCAAATATACCAAGACTTTTTAATTTAGTAACAATATAAGTTGAATAAGCCTGATATTCCTTTGGTAAATCACTATAGATAACTTCATTATCTGCTTTTAGCTGAGATTTAAGTGTAGCAAAAACCTGTTTTTGCCTATTATCGTAAGCAGAAAGAACTGCCTTTTCGGTAGCTGTCGCATTATTATTTGAAAAAGCATTAATATCAATAATACCGTTTGCGATTAAAGAATTATAAACATCATAAATAGGGACAACAACTTCAGATGCAGAACGATTTTCAGAAGAGTTGTATTCTTTAATATTTGCTATTTTTGAATATAAAATTCCCGCAATCTCTTGTTCTAGAAGAATGTATGTAGCCTTTTGCAGCTCCATATCAATTGACAGATAAACATCGTTACCAGAAGTGGCATTCTTAGAATCACCCTTTGCAATAGTGTTTCCAACACTATCAACATAAAGAGTCTCATAACCTTTCGTACCAGAAAGATAATCATTCATATACTGTTCGATTCCAGATTTTCCAACAACATCTGTAGTTTCTACGGTATCATCTTTCTTCGAAAGCTCTTTGTACTCAGATGTAGAGATTTGTCCGGTATAACCAATGATATGCGCAAAATATTCACTATCAGTATATCTTCTGAGAGATTTTTGCTCTATTGCAATTCCTGTAAGTTCGTTGACATTCTCTTCAACATAGGCAACAGATTTCTCGGAAATATCTGATGCAATTACTGTAGAAATATATTTTTGATATGAGTTTTGACCCATACTATATCTCACGACGAGAATTTTGTATTTTAATTCTTTGTCATATTCATCTGAAATGTTGTATACTTTAGAGCCTTCCAAATAATTCACGATTTGCTCGGCGGTAGCTGTAGCCTCATCAAAGCCTAGCTTTTCGTTATATCCCAAATCATCCGTACTTGTATGTCCAAATACATCAGCTCTAAACCTTTGTAAAGAATTACCAGAATATAAGAATTGATATGTGCCAGCAGAATCTATGACAATAGGAAAATTATTGTCAATTTTATCTCCATTATCTTCAAGTTTCTTTATTACTTCAGCTATCTCGGAATTAAGAGATTCACTTCTCTCTTTTGAACTGGAATAAGTTCCAGTATCCTGAATAGTAACTGTATAAACAAGCTCGTTGTAAGCCAACAAATTACCGTTTCGGTCATATATATTACCGCGGGTTGCTGGTATAGTCTCTGTCTTTTCCAGCTTAAGATTATAGTGATCTTGATATTCACTACCATTTATAACCTGAAGATAAAACAATCGCATTATGAGGACCACGCCAAAAAAAATCATGGTCACTATAACAACTCTAATTCGTGATGCAAAAGCATTTTTTAAAAAGTCCTTAATAATTTCCAAGTCTATCAGAACCCTTCTTTTCTATATTTTCAAGCCAGTTATTCAAAAACAAAATTAAATAGTAAACAAATATAGATACAAGTAAAGTGTATACCACCTCAGGTAGAATTATATTCATAAAGTAAAAAGAGAAATTATATTTCGCTCTAATTGCAATAAATACAAAATATGAACAGATACCATATAAAATATCGCTCATACCGATAAGTACCATTGGCAGCCTTAAATCATCACCAAAAAATTGTTTTTTAAACAAGCCATTTAAATAGCCAATATACATATATATCATCGCATATAGGCCAAATATACCTCCAGAAAAAACATCTAAAAGTAGTCCTGTGAAAAAGCCCACTAGGATACCATTTCTTCTTCCACTCATAAAGCCATAGGTGGCCACTACACAAATAAGCACATTGGGACTGACCCCCGCCAAAGTGTATTTAGAAAAAATGCTAGTTTGAACAAGAAAACCCACATAAATAACCAGAGCTATAATCAATATTTTCTTAAAATATTGTTTAAACTCACTCACTAGTATATGACTCCTTTAACTGTTTAATAATAAGAACGTCTGATAGATGTTTAAAGTCTACAACAGGCGTAATTGTACCAGATTTTGACAAATCATTTTCATCTAAGTCAACCGATGAAACATAACCTATTAATAAGCCAGGCAAATATTTATCTGAAATGTTTGATGTAATTACAACATCTCCAATAGCAACCTTATCATCACTATCTGCAAGATTTGAATATCTGATGAGATTGCTGGCAGTCATATCTTCAAGACTTCCAGAAACAATACAATTATCCTGCGTAGAGGAAATTGTCGCACTGACATTTGATGTGTCATCAATAATGGAGCGAACTACAGCGTAAGAATCACCAACTGATGAAACAATTCCAACAAGTCCACCGTCAGCGATAACATTCATATTGACCTTAATACCATCTTTTGACCCTTTATTTATTGTAAATGTATTAAACCAATTTGACGTAGATTTCCCAATTATCCTTGCTCCAGTAGTTTCATAGTCAATGTACGACTGATCGAGCTCATATAAAGATTGAAGTTCATCTAATTCCTTAAGCTTAAGCTCCATATTGCTTATTTTGTCATTTAGCTCATCAACTTGTGCTAACAATTGCTCGTTTTCTGCCACCAGCTCTTTACGTGATTTTGTATCAGCTGATGAAATAGAAATTGTGCTTCCAATAAAATCAATTCCTTTTTGCATAGGAATAAAAATATGGTTGGCAATTGTCTTTAGAGGGCCACCGGAAAAGCCGGTGGAGTAACTGAAAAATAAAAGCATTATACAGACTATGGATAAAATCGAAAGTAGATATTTACTTGGGATTCCACTTGATCTTCTCTGTCTCATATTACCTCTTTATTATAAGAATTTTCTGGTCTTCATATTGTAGCCATATTGCTTGAATTTAGAATCAGAAAGAACCTGGCCAAGCCCACGAACGCATGATTCCTGTGGGGCATCATAGCAATTGACCTTGATATTTGTAACATTTGCAAATAAATCTGTTAACTGATTGAGCTGTGATGTACCGCCAGTAAGATAAATACCTGCATGTACAATATCCTTTGCCAATTCTGGTGGAACTTTTTCCAGAATAAGTTTTACGTTTGTGCAAAGGCTTTCCAAATCAGCTTTGATAGCATTGTAGATTGTATCGCTTTCAATTTCCATTTCAATTGGTAATCCACTTACAACATCACGTCCAACAACCGTAAGCTTCTCGCCACGTCCCTCTATTGCAGAACCAATCTCTTCTTTAAGTTGCTTTGCTGTCTTCTGACCAATTACAAGATTAAAGTTACGCTTTATGTAAGTCACGATAGATTCATCGATTTGATTACCGCCAAATGGAAGCAACTCTGATAAAACAAGACCGCCTAATGATATAACAGAAATTTCCGTTGTGTCTGCACCCAAATCAACAACCATAATACCTGTCGGCTCGGACACATCAAGTCCCATGCCAATAGCGCTGGCTATTGGTTTTTCGCATACTTTGATTGAGTGAGGCTTATTCTTGGTTTTTGTAAACAAATCAGAAAAAGCTTTTTTCTCTACTTCTGTAACATCTGTTGGAACAGCTACTACAATATCTGCCCCCTTAACTTTTCCCTTTAAGTCCTTTTCAAGAACCTCGAAAAGCATTGTCTGCATATTGTCGAAATCTGCAATAACACCTGAAACAATTGGGAATGAAACTGCTATTGTATCTGGAGCCTTCTCAAACATAGAATATGCAGCATCGCCATATGAATACATCTGATTCTTATTTACGATAGCAATTGTATTTTTAATATTAGTAATTTGACTGTTAGAACCGCTGAAAATCTTAAGATTCTGAGTTCCTATATCAATTCCAAAAGAAACTGGCATGACTATCCTCCAAATATATTTAAATTCACATAAGATAGCGAATTTCATCAGAAATTCGTTATCTGTACCTGGCATGATTTATGTTCTCAAAATTCATGCCTCAATTTATTTAGATTTCCGAATGCCTTTTCCTATTTTGCTTTCGGAAACCCATAATTAACTAAAATTTTAGCACAGTTGTGATGGGTTCACAAGGCAAGCATCCACAAGTTTTTGAAGAGCTTTTAGTATGCCAAGCTTTGCGTGGTTCCATGTAAGACCACCCTGGAAAAATGCTGTATATGGCTCTCTTAATGGTCCATCAGCTGAAAGCTCAATAGATGAGCCTTGAACAAATGCACCAGCAGCCATGATTACCTGCGAATCATAGCCTGGCATATCCCATGGTTCAGGAGCTACATAAGAATCAACAGGCGCAGCAGCCTGAATACCTTCACAGAAAGCAATTAAGCCTTCAGGCTTTAAAAATGAAACAGCCTGAATAATGTCATATCGTGGCTCTGTGGAATTTGGAACACATAAAAAACCAAGCTTTTCGTATACGTTGGCCGCAAAAATAGCACCCTTAAGAGCACCTGCAACCACTGTAGGGGCAAGGAAAAATCCCTGATAAAACGACTGCATTATTCCAAGAGAAGCGCCTACTTCCTTGCCAAGGCCTGGGGAAGTAAGTCTGTGTGCAGCATTTTCAATACATGATTTTTTACCAACTATATAACCGCCGATTGGCGCAAGTCCACCGCCTGGATTTTTAATAAGTGAGCCGACGCACATATCTGCACCAACCTCAGTTGGCTCAATGCGCTCTACAAATTCACCATAGCAATTATCCACCATGCAGATAATATCTGGCTTTATTCCTTTAACAAATGAAATAAGCTCACCAATTGCCTCTACTGAAAGTGTTGGTCGGTTGGCATAACCCTTGGAACGCTGAATTGTAACAAGCTTTGTTCTTTCATTTATTGCAGCCTTGATTCCTTCAAAATCAAAACCACCATCCTCAAGTAAATCAACCTGAGCATATGTGATGCCGTATTCTGCTAAAGAGCCGTTGGAAGGTCGAATACCGATAACCTCTTCCAAAGTATCATAAGGCTTTCCCACAGGTGATAATAATTCATCCCCTGGACGTAAATTGCTCATTAATGCAAGGGCAAGAGCATGTGTACCACAGGTAATCTGTGGGCGAACCAAGGCATCTTCAGCTTTAAAAACACTTGCGTAAACCTTTTCTAAGAGGTCACGTCCTTTATCATCATATCCGTAGCCTGATGACCCGTTAAAGCAGTCTGCAGCGACCTTGTGCTCCTGCATAGCTCTAAGAACCTTAAGCTGATTATACTCAGCTATTTCATCAATTTCTTTGAAGCGTGGTTCTAATTTTTCGATTATAGAAGAACCATAATTATAAACCTGTTCTGAAATTCCAAATTCCTTATAAATACCTAACAACTTAAATAATTCCTTTCTCTTTTAACGAATCCTTGATTTTATTAAGAAGCTCTTCTTCAGATTTAAGTTCGGTTTTATCCAGCCAAATCACTTCTTTTTCGCGTCTAAACCATGTAAGCTGACGCTTTGCATAATTTCTTGAATTCTTTTTTATCAGCTCTAATGCTGTATCTAAATCATATTCACCTTGTAAATATGAAATTATTTCCTTATATCCGATGCCATCCATAGATGTCATTCCTGGTACACAGCCTTCTGATATGAGGGATTTAACTTCCTCAACAAGACCTGCTTCGTACATTTTATCAACTCTAGCATCGATGCGATTATACAATAATTGTCTGTCATCATTTAATACAAAATAGGCGAAGTAGTAAGGACTAATTCTGTCTCTTTCTCTATTGTTATGTACAGAAAACTTTTCACCGGTCTGCTTAAAATATTCCAAAGCCCTGATAACTCTTTTTCGATTTGCAGCAGGGATGCTTTCTGCCGACTGTTCATCAACGGCTTTAAGCATTTCGTGCAATGCTTCATTTCCATTTTGGTCG
>JAEEGL017193520.1_pt1 | contig 13199 bp, 10 predicted proteins | sample 9134231 | NCBI WGS metagenome assembly JAEEGL01 (sample SAMN16246548, study PRJNA631951) | gut metagenome | biome: gut microbiome; feature: rumen; material: fiber-attached | host: Bos | place: Iran: Karaj | collected 2018-10
GACGATATCGAGCTCCTTTAACTGAGCGTAGAACTCATACATGGAGAAGTCCGGCGGCGTTATGTAAAGCTTGTCGCCGTGGGAGAAAAAGCCCTGTATTATCACGTTTATAAGCTCGTCCGAGCCGTTTCCGGGGGTGATGAGGTCGGACGGTACGCCGATATATTCGCCGTATTTCTTTACCGCCTCCGTCGCGAGCGGGTCGGGGTAGCGGTTAAAGCTTACGCCGGCCACCGCCTCGGCTATCTTTTGTCTCGTCTCCGCGTCGGGCAGAAACGGGCTTTCGTTTGCGTCGAGGCGTATTCTGTAAACGTCCGTGTTCGGAACGTATTCCTTCATTGCCGCCATGCGCGGCGATATGTATTTATTCAAGGGCGCTTGTCCTCCTTCATTCTTATGCTTACGGAGCCCGCGTGGGCGTCAAAGCCCTCCGCCATGGCAAAGGTCACGGTGTCCGCGGCGACGGAGTCGAAGGCCTCGCGGGAAAACTCGATGAAGTTTACCTTCTTAATAAAGCTGTCCACGTTAAGGCCGGAGAAAAAGCGCGCGCTGCCGCCCGTGGGAAGCACGTGGCTCGGCCCCGCGATATAGTCGCCGATGGGCTCGGGAGTCATGGGTCCCAAGAACACCGCGCCCGCGTTTCTTATGCGCTCAAGATACTTCGCAGCGTCGGGGAGCATTATCTCAAGATGCTCGGGAGCAATCTCGTTTGCAAGCTCTATGCATTCGTCTATGCTCTGGCATACGACGATGCGCGAATAGTCGGAAAGGGAGCGCTCTATCGTTTCTCTGCGGCTTAAAACTGCCGTCTGCGCCTCAAGTTCGCGCTTTACCTTAAGGGCAAACTCCTCAGACAGGCATAAGAGTATGGCCGAGGCCATAACGTCGTGCTCCGCCTGGGAAAGAAGGTCGGCTGCCGTGTGTGCGGGGTCTGCCGTGTCGTCGGCTATGACCATGACCTCCGAGGGGCCCGCTATCATGTCTATGTCCACAACGCCGTATAAAAGGCGCTTCGCAGTTGCCACGAATATGTTGCCCGGGCCTACTATCTTGTCGGCGCGGGGGATGGACTTTGTGCCGTATGCCGCGGCGGCCACACCCTGCGCGCCGCCCGCCTTGTATATGTTCTTTACGCCCGCGATCTTCGCCGCGGCGAGTATGTTGGGGTTCAGTTCACCCGTTTTTCCGGGCGGCGTTATTATGAACACCTCCGACACGCCCGCAACTATGGCGGGCACCGCGTTCATGAGCACCGAAGAGGGGTACGCCGCGCGTCCCCCGGGCACATAGAGCGCCGCTCTCTTTAAGGGGATTATGCGCTGACCCATGCGGGCGCCGTCTTTTTCGGTCTCCCATGAGGCGCGAAGCTGCTTTTTATGAAAATCGTATATGTTTCGGGCCGAGCGTTCCATGGCGCGTATGAGCGCGCCGTCCACCGATTTGTACGCGGCCTCGATTTCTTCTTCGCTTACGGCAAATTCGTCTATATCTACGCCGTCGAACTGCTTCGTATACCGTCTTACGGCCTCGTCGCCGTCCTTCTTTACATCGGCTATTATCTTTTCCACCGAAGCGGTGACGCGCTCGTCGGCCTGGGCGCTTCTGCCTCCGATGAGCGATATTATCTCGCCTTCGCTTCTGCTGTCAATTATCCTTATCATATGTCTCTCCTCTTAAAGCACCTTTTTTACAAGGGCGGTAAGCTCGGACACCTCGTCCTTTTTAAGCTTCATGCTGACGGTGTTGACGATAAGACGCGCCGAAATGTCATACATCCGCTCCAGCACCACAAGGCCGTTCTCCTTTAAGGTGGAGCCCGTCTCAACTATATCCACGATGGCGTCGGACAGCTCCAGAAGGGGAGCAAGCTCAACGGAGCCTTCTATTTTTATAATGTCAACGTCAAGGTTTCTTTCATTGAAATAACGCTTGGCCACGTTGGGGTACTTCGAGGCAATCTTTATCTGACGGTAGTCGGAATAAAGCTGCGTATCGGGAAGCCCCGCAACGCAGAAGGCGCATACGCCGGTCTTGAAGTCGAGCACCTCATAATACGCGCCGCCGTTTTCCATTATCGTGTCCTTGCCCACGATGCCCGCGTCGCATACGCCGTGCTCAACGTAGGTTATAACGTCGGGCGCCTTCGCAAGCACGAATTCATAGTCGCCCGCCTGTATGATGAGCTTTCGTCCTTTTTCAATGAGGGGCGTCATGTCGAGCCCCGCGCGGGACAGAAGCTTTACTATATCCTTTTCAACGCGCCCCTTAGTGAGCGCAATGCGAAGCTTACTCATTTTTGCCGCCTCCGAATTCATAATTTTGTATGTCGCCGCCCGATATGAAGACCACGCGGGAGAACGCGCCTTCCTTCGCCCGCGAGAGCGCCTCGGAAAGCGAATCAAAAAGGCTCATCTCCGCGGGTATGCCCGCCTCAAAGAGCTTTTCGAGCTCCTGTTCGCCGCGGCTGAAGTCCTCGGGAGCGTGACAGTGAACAAGAACGCGCTCGCTCTTCTTCGGAGCGGACGTCTTTTTAAGCGCTATGGCGATGCTGTCAACGTCTATGGCAAATCCCGTCGAGGGCATGCCCGTGCCGAAGGCCTCGGAGAGCTTGTCGTAGCGTCCGCCTGAGAGCACAACGTCGCCCAGCCCCTTAAGGTATCCTCTGAACACAAGGCCGGTGTAGTAATCTATCGCGTGAACAAGTCCCAAATCTATGGAGAGATACTCCTCATAGCCGAGGGAGCATAAAAGGTCGTATACCTCGGTGAGGTGGAGTATTACCGCCTTCGCTTCGCTGTTCGGCGCAAGGCTCAATGCCTCCTCGAGCACCTCCTTGCCGCCGAAAAGGGTGGGCAGGCTTCCTATGGCGCGCCTGTCGCCGATGGCGTGGCGGTCAACGAGGTCTGAGAGCGCCGCGAAGTCCTTTCTTTCAACGAGCGTCCTCGCGCGGTCCGCAAGCTCCTCCGTGTCGAAGGCGCAGCGGGCGAGAGCCTTGAAGTAGCCGATGTGGCCGAGCTCTATCTTGAAGCCTTCAAGCCCCAAAGAAAGAAAGCTCTCTATTGCCGTTACGATGACCTCCGCGTCGGCGCGAAAGCCGCCCGCGCCTACTATCTCAACGCCGCACTGAGTTATCTCGTCGCGGCGGGCGTTTAACGCCTTGTTGCGTCTGAACACCTGCTGGCAGTACCACAGGCGGTAGGGCATGAGCTTCGGGTCAAGCTTGCCCGCGCATACGCGAAGTATGGGGGCGGTAACGTCGGGGCGCAGGGAAAGAATGCGTCCCTGCGCGTCGAAAAGATTATACATGGACTCCTGCGGAAGCTGGGACGCGGAAAACACGTCGTAAAATTCCAGCGTAGGGGTCGTGATTTCGTTAAAGCCGCGTTTCGTAAATGCGGTTTTCAGCCGTTCCTCGATTTGGCGCTTCAAAGAGGCCTCATGAGGGAGCATGTCGAACATGCCTACGGGCGTAATTTTGTTGTTTCCCATATATGATTGTTCCTTCCTTGCTTTATTACTTTACTATACTAATACAATAAAACATATGTGTCAACCCCCGGCCGCGCATTTGCGTGTGCAAAAGGCGATATTATAAGAATAAGAAACGCTTTGACGCCTTATTCTTGACATCGGCCGCGGCGGTACATATACTAAATATATAAGTAAGTATATAATAATTCGGTTCGGCCAATATTGCAATTCCCTATGTTAAAGGAGGTACGGAATTTATGGTTCTGGCTATCGATATAGGTAATACGAATATTGTTATGGGCGCAATCTCGGAGGAAAACGGCGAAAGACAGATAATGTTCACCTCGCGCATTTCAACGGACAAGAGCAAGACCGCCGACCAGCACGCAGTGGAGGTAAAGGATATACTTCATATGTACGGGCTCGACGTGTCCTCGCTGGACGGCGCTATAATCGCGTCGGTGGTGCCCTCGCTTTCCTTCGTGTTCGCAAGCGCGATAGAGCGCGTTATCGGCATAAAGCCCATGATGGTGGAGCCCGGCATGAAAACGGGGCTCGACATAAAGATAGACAACCCCGCGCAGCTGGGAAGCGACATAGTCGTGTCCTGCGTGGCCGCGATAGAGAAGTACCCCACGCCGCTGTGCGTCATAGACCTGGGCACGGCCACGACCATAACTGTGGTGGACAATAAGAACGCCATCCTCGGCTGCCTTATAATCCCCGGCATAAGGATATCCCTTGAGGCGCTTCGCACAAATACGTCCCAGCTTCAGGACATAAGCCTCGACGCGCCGAAGAATTTAATAGGAAAGAACACCATCGACAGCATGAAGTCGGGTCTTATCATAGGAAACGCCGTAATGTTCGACGGCGTGCTCGACCGCATAGAAAAGCAGCTTGGCCGCGAGCTTACGGCTGTGGCAACGGGCGACCCGGCCCAGTTCGTCATACCCCACTGCATGAGGGACATAGATATAAACGACAATCTGATGATGGACGGCCTTTACATTCTTTATAAAAAGAACGCGGAGGCAAAAACGCCCAGACATAAATGAGAAAAATGCAAAAAAAGGCGCAGCGAACAAAAATTTCGCTGCGCCAGATTTTTTACCGGAACACATGAGAGCGTTTTTTCGACAAAACCGATAAAACGGGGAAATCCATGCGTGACGCGGTTATATGAATTGAGGCCGTAGGCCGCTACGATGTGTAGTCCTCCACAAGCCGCGCCGCGTCCTCCTTTGAATAAAGCATAACGCCCGACGAGAACCGCTCGCGGTCGGCGGGAGGCAGCGTTTTTACGTTCACGTCCAGAACACGCTCCACCTCTCCCGTGTCGGGGGATACAAAGCAGAGCCTGCCGCCCCGGATAACGGCGGTCATGTATGCGCGGGCGGCAGTGCCGTCTGCCGAAGCGGAGACAAAGGTCTTATCTTCGTAAGACGAGGGGGACGGGGACTCCTTCTGGACGGGGAAGAGCGCCCATATGAGGGCAAGGCAGAGCACGGCGGGCAGGATGAAAATAAGGGGCCTGTTCATAAAAAAACACCTCGCGGACATGTGATTTTTTCTGTTTATACGGATATTGTGCATTGAATTTGACAAAATTATTCTGCGGTAATATAATATGCTATAAACAAATTTTCGTTTGAGAATATCCGAAGGGGGGCGCGCGCCTTCCCGGCGGGTGAAAATATCTTTTTTTGCGTTTTTTAAAATGCGGAGGAAGCAGATGAAAAAATTTCTGAGATTTCTTTTGAATGTGGCGATCGTCATTATACTCGTTATCGTGATATGTGTGATCGCTCTGTTTGCATATGCAAACAACTTTAAGGACGACGCGTTCATCGACGATATCGACAATCTGACGATGAACCTTGCGACGGTCATCTACGCATACGACGACAATGTGGGGGACTATGTTGAGATAGAGCGTCTCCACAGCGGCGAGAACCGCATATGGGTCGATTACGAAGAGATTCCGCAGGATCTTGTCGACGCCTTCGTTGCCATAGAGGACAAACGCTTCTGGAAGCACCACGGCGTTGACTGGAAGCGCACCATGGGCGCCGTTATGGGCTTTATTTCAGGCAACGACAACTACGGCGGCTCCACCATAACCCAGCAGTTCGTAAAGAACATAACGGGCGACAACTCCCACAAGCCCAGCCGAAAGATACGCGAGATAGTCCGCGCTACCCAGCTTGAGAACAGGCTCGAAAAGGAGCAGATAATGGAGCTTTATCTCAATACGCTCTATGTGGGTCAGAATTATTACGGCGTACAGGCGGCGTCACAGGGCTACTTCGGAAAGGACGTAAGCGAGCTTACGCTGGCGGAGTGCGCCTCCATCGCGGGCATAACGAACAAGCCCACGAAGTATAACCCCTTCTTAAACTACGACAACAACGTTGAGCGTCAGCGCATAATTTTAAGCGAGATGCTCGACCAGGGCATGATAACGCGGGACGAATACGACGCCGCGCTTGCGGAGCCGCTGGTTCTGAACGCCGGCACTCAGCAGACGACGGAATCGAGCTACCAGTCCTACTACGTCGACCAGGTAATAGCTACGGTGCTTGAGGACCTCCAGGAGCAGAAGGGCTATTCGAGAGCCGCGGCCACCAACCTTTTATACTCCGGCGGTCTGAAGATTTACTGCATGATGGACTTCAACGTGCAGGCGGCCGTTGACGCGGTATTCTCCGACACCTCGAACTTCCCCACGCTTGAGGGCGAGGTTCAGCCGGAGGCGGCCATAGCCATAATCGACCCGACGAACGGCGACGTTGTGGCCATGTACGGCGGCAGAGGCCCGAAGACGGCGGACAGAGTGCTTAACCGCGCCGTACAGACGACGCGTTCGCCCGGCTCCTCCATAAAGCCCATAGCCGTATACGCGCCCGCCGTAGAGAGCGGCGCGATAACGGAGGCGACCGTTATCGACGACACCCCGCTTTATGAGGAATACCCGAAGAACTACTACGACCACTACAAGGGACTCGTCACCGTAAAATACGCGGTGGAGCAGTCCGTAAACACCGTGCCCATAAAGATAGTAAACCAGATAGGCGCGGAAACGTCGTGGAACTTCCTCAGAAACAACCTTCACGTTTCAAGCATAGTGGAGGCGGACAAGGACCTCGCGCCCATGGCGCTGGGCGGCCTTACGAACGGCATATCCGTGCTTGAGCTTGCCGCCGCATACGTTCCCTTTGACAACGACGGCATATACAACAAGCCGAGAATATATTCACAGGTGGTTGACGGCAAGGACAACGTGATACTTGAATGCGCGAAGGAATCCTCCGTGGCCATGAGCTCCGAGACGGCCTTTATAATGAACGATATGCTCCAGAGCGTCGTGCAGGCCGGTACCGGCGCAGGCGCGAAGTTAAAGGGCGGCGCCCAGCCTGCCGCGGGCAAGACGGGTACGACCGACGACGACTTCGACCGATGGTTCGTGGGCTATACGCCGTATTACGTCGGCGCGGTATGGTTCGGCTACGATCAGCCGAAGTCCGTATCCGGCGTTACGTCGAACCCGGCGCTCCAGCTCTGGAGAAAGGTCATGGAGAATGTCCACGCGAACCTTGAGGTGAAATACTTCCCGGCGGACAATCCGAAGGTGGTAACGGAATACTACTGCAAGGACAGCGGAATGCTCCCGGGCCCCTACTGCAAGCTCGATTACCGCGGCGGCCGCGTAAGCACCGCGTTGTATATAGACGGTACTCAGCCCACGGAAACGTGCAACGTCCACTATCCCGTTACGATGGACAAGGCTACGCATCAGATAGCGACGCCCTACTGCCCCAAGGGCAACCTTATTTCGGTTGCGCTCCTTAACGTGTCGCGCGCGTCCAATGTGACGACGCTTGACAGCCCCTACGTCGTAAGGGTAGGCTCGGGAGGCAGGATAGTCTACGGCTCCTCGGGACTTTCGTCCCTGTGCACCCGTCACGGCTACCACGCGCCCTCACCCTCGACGACCGCGCCGGAGCCTGAGGAGGAAGCTCCCGCCGCGGAGCCCGTGCCTGAGGAAACCGTGCCCGATACGACCGAATACGTTGATTAAGCGAAATAAAGAAGGCAAAAAAGACATTGCGGTAAAGATTACGGCGTGACATTTTAGGTCGCGCCGTTTCTTTGTACGGCGATTTTGTAAGAGGCGAAAAAAGAAACTAAAAAAACAATTGAAATCTCTGTGGAAATTTCGGATAATTGTATATATCAGAGCTTTTGTGCAGCAGACGCGCCCGGCGCCGACGCTGCGGCAGCTTATGGGGAGTTGACGGTATTGGATATTGCTTTTTGGGTACAGGGCTTCGGTTTTATAATGATACTCATATATCTTATTTGCGGACTCGATGATCTTGTATGGTTTCTCATAGCCGTAATAGACAGATTTCGTCATCCGGAGAAAAAAGACGAGGACGAGATGGACTTTCGCGCCCTGCGCTCAACGCCTCCGAAAATGCTTGCGGTGGTCATCGCGGCATGGCACGAGGCGAACGTCATCGGCGACGTGGTGTCTAACATCATTGAAACGGTCGATTATCCCGCCTCGATGTATCATATATTCGTAGGAGTGTACCCGAATGACCCGGATACCATGAACGTGGTAAACGAGCTTGGCAAACGCTTTCCGAATGTGCATACCGTCGTCGACTGCATGGAGGGCCCCACCACGAAAGCGCAGAACGTCAATAATGTTATAGGACAGATAAGCCGTTTTGAGGCATTGGCCGGGATATCCTTTGCGGCGCTTATAGTTCACGATTCCGAGGACGTGGTGCATGCTTATGAATTTCTTGCGGCAAATTACCTTATAGAGCGATACGATGCGCTGCAGTTTCCCGTGTTCCCGATTCTGGAGATGCCCGGGTTCGGAAATTTCTTCAGGCAGCTTACTACCGCCACGTATGCGGACGAGTTTGCGGAAAACCACTATATTACCATGGTGGACCGCCGCAATATCAGCGCATTTGTGCCCTGCGCGGGCACGGGCTTTGCGCTGTCGCGGAGCATACTGGAAGCGGAAAACTGGAAGGACATTCTCCCTTCGGACAGCCTGACGGAGGACTATCTTATGTCGCTGTCCCTCTATAAAAAGGGGATACAGCTTCATTATGTGCTCGATAAGCTGCCGAGACTTCAGAGGGACGGCAGGGTGCGAAACGATTTTATCGCCACCCGGGCTCTGTTTCCGAACCGATTCAAAGCCGCCGTGCGCCAGAAAACGCGCTGGACATACGGCATCACAATGCAGTCTATAGGAATAAGGGATGTGTTTACAAAGGAGCATGTACCGCTTTCGGGACGCTACTCCTTTTACAAGGACGCAAAGAGCAAGCTTGTGAACCTGGTGCCTGTTTTGGGGTATGCCGCATCGATATACTGTCTTTTGTCCGTCTTTTTAAATCTTGAGCCCATGTATCTTAACGGAACGGCGGCATATTACATGTCGTGGGTGGTATTCGGGCTCATGGTGCTGCGCCAGACCGTCAGAGCATACGCCCTGTACCATGTCTACGGAGCGCGCACCATGTTTTTCGGATGCCTGTTCCCGCCCTTGTTCCCTATAAGGATGATATACGGGAATGTAATCAATTTCACGGCCGCTGTACGCGCATTCCGCATGAGGCTGCAAAGCAGGAAAAAAGCGAAAATGGCCGCGTCGGGGAGAAAAGGCAAAGCGGACGCAAAAGCAGCGCCCAGGAAAAAGCGCCCCTGTCTGGCGCAAAAAGCGCGGTCTCCCGCCGCATAGGGAAAATAAGGGTGGCGTGGGCCAAGACTGACCACGAGTTTCTTACAATAAATCAGTTAAGACCGTACAGAAGAACGCTGGGAGACACGCTGCTTGCGCAGAGCACCGTTACCGCGGAGGAGCTCGACGGCGCGCTTAAGGGCATAAAGGAGGGCGAGCATCTCGGCGACGCGCTTTTGCGCATGGGCCTTGTCTCGGAGGAGGAGCTTATGCTTGCGCTCGGCCGCGTGCAGCATATCATGTACGTGCCCGATGCGGTCGCCGCGCGGCTTGATATCCGCATTGACGAAGACAGAAGGGAAAGACTGCAAAGACTTCGCATAGTTCCGCTGGGCATGGAATACGGAAAATGCTTCATTGGCCTTTCAAACACAACAAAGCAGGAGCATATTGACGAGTATCGGGAAGAATGCGGCTGTCCGACGGAGAACGTATATCTGTCGGAGGCGCAGATGGACGCGTGGCTGTCGGGAGAGGACGGCGGGCGGCGGGAGGAGCCGTTCGAATCCATGGCGCTATATGAAAAAGGACAGATACTCTTTGAACAGCTTTTGCTTATCGGCATATACGCCGAGATACTTAAAAGGCCCGAGTCCGAGATACGGGAGCATATGGGGCTTGTGGGAGGCGGCGAAATATATTCGCGTGCGCAAAAACAGGCCGAAGACGCCATAAGCCAAACGCCCGCCGGGAGATAAAAGAATATAAAAAGAACGATGCACCGGGCCCGGTGCATCGTCTGTTTTGCAATGCGTCTGAAGCTGTCGGCCGACAGCTGTAAGTCCGGTTTGTTTGCTTTACACGTATCTCGTTTCGGGAGCGGGACGGATTACCTTGTTTACATAGGATTCGTCGCCCTTGTAGCCCACGGACAGCATCATATACATCTTTTCGTCGGGCGAAAGGCCTACTATTTCCTTCATCTCGTCGGAAACGAAGTAGAGGCTTACGAGAATGCCGTTGTAGCAGCAGCCGAGTCCCAGCGGCTCCGCCGCAAGGTCGAGAGCGCAGGCCGCGATGGCCGCGTTGTGTCCGCCGAGGTACTTGTTGCCCACTATGCATACAACGTGGGGCGCGCCCATGGTGATGCCCTCGCGCTTGTTGGGCGCGGAGTTCTTTATATAGTCGTTCGACAGCGGAACGGCGCGCTGTGCAGCGGCCTCAAGCTTCGCCGTCGTTTCGGGCGTGGTGATTATGTACTTGACGCCCTGCTGGTTCGAGCCGGTGGGAGCCTGATTTGCAAGGAAAACAAGGCGCTCCAGCGTCTTTTTGTCAACGGGGTCGCTCTTGTAGTGTCTTATGCTGCGTCTCGAATAGATGACCTTCTCGAAGTCCTTTTCGGTGGCAAATTCTATCTTGTCGCCTACGGAAGCCTTCGTCCAGTCGTATTCGATTGCGCCGAACGGACACGCGCCGCCGCAATGGCCGCACTCGAAGCAGTCGCTGTCGTCGCACACGGCAACGCCGTCCTTAATCGTGAACAGATACTTGGTGCAGGCCTGAACGCAGCGGCCGCATCCCGTGCATTTGTCCTTGTTGACTTTTGTCATGGTTTATTTCCTCCCCAAAGTTATTAAAAAGAATGGTTTTCAGTTATTTTACCACGATATTTTTCGCTTTTAAATACCTTTTGAGAAATTTATACAAAAACAACCGCGCCGGAATAAAAATATTTCTCATAAATTTTTAAATTTTTTTGTCTATGCATGTAAAAATGAATAGTTATGTGTTATAATATTCTTTAATTAAAGTGAGGTATAGCGACAAATGAAGACCAGAACCACAGAAAATGACAATGATAACTCAAAATGGGTGGTTTTCGGCCGAAATCCCGTAATGGAGCTTTTGAAGAGCGGGCGCGAGGTCGACAAGCTTTTTGTACAGAAGGGTTCCCGCGAGGGCTCTTTAATGAAAATACTTAAGCTGGCCCGCGAAAGGCGCATAGTCATAAGCGAAGCCGAAAAGCCCAAGCTTGACTCACTTTGCCAGAACGGCGCGCATCAGGGCGTCGTGGCATTCTGCGCCGCGAAGGAGTATACCGAGGTTTCGGAAATGCTTCGGGCGGCGAAGGAGAAGGGCGAGGACGCGCTTATCATCCTCTGCGACGAGATAAACGACCCCTATAATCTGGGAGCCATAATCCGCACGGCCAACGCCGTGGGAGCGCACGGCGTTATCATACCGAAGCGCCGCAGCGTGGGGCTGTCGGGCGCCGTTGTAAAGGCGGCGGCGGGAGCGCTTGAATACGTGGCGGTGGCCAGAGTTACAAATCTTTCGAGAACGATAGACGAATTAAAGGCCGCAGGCGTCTGGATATACGGCTCCGACGCCGACGGCGAGTCGATTTTTGAGAAAAAACCCATAACGGGGCCCGCCGCGCTCGTCATAGGCAGCGAAGGCGCGGGCATATCGCAGCTCATACGTAAAAAATGCGACTGCATGCTCTCCATACCCATGCGGGGAGAGATAAACTCGCTCAATGCGTCCGTTGCGGGCGGCATCCTCATGTATGAGCTTTTAAGAGACAGAACGGTAACGAATAAGGAATAAAGAAAAAACCAAAGGGTGGAATTTTTATATGGATAAAAAGAAGAACCTCGAGGAAAAACAGGAATTCAGAAATCTGAAGCGTTATGCGGACGCAATAACGGCACATGACGACGACGCCGAGTTTGAGGCGATCCTGAGAGAATATACGAGCGACCGCGAACGTTACGAGCGCACGGCGCCCAAGTCGGTGCGAAATCAGAGAAACGCCGCGCCCGCGGATACGGGCAGGGAGCCCGCAAGACAGGCGCCGAATCCCCAGCCCGCGCCGCAGAACGAGGAGCGCATGAACATTCCGAGATCGCCCCGCGCCGCGGCAGCGCCGCGCAGGGAGCAAAGGCGGAGCGCGCCCGAAAGGGGAGCAGACGCTTTCGCTTATCAGAAGCGTCCCGAGGACGGCGACGCGTTCAATAACGAGATAAAGGAGCTTGAGATATCCTTTGAAAACGCGCCCGAGGCCGTTAAGGATTTCGTTGAGGAAACGCCCATAGAGGCGCAGGACAGAAGAGCGAAGCTCCTCGATATGGCCTTCGGCCCCGCCGACGCGGAGGAGTTCTATGAGGACGACGCCACCGACCTTGCGGCGTTCATAGAGAAGAAGGAGAAAAAGGACGCCTCCGATTATTACGCCGAGCTGCTTGAGGAGTCGGCGCGCGAGAAGGCGAAGAAGGAAGCCGAGGAACGGGCAAAGAGAGCGGCGGAGGGCATACCGGAGAAGAAGCCTGAGTCGTATCCCGTTATAGACATAGACCTGGACGCGGAGCCGGTGCCGCTAAGACCCGCTTCGCCCGCGCCGCAGGAGGCCGCGCCCGAAGCGGCAGAGCCTCCGAAGGAGGACATCTCGATAGAAGCGCTTCGTGACAGCGAGTCCGAGCTTATAAAGATGGGCCTTATGGTGGGAGTTGGCAAAAAGGCTGAGGACGAGATAAAAGAAGAGATTACCAAGGCGGATGAAAACGAGACCGCGCCCGAAATAAATGACGAAGCCGCAGAGCCCGAGACCGAGCCCGCACAGGAGGCGGAGACGACCGAAGCTCCCGCGGAGCAGGAAGCCGAAGAGCCTTCCGCGGCCGAAAGCGAAGGCGCCCGGGAGACCGAACAGACCTCCGAGAGCGAGCCCGAGGCCGATGAGACGGCGGTATTTGAGGCAAAGCCGCAGAAAACCGCGCCCGACACAGACGAAGACGCCACCGAAGGCGAGGCGGAAGAGACCGCCGAAGGCGAAGCCGAAGAAGCAGAGGGCGTTACCGACAAGACGATACGCATAGAGCGCACGGGCGAAATAACGCGCACGGGTGAGATGAAGCGCACGGGCGAGATGAAGCGCGAAAAGAGCGACTGGGACGACGACGATATTCCCGAGGATGAATGGGAAGAATGGGGCGAGCCCGAGGAAAATCTTGCGGAC
>JAEEGL017337987.1_pt1 | contig 13199 bp, 10 predicted proteins | sample 9134231 | NCBI WGS metagenome assembly JAEEGL01 (sample SAMN16246548, study PRJNA631951) | gut metagenome | biome: gut microbiome; feature: rumen; material: fiber-attached | host: Bos | place: Iran: Karaj | collected 2018-10
CACCTTTTTATCTTTATCTGCTGACTCCCCGCTTACAGTTCCGGTCGAAGCCTCCTCAGGTCCCGGCTCAGCCGTTCCGGCGCTTTTCCCGCAGGATGTCGACAGGAGAAGCAGTGAAAATACAAGAATAAAACTCAATATGCTCCTGCTCTTCTTTTTCATTGTATGTCTCCCTCCTCTAATGACCGCGAATTAAAACAGACTTTTTAGCTCATTTCGTCACTGTCCCGATCAGCTTTTTGTCCCATACTTTATTTACAAGCTTCTCACCGTTTTCAAGTGACAAATCAGGATCCTGGCTGCGGATGAGATTTTTATCTGCGAGATCCTCCGAATAATCCTCCAGAAAATAAACAGATATCTCTTCCTCAGACAGATGGCAGACGATCGGCCTGACCTTATGCTCCAGAACCTTGACATTTCCGCTGGAGTCGCGTCCTATCTTCACCTCTGCCAATCCTCCGACCATCCGGTTCATCACACCCTTACCTCTGCCGGAGGTATAATTTACAAAATTACCTAAGGAATAGTATACAGGCATTTCGTGTCCCTTGTCATCCTTCAGAATCTCTACAGGCTCAATCACATGCGGATGTGTACCGATGCACAGATCTGCGCCGCATTCAAGGAAAAGCTCTGCCCACTTCCTTTGCTCTGCTGAAATATCAAGACTGTATTCCGTACCCCAGTGAGGACATACTATAGTAAGATCAGCCAGTTTCTCTGCCCTGGCTATATCCGCCTTCACCTTATCCTTTGCAAGATAATCAACCAGATATCCTTTGCCCTTCGGCATCTGAATGCCGTTGGTACCATATGTATAATTAAGGATCGCAATCCGGATCCCATCGGATCTTTTTGAGTCAGCAGCCCCGCCGGTATCTATGATACATATCTCCTGCTGATCCTCCGCACTGTCATGTATTCCGAGCACTTCTATATCCGGGTATTTCCTTTCCCAGAAATCAAGACAGTTTTCTATTCCTTTCGCCCTGCGGTCAAGCGCATGATTCGTCCCGTGAAGTATCACATCGAAGCCCGCCTTCACTTCGGCATCCCCTACTTCGGTCGGTGAATTGAATGAAGGATAGCCGCTGTATTTCAGCTCTTCTCCTCCGAGTATGGTCTCCTGATTGACGATCGCAATATCGGCTGATACTGTCTCATCCTTAACATGACTGAAAATGGGATCAAAATCATAGCTCCCGTCTTTATTCCGGCCGGAGCTTATCACCTTATCATGCATCAGCATATCACCGGCCATGACAATGGTTACCTCTTCCGAGGAAGCCTTCCCCGCTGATCCGCTCTTTCCGGAGCCTGCAGCATATGCCGGCGAAAAAAAAAGCCCTGTGAACAGGAGCATCAGACATAAACATATATACAGTTTTTCCAGTCTGTTTCTTTTCATTAATATCAGAGCTGCCTTAAAGCCAGATTGTAAAAGATGCCTCTCTTCTCCATCAGCGTATCGAAATCACCCTCCTCAACGATGCGTCCGCCGTCCAGTACGATAATACGGTCGCAGTGTTTTACGGTGCTGATACGATGAGCTATCACCACCTTGGTGGCCTCAATCTTTTCCAGCGTACTTACTATCTTATTCTGCGTTACATTATCGAGAGCGCTCGTCGCCTCATCAAAAAACATGATCCGTGGTCTGCCCGCAAGAGCCCTGGCGATCAGTATCCTCTGGCTCTGCCCTCCGGAAATTGTCCCGGCGCCTTCCGATAATACGGTATGCAGTCCCATAGGCATCTCTTCGATATCTTCCTTAAGCCCGACCGCCTCTATGACCTCCTCGGCGCGTTTGACATCGACATCGGGTGATCCGATCCTTATGTTATCATAGATGCTTCCGGACACCATGCCGCCATCCTGCAGCACTACGCCAAACTTTTTCCTGAGTTCCCGCTTGTCCAGAAAATCAATATCTGTATTGTCATAAAATATCTTACCTGTTTTCGGTTTCTCAAAACCAAGCAGAAGCTTAAGGAGTGTCGACTTGCCGCTGCCTGACGGTCCTACTATCGCTACATTCTCACCTGACCTGATATGCAGACTCACATCGCGCAGTACAGGCTCCTCCTCTTCACTGTATGAGAAGGTAACATGTGACACCTCCAGATCACCGGTCAGCTCTCCCGGCAATCCGGTTTCGTCTGAGGACTCAGGCAATGTCTCCAATATGGGCCTTACCTGCTCATATACCGGATTTATCATATTGATCACGAGCAGGCTCTGAACGAGAGCAAAGACAGCCGCCGAAACGGCGCTGAAGCAGGCAGTAAATCCCGAAAACTCTCCGACAGAAAGATCAAAACCGCCGCGGATCATCATGCTGAAGAAAACAATCGAGAAAACGCCGGGGGATACGACAGCAATGACGTTTACAAGATTGGTGATACTCTCCTTTATGGCATTGATCTTCTGTGATCTTGTGAAGTGGTCAAGGTACCGCTGTATGGCGCGCTGCTCGGAGGCGGAGACGCGGATCTTTTCGATACCTGTAATGAACTGGAAAATGGACGACTGCGCTTCGAGATCGGAAAACATCTTTTCTCTCTCATACTTTATCTGTCTTAATCCAAGCCAGGTAAGGACAGCAACGGTAATAATGAGCAGAATGAACGCCATACCGGACATTTCCTTTGACAAACTGAACATCCTGAAAAGATACAGTATCGAAAAAAAAGCCGCCAATACCGTCTGTATCAGGCTGGATGCCAGCAGCTCATATATCGTTGCCACTCCCATTACACGCTGTGCCAGTCTGGCCGCATCGCCATCCCTGAAGAAGCTCTGCGGCAGATTGAAGAGGCGGTCCAGTGCCGCATTCTGCGCCGCATATTTCATTGTGTTCATTGACCTGAAGGCAGCCAGATTTTTAACCACCGTAAAGCTTATATTGCCAAGTGCGCAGCAAAGTATCATTAATCCCACAGAGATAAGCGCACCCGTCTCACCGGAAGGGATAAAAAGATCATAGACCTGCTGTGTAAGGGCGGGGATCAGCAATCCCACCATTGTACCGAGAAAAGCCAGCGCTACAAGCCTTATGATGTCAGACTTATATACCTTCTGCATTCCGAAAAGGAAGAGGTCATACTTCCCGATGGGCTTATCAGGGAAAGGACGGTAAAACGCATATCCTTTGGTGTCCAGACCTTCGGCAAATGCCGCATCAATCTTTCTGCGCTCGCCAGTTAACGGGTCCTGGTATTCGTAGTGCCGCGGTCCCTTCGGTATGCAGGGAACAGGCTTTCCGTCCTCCCTGGTGAAGGCAAGCAGCACGCCGCTGTCCTTCTTATACCAGTCTCCGGAAAGAACTACTTCCCTTGTGGTAAAATGTGATATCCGTGAAATATCATCAAGAGTGATTTTTCTGCCTGACGCCTGCCTGATCCTGTCGTAAGACGCCAGCTCTATATGCTCCTTTGCGCAGATACAGGCGACCGCATCATACAGCAGATTGCCTGACGGGACAAAGCTGGTCTGATCCTTGTTATCCAGGCGCAATGTATTGAAGATTAGCGCAGCAGACTGTTTAAGTGTATTCTTATCCGCCCGCTTTGTGGCAAATATATACCCCGCCTCCTTTACGGCTGACAGATTGTAGCGCTCCACCATCGCCCCATCAAAGGAATTCCTGTCATTGATACTGACACCTATGCTGTCCGCAAAGACTGATCGCGCCTCATCAGGCTCTGCATCAGAAGATTCCGTAAGCTCAGCATGGTCTATCGCCACAAACATGAAGCGCCAAGAGCCAAGCAGATCGGAATCAATACAAAGAGACGGGAGCTTCTCTCCTTCTGCAGTCTCCTTAAGCAGCAGCCGTCTCCCGAAGGATCTGCCTCCGTCCCCGCCCTTTACAGGTACGATATATACAAGAACATGCCCGCTTTCTACGAGATATACCCTGTCCTGCTCTTCTGTGATATGAAATTTACCGCCGCTTAATCTGATCTTTTCCATTTTTACATCGTCTTAATAAGCTTCTGGTACAGGCCTTCGATTTCCTTAAGCTCATCGTGAGTTCCCCTCTGCACTATCTTTCCATGCTGCATTACTATGATCTCATCACAGTCCCTTATTGCGGACAGGCGGTGGGCAACTATCACGCATGTACAGCCCCTGCGCTTTATATTGTCGATTATCTGTTTCTCCACTAAAGGATCCAGCGCGCTGGTAGCTTCGTCCATTATAAGTACGCTCGGATTGGTCGCAAGTGCCCTTGCTATCTCAAGGCGCTGCCTCTGACCTCCCGACAGATTGGCCCCTCCGGACGTGAGCCTGTATCCATAAGCTTCCGGCTTGCTCGTAATAACATCATGTATACAGGCATCTTTACAGGCCTGCACGATATCCTTATCCGGTATGTATTTATTCCACATGGTGAGATTGTCACGTATGGTACCGCTGAAGAGTGAAACCTTCTGGGTTACCGTAGAGATACTTGAAGCAAGAACTTCATTGGGAATGCGGTCAATAGGAATACCGTCATAAAGGATGCGGCCGCTCCAGGGAGAATATAGTCCTGAGCATATCTTTGACACAGTGGACTTGCCGCAGCCCGACGACCCTACGAAGGCAATAGAGCTGCCGCAGGAAAGGTCAAAGGAAAAATCATCTATGAGCGGATCTTCCAGCACATTATATCCGAAGGAAACCTTTTCAAGTTTTATATCCCCGATCAGCTTCTCCCTCATTATTTCCTTTTCAGAGGAAATGAACTTTTCATCCTCCTTATACCGCATAATATCATCGACGCGGGACAAGTCAGCCTTGGTCGACTGAAGGTTCTTAATGAAAGCCGCAAGCTGTGTCACAGGCTGTGTAAAGGAAGAAAGTAAAGCAGTAAAAGCCGTCAACATACCTGCCGTCATGCTTCCCCTGATGACCAGCACTCCTCCGAAAACAAGTACGATAATGCTCGTAAGAGTTCCGGATATCACAGGAATGGCATTCATCACTTCCTGCCTAAAGCCAAGCTTCTGCTCCGAAAGCCCGCTCTTGGCATAATATCCCTGAAGCTTCTCTACAAATAAATTCTCGGTACCCGATGCCTTAAGCGAACTCGTGATCGTAAGACCGGCCGCAAGGACTCCTATGAACGTTCCACGGTCTATCTGATCCTTCATTGAAAGATCACTTATGGCATCAGAGCTCCTCTTAATAAGGATAAGGCTTATTGCAACGATAAACAGACCCACTATGGTAAGCAGCGGGGAATACAAAGCCATCAGTATCACGTAAAATGCTGCCGTAAAAATGTTAAGGACGGTCTGGGCGATCTCGCTCGTTAAGAAGATTGATATGTTGTTATTATTAGTTACCCTCTGTGCCAGATCTCCTGTGTAGCGCTGGTCAAAAAAGCTCATGGGCAGTCTGAAAAGATGGTCAAGCATCCTGTAGCCCGACAGTAATGTAAGCTTATTCTGAAGACGAAGCAGCAATACTCCCCTGTAATAAGAAAACCCTGTCTGATATAAGACAGTCACAGCCATGGCAACAAGCAATGCTGATATCCAACCTATATTCCGTCCTATCAGGATATCATCGATAAAGATCTGCGAAAACACCGGCATGAGTATGCCCGGAAGCACAAGAAAAAGACCCGTAATGATAAGAGCCATAATGGATGCCCCCTCACCCTTCAGGCGTTCCCCTATCAACCCGATCAGCGTATCTTCCTTTTTATTCTTTGAAAAATCCTTTGTGAGGGCAAAGGTTATCACTACACCTGTGAAGCTCTTATCTATCTCCTCATAGCTTACATTCCGTCTTCCAAAAGCCGGATCATTAATAAAGTAAGAACCGTTCTTTTGCCCTTCCCATACCACGAAATGATTGAAGTTCCAGTGTATGATGCAGGGTACCGGAAGCTCAAGGAGCTTCTTAATGCGTATCATATATGCATGCGAATCGAGTCCGTATTTTTCCGCTGCCTTAATAATGTTCCCGGCATTACAGCCGTCTCTCGAAACTCCGGTTTCGATACGAAGCTGCTCAAGCGGAATGAATTTACCGTAATATCTTAGTATCATTGAAAGGCTTGCCGCCCCGCACTCTGTAGCCTCCATCTGGAACACAGTGGGCGTTTTGGCGTAGCCGGCCTTTTTTTTCCTGTTTGTCTTCGTTTCAGCCATCAACGCTTCTCCGGATGCTCCTGCTCAGGTATTTCCCCTGAGCTTTTCATCAAACATGGGAAAAAGCAGGGTTATCGGAGCCTTTTTTTCGATCATTATATCTGCGGTGACAGTCGTTCCCGGAACGAGCTCCACCTGCGCCCCCCTTCTGTTGGACCATTCGTATCCGCTTTCCGTACTGCTGTCAGGCTTCAGGGAGCACTGTATCTCTATGACAGGACCCTCGCTGCTGAAGCTGTCGACCAGAGAGCTGTCACCAAGCATGTTATGCATCTCACCGGAGCTTGTGACATAATTGTCCACCCTGTCTACAACGGCCTTAATATGACCGTATTCCTGACTGTTTACTGTGGTCGGATAAACCTTTACCTCCATACCGGGACTTATCTTCCTGCCATCTGCCACCGGAACATACAGGATCGCTGACATATTATCTGTGCTGTCATCCAGGATACGGCTTACCGTACCTCCCACGCCTACGACATTGCCGGGCGCTACATCCAGCCCCATCACCTTACCGCTCATATCCGCCTTGATCTTATTAATTTCAGTCTGTCCGGAAGGAGTTGTAGTGGATACTACTGCTATCACATCGCCTTCTTTCACCTTATCCCCATCCATTACAGGTACTTCATCGACCATACCGCCTTCAGCGCTGTACAGTACATGGATACCTCTCTTCGACATACATATGCCGTTGGCTTCCACGTTGACGGGTATCCTTCCGAATATGGACCACAAAATCACAGCAATTAGTATCAGTCCGGCTCCGAACATGGCCATCCAGAAGCAGGGCGATGTGATGACTATTACCTGGTCGAGCTGATCAGGAGACGATATCTGATCATATGCTGTTTTTCGAAATATACTCTTCATTTATTTATCCCATAATGCCTGTATTTTTCCGGTACTATACTCACATTCCGGATGATTTACACTAATAAATCCCAGTTCACTGATTATGTATTTCTCCGGCTTTTATAAGCAGATACACCTTAGCCGGCTGCAGCTTCCTGTCATTCCAGCGTATCTTGAACCATTGCGGAAACACACTGAAGGTGACGGACATATTTCCAATAGGAAGCATACTGGCAAGGACAGCTCCCGGCACCTTATCCAGGCGGCCGTCCGCAATATTCCATTGTTTCAAAAGATCAAAGTATCTTGCGCCATCCCCTTCCTTAAATGAAGTACGGACATCCTCCGGCTGACCTATGGCAAAGTTGGTGGATAGAGAAAAAATGTCTCCGGCAGTGCCGTCAGGAAATATATCAAACTGAAACTCATTACACGTTGGCGTCACGGACATGACGGATATGATCTGGCTTATCATCTGATCATCATAGGCCTTAAAGCCCACTGCCTCAAATGTCCTCACTATCCTGTCCGGATCATCTATGCAGAGTCTGATCTCCTCCTGACTCAGATATCCCCCTATCCTCAATGGAAATCCAGGGCGGGATCTGAAGAGTCCGAAATACGAAGGATGCCAGCTGTCCTTAAGCCTCCGGACCACCTCCTCATAAAGCTTTCCGTACAGCGGTTCTCCTATAGCCTCGCAAAACCCTCCTGTAAGCTCCGTATGATGTCTTGGCTGGAAATGAACCGCAGCCGGTCCGGGAACAGATGCCCCGGTGTCTATCTCAAACCCGCCGCTGACCTCCGGATATTTCGCGCGGGAATTCCTTAAAAACTCCATCATCCCTTCTGTATCATCTGCCAGAGGGGAAGTGATATAAGCTGTTTCGGAAGCTTCGTCAAAGACAGCTGTAAGAGAAATGTCGAGGAAAGGCTCTCCCGAAAGGGGAGATTCCAGATATATATCCGGAAAAGGGCCGTTTCCTAAAAAAGGCGGCACTGTATTCTTAACCCTCTCCAGACTGTCTCCGTACAGCAGCTCTCCCCTGCCGTCTGAAGCAACAAGGCCTATCAGCATCAAAAATGCGGTTTTATTGTCTATCAGTTTCATACATCATACCATTTTTCTTCAAAAGCTGTAAAACAAGCTTATAATCCCGGGATGTCAGCAGGACAGCTCTTTCCTCCGGAGTATACGCCAAAAGAGCTTCCTTCAGGCTCTTCGTCATCTCCCGCTCTCCTGTTTTACTGAAATGCTCTTCACACAGTACTGAAATCACATTACAAAAGATCTCTTTTGCATCACCGCAGTATGGCTTTGTCAGATCTCCTTTTTCCCTGTAGGCCTGGGCAGCACATCCTCCCCTGCATACGAATACGTAAGGACATTTCATGCACTCAGGCATTTGAGCTACATTCCGGAAGGTCCACTTCAGGAGATCAAATGTAAAGGCGAATTTTTCCCTATCCGTATCTAACCTGCCCACACGCATTTCATCCATTGCGGCAAAATCCCAGCAGGTGTAGACAGCTCCTTCCCTGTCTACAAGGTACATCATATTCTCCGCTCCGCAATATGAGTCCACCGCCGGGAGATAGCTCTGCTTTTCCAGCAATTTGTTTACTGCAGAAACTAAATGACCGTAGATGGAAACATGCTCCATAGCATCTTTTTTTTCATAGCCGTTTCGCGTAAGATTCTCTACAATATCCGAATAGCTCACCCCATAGTCCTTTCCGGGATAGTTTTCGCCGTCGGTCGGAGCATAATAATAACTAAATTCCTCGTGATCGGAAAAGCCCTTATCCTCGAAAACCTGCTTTAACTCATGAACCCTCTCAAAATTCTCAGGTCCCGTATTAATACGAACACTTACCTTGATCCCCTTTGCTAAAGCAAGAGCAATATTTTCAAGGATCTTTTCATAGCTTCCGCCGCCTCCGATATAGACTCTCCTTTTGTCATTATACTCTTTTGTCCCATCCAGAGTGATCTGCAACTCCTTGAAAGGATATTCCGACAGGATATCCGAAAATTTCTCCAGACTGTAACCATTGGTCGTTGCGTGGAGTGTCATGCCCGCCGCTGCCGCTTTTTTTGCTATGTACTCAATTATCTCTCTGTTTTCCGGCAAAAAGGGCTCTCCTCCGTATAGGCCGCATTTTGTTGCACTGATGCCCCTCTTTTTTTCCTTTTCCACAGCGGCAAATATCTTGTCCACCATCTCCTTTGACATGGTTTTTTTGAGCCACTCTTCCCCGGAGGAAAGCCTGTGTTTTTCAAAGCAATAAGGGCATCTGAAATTACAGTCATAAGTAGGCAGAATGTAAAGCGCTAAATTACGCTCCGCAAACATTCTCCGGTATACTCCTGCCAGGATCATAAGGTCCTCGATCTCCTTCTCAGGAGAATCAGTTAAATGTCCCCTTGACTTAAGCCTTTCCAGCTCTTTACCGTCAAGCTTTTCGGATTTCCCTTCCGAAAGCGCTTCTGCTTCAACCCTGTCTACCACGTCGACTGCGCCATAAAGACCGTTCACCAGAAGTGAATTAGAATCATCCAAAGGAATCACTATTTCATAATTACTGAGCGCTGTCTTCATTCTGTATATTCCCCCAGAAAAATTACTTTTCCTTTATTTTCTTTGCCACCCGGCAGCTTCAAAGTAAAAAAAGGATTTCATCAGTTCTTCCTTCACATCCTCCGGAAGGCTTTTGAAAAAATCGTTGTTCATAAGTTCGTTCTCCAAAATAAAAATCCTCCTTGATCATTTATTTTATAATAATACCATTTATCTTCATCAGCAGTAAAACAAGTGCATCTTGTATGGTGACAATCACTATTGGCGCGTTAATCATATAATAAAAGAGCGTAAGAAAACTTACGCTCTTTTATGTCAGATTACAGGCAAAACAGCTACTCTATATCGAGGATCGAACTGAAGCCAGTCTCATCAAAAATATCCAATACTGTTTCGTTCGCATTCCTCACCAGCAGGCTGCCCTGGTCCTCCATGATCTGCTGGGCTTTGAGAAACTCTCTTAATCCGGCTGAGGACGTATAATCCATATCCTTAAGGTCAAAGATAAGTCTGGTAACACCGTCCAAACCGTTATCTATTACCTTTCCGAGCTCAGGAGCTGTGAATGTATCGATTTTTCCTTCAATCTCAATGGTAAGGGTAGCCCCCTCCCTTTTCTGTCTGATCTCCATATCAATTCTCTCCTTTCACTTCTCTGGATCAATTATAACATAATATGCCTTCCTTAAAACCCCATTATCTTCCGGATCTTTTTGACGGAAGATATGAAGGCGTCGATGTCCTCTTCATCATTGTATAGATAGAGGGATGCACGAGCGGTATTGCCGACCTTAAGATAATCCATCAGAGGCTGTGCACAGTGATGCCCTGCCCTGATATCGACCTTGTCTGCATCCAGGATCGAAGCAATGTCATGAGGATGCACTCCGTCTATCGTAAATGAAACGATCCCTGAATGCTTTGCGGGATCGGGCGATCCGTAGATATGCATATAAGGAAGCTTTGAAAATTCTTCAAAGATCTTTGCCGTGAGCTCGTCCTCGATCCTTCTTATCTGATCGAAACCGACTCCTGAAAGATATTCTATTGCAGCCTTAAGTCCATATGCTCCGGCGGGATTGACCGTGCCGGCTTCGAATTTGTGCGGAAGCTCCGCCCAGGTTGCACCGTCAAGGCGCACGTATTCTATCATTTCACCGCCTGTAAGGAAGGGCGGCATCTTTTCCAGGAGCTCTCTTTTTCCATAAAGCACTCCTATTCCGAAGGGCGCCATCAGCTTGTGTCCGGAAAAAGCAAGGAAATCGGCGTCGAGTTCTCTTACATCGACCTTCATATGAGGGACAGACTGGGCTGCATCGACGACTATCACACCGCCGTTCCTGTGCACCCTGTCCGCAAGCTCCCGTACGGGATTGACACAGCCGAGCACATTTGAAACCTGCGCTATAGCTATAAGCCTGCATCTATCAGTGATCTTGCGGTCAAGCTCTTCTTTTGAGAAGGTACCGTCTTCTTCGGGCTCAAGATATATCATCTTAGCTCCTGTGCGCTCTGCCACCATCTGCCAGGGGAGCATATTTGAATGATGCTCCATGACCGTGGTCACTATCTCATCTCCTTCGTGTATGAAATGAAGTCCCCAGCTGTATGCCACAAGATTAAGAGACTCTGTGGTATTCCTTGTAAATATTATCTCCGCATCTTCCTGGGCATTAATGAAATCCTTCACGCAGCTTCTGGCATCCGAGTAGGCGTCTGTAGCTGCCATGGAGAGCTCATAGAGTCCCCGCAGGGGATTGGCGTTCATATTCTCATAGAAATATCTCTCTGCTTCGATCACTGATGCAGGTCTCTGGGCAGTAGCTGCCGAGTCAAGATATACACAGGGTTTATTCTGAAAGACAGGAAAGTCTTTTTTGTATTGATTCATTTGAAAGCTTCCTCCATAAAATACTGTATCCTTCCGTGAGTCTGCTCATCCTTTATCAGATTCCTGACCGAATTGAGCTTTGCCCTGGTGACAAGAAGCTCTGCCTCATGTCTGTCAAGTCCTCTGCTTAGCATATAATAAAGCATCTCCTGTGAAAGCCTGCCTATGGATGCTCCATGCTCTCCCTCTACATCCTCCTCGTCACAGAGTATGACGGGAAGAGTCCTGTTGACCACGTCCTTTGACAGCAGGAGCACATCCTCCAGCTCATGACCGCAGGCTCCCTTAGCTCCTCGGATAAGGTCGATCGTGCCGCGGAAATTCTTCTTTGCCCCATCCTTCAGGGCACCCTTTACCATTAGCTCCGATTCGGATCTTCTTCCATGGTGCGCTATATGATAATTCATATCAAGAGTCTTTCCTTTATGGCAGAGATAGCCCATATTTCCGTTATATACGGATCTGTATCCTGCAAGATCCACTGCTACTCCTGTGTAATCCCTGCCGCTGCCAAGACTCAGCTGTGTAAGATCAAAATGACCATGCTCCTCCACCTTCACTCCTGTATCGTCAAGGCAAAGATAATCAGAGCCCAGAAGATTGACTTTTACAAGATGCACGCTGGCGCCCTCGCCCACATGCACTCTGGTCTGCACGCCGAAAAAGCCCTTAGCGTCAGACCTTGACGATGAATAGTCCATTATCACCGTTATACTGCTGCCTCTTTGGGCGATTATCTCTACACGGTCAGCATTATAATCACCGTTCTCCATCAGATATCTGATATTTACCGGATCTATGACCTGGCGTCCCTCGCGGGCATGTACCATCAGTACATCCTTGCTGGCATCGAGAAAGAAGCTGTCCGCCTCTTCACCCATTCCGCATTTGATTGATTTTATGTCAACTGAATCTTTAAGCTCGCAGCCGCCGCATTCGCTGCAGGATTCATTCCCTATGACTGCACCGGCAGGTATCTTCTCTACCACAGCCCGGCCGCTTCCGTTCAAGGTGATCTTATCTTCGATCACTGCATCATTTATCTTCAGGGCATTCCATGTAGGAGCTTTAACGGAATTAATCTTCATCATCCTATCGCTCCTTTCATCTCAAGCTGTATCAGATTATTCATCTCCACTGCATACTCCAGAGGAAGCTCCTTTGATACATTATCTGCAAAGCCGGATACTATCATGGCTCTGGCGTCCTCCTCGGATATGCCACGGCTCATGAGATAGAAAACGGCATCATCCGATATACGGCCTATCTTAGCCTCATGTCCTACGTCGGTCTCATTGGTTCGTATATCCATCGCGGGGATAGTATCGGATCTCGATATATCATCCAGCATCAAAGATGCACAGGATACTGAAGCCTTTGAATCCTTAGCCTTCTCAGTGATGGTAAGAGCGCTTCTGAAGGTGCTGATGCCGCCGCTCTTTGATATGGATTTGGTGTTTATTACTGTGGAGGTCCTCTCTCCTGTCTGCACCACCTTGGCTCCGGTGTCCAGATTCTGGCCGGCTCCGGCAAAAGTAATCCCGGTGAATTCGCAGTGGGAATCATTGCCTTTAAGTATGGTCATGGGATACAGATAGGATACATGCGAGCCGAAGGAACCTGAGACCCACTCCATCACGGCCCCCTCTTCGCATATGGATCTCTTGGTATTGAGATTGTACATATTTTTGGACCAGTTTTCGATGGTGGAGTAGC
>JAEEGL010181108.1_pt1 | contig 13198 bp, 7 predicted proteins | sample 9134231 | NCBI WGS metagenome assembly JAEEGL01 (sample SAMN16246548, study PRJNA631951) | gut metagenome | biome: gut microbiome; feature: rumen; material: fiber-attached | host: Bos | place: Iran: Karaj | collected 2018-10
AGGCTGGTTCCATAGCGCTTAACGGTCAGCTCACTGCGGTTACGTTCATAGCGCAGATAGTGTAGGAACTGTTCAATCACGCTTTTCGGCCACGAATTTACGGAAATTATTTGATACTACCAAATTTTCCGGAAACTTTTTTAGTTTTCCTCTGCAGTACGCAGCTGCTGTACATAGACGGCATGTTCCATCTTCAGGCGCTTCAGTACAGAGGGCTTGTTGAACTGCTGACGGCGACGAAGCTCTTTAACCACGCCGGTCTTCTCAAACTTTCTCTTAAACTTCTTGAGGGCCTTCTCGATGTTCTCGCCTTCTTTTACAGGTACAATAATCATACTGTTTTTTGACTTTAAATGTTTAATGGTTATACATGTTGCAGGGTTCGAGTGCAGCGCACACGAAATGCGGGTGCAAAATTACAACATTTCTGCAAATCTTACAAGTTTTTATCCTTTTTTTTCTAAAAAAAGTTTTATGGCAACCCAGTAGCGTTCGGCTCTGCCGTCATTTGGGATTCGTTCGCTGGGGCCAGCATGGCGAACTGAGTTTAGATAAAAAAGCGGCATCGCCCTTTTGCGCTCAAAAGCTGCGATGCCGTCAAAACGAACTACTAACTATCTGTAACTAACTTGAAAAACTGCTGCAAAGGTACAAACAAATCTGAAAAGTCATTTTCAATTATGTCTCGCTAACTTTATTCTTTGTGTCATACTGCACAAATCGGACAAATTTGCATGAAATAGAACATTTTTGCAAGTGCGCGCATAGAAAAGCATCGTGCGCCACGTTCCTGACGTGACGCACGATAAGAGATTATGTACGCTCCATGGAAGAGCGGGGTGTGTTTACTTCACAAGATACTTCGAGCCGTTCTTGACAACGATGCCCTTGTAGCCCGTGTTGACGCGCTGGCCGGCGAGGTTGTACTTGACGTTGGAAACAGTACCGTTGGCCACAACGCTGTGGACGCCCTGCTCACCCTTACCGAACTCGTGAGGATTGGTGTTAGCACCTTCCTTCACGTAGAAGTTCTTTGTGCCAGTCTGGTCGATGAGGGTCTCAGTGTTGTCCTCCAGCTTCCAGACGAAGTCCTTCATCTCGTAGTCGCAAGCGCCCCTGATCTCAGCCATGTTGAAGGCGATGGACTGCATCCCGTTGGCATCAGAAGGAACAGTGAAGGTAGTACTGAAGTCCTGCCATTCGGTAGTGAAGTTCACATCACCGATAGCTCCCCAGTGAAGGTAGGCACCTGGCTCCTTGTGATCCTGCGTGGTAGTCTTAGCATCGACAGAACCCCTATACTTGAACTCGATGACCGTTACCTCACCCGTATCGAGCGTACGGTTGGCAACGAGGAAGAACTGGTTGTCCCAAGGCTGGCCACTGCCACCTTCCTCTTCCTTCACGGTGCCATCCTGATCATCAGCCAGGTCGTCGCGCTCCAGTCCATGAACGACCACTAAGGTTGGGTTGGGCTTAATGTTAAGCGGCTCCTTGTTCTGCTCACCTTCCAGTTTCATGAAGTTCATCTGCAAGGTCTGAGTGTCAACATTCACCTTCCATACGCCAGCTGCGGGAAGCTTAATCTTGTAGAGGGCGGACTCACTATAGGTAAGCCACTCGTCGGGATCGTTACCAGTGATGGTGCCAACGGGCTTCAGAGTAGCGCCCTTGAAGGCTGCATCGTTACCACGGATGGTTGAAACCATAAGTTCGTTAACCCATGTATCCTTCTTACCCACGGTACCCACGGTAGCGGTATAGTACTCGTTCTCTTCGTCCCAGGTCAGCTCAGTAGCGTTGTCCAGGTCATATTCAATGCCAGTGGCACTGTTGCAAGCGCCGACGAAGAGGCCCTCGTCGAGCTTCATGTGCTGCCAGGAGAGGTCGTCAAAGTAGAAATCAACGGGATCCCTAACCTCGGCATTCAGGTTGAAGGCGATAGACCAGCCACCTGCCATATCATCACCCATGGTCATCGTACCGTCAAACTCCTGCCACTCTGTGGTGAAGTTAATATCGCCAATGGCATGCCAGATGAGGTAGTCAGAAGGATTCTGCTTGTGAATCTGCGTATTTGTCTTGGCATTCTGCGAAGCCTTATAACGGAAGTGAATCTTCAGCTGTGTGCCAGACTTCCAAGACTGCGGTGACTGGATCCAGAATTGGTTGTCCCACTGATAAGCATTGGCGTCTGATTGGCCCTCTGTGTCAGCGGCCTTGCCATGAACGACGAAAACGCGATTGCCGTCAACCTCTTCAATGGTAGCGGGGAACGGGTCCCAACCATCATTTTCATTCATGTTCACGCCCTTCTCCTTGCCCCAGGCACAGACCTTGAAGTTGTTCTCCTGGTCATTGAAGCGCACGTCAGCCAGGCCAAGCTCAGCCCATGACTTCCCTGCATCGCCATTGACGAGGTCCTCAATCCACTCCACGGGACGCTGTGCCTTCTGGTTGTGCGATACGGTCACCGACTTCCACTCGATGGTGGCAGTGACGGTGCCGGGCTGTGCAACGAGGTTACAACTGGTACCACCGATGCCGCTGTACTCCCATTCCACCTCCTGGAAATCATCGCTGGCGGGGATGGCCACTGAAGCGCCCATCGACTGGCCTTCATTCCAACCCCAACCCATGTTGACGTTGATGGTGCAAGCTTCCGAAGCCTTCACCAGGGCCTTGACGGTGTAACCGCCATCCAGCTCGGTAGGAATGCCGTCAGCAATGAAGTACTGGTGCCATCCGGGCTCAGTCAGTGCAATCTTGTAGTAGTCAACGCCTGCTTCGGTCTTGACGATGACATCGCTGGTTTCCGTAGCATCGTCAGTCACTTGGACATACTTGTAGTTAGCACCGTAGTCGGTCATCACACCGTTGACCCACTCTGGTACATAACCCATTACGTAGAACGGGAAACCCGATTTGGTTGAGTAGTCGATGGAGTAGTCTACCACCCACTCAGCCTTTGCTCCCAGGAAACATGCCAGGAAAGCAATCAGAGTAAATAGTTTCTTCATAATAGAACAATTTAGTTAATAATTAAAAATAACAAAAAAGAATCATATTTCTAGTTGTAAAGGAGCCAGGAGATGGGAGGTATTCTACCTACCTCCTCAACTCCCCAACTCCTTAAAAGTCACTTTCCGCTGAGTGCATCACAGAATGCCTTATACGTTGCGTTGCGCACCCAGTCCTTCTTGCTGTTAAGAGACCAGAGACCAACGGGATCGCTCGTCGTGTCAGCCAGGTTCGACTTGCACATGCCGGCCTGCTTGTCATGAGGAATCTTGGTCATATAGCTCTTGATAACGAATCCATAGTAGTCAGCCAGTTTCTGGCGCTGTGCGACAGTAATATTATCTACTGACACGTTGGCACCCGTAGCGTCCTGGAACTTGATGTCGAAGTTTGACAGGCGGATGAACTTACCTGTAGCAGCCAGGTTGGTGAGGAGGGTGTTCAGCGATGCCTCGTTGGCAGCCTGCGTTGTGGCATCCTCACTATAGACGAGGTTGAGCTTGGCATTGATGCCGTCAATCTTTGCGCCCTTGGCATCCCAGGTCTTAATCCAGTAGTTAAGGCTTTCCAGCTTCTTGGCATCCTCAAGGCCCGTCTCGCTGATGAAGAACTTCAGTTCCTCGGGCTTGCCACCATACCTCTGATAGGCCTCGCTGGCAGCCTTTGAGACCACTGGGGCATAGTTCTCGCTTCCGACGATATCTTGCCAGAAAATCTTCTCGGTAGAGTGCTTAATGTCGAACATGCCGTTCTCAAGCTGCGCCTTCGCGTCAATCGGCTCGTCGATGAGGTCAAACGAGTTGATACGTCCCTTGTTAATCTCCATAAAGCCGTCGCACCAGGTGTTGATGGCGTAGTTGATGGTATCACTAATCTCCTGTGCCGTCTGCTGGCGGTGGTTGTCAGGATAGTAGCCCACCTGAACCTTCTGGACATAGACAATATTACCACGTCCGGTCTCTATTCTCAGATAGCCGTCGGCCACATCAGGCGCGCTCTGGGCTTCGACCACAATCTTCGTCCATTTGTCCTTCTTGAGCGACCAAGCACCGTTGGTGCCAGTGCCAGCGATGGGGTTGCCTGAGAAGGTAATATTGAAAGTCAGGTCCTTGTCAGCCCTTGCCCAGAACGTAATGGTATATTTTGCGTTAGGGTCTACCTCAAAGCCTTCGATAATGCGGACGTTGGAAGAGGCGTTCACCTTCAGCACGTTCTGGTCATCATAGTTGACAATGGAGGCACCGCCCTTGTCCACAGTACCATCGTAGTTGCCCACTGGCACATCGTTGTAGTTAACGGTCTTGCCTTCCACATAGTCAACAGCTATCTCAATGGGAGCAGTGAGCCTGGCCAGCCATTCGTCAGCCTGGTTGGCATTGGCAAAGAGGGGACTGCCATACACTTCGTAGCCTATCTCCTCTACATGGGCCAGCAGGTCGCTCATGTCAAGGAAGTTCATCACACCCTTGGCATTGACGATGGTGCCTGACATCAGTGAGTTGCCGAAAGCCACATTGTCGAAGTTGGCCACGATGGCAGCATGCGACAGTTCCTGCTTATTGAACTCCGTCAGTTTGATCTGGGCACCAAGGGCCATGTTGGGATATGCGCTCTTGTCGATATAACTCTTGACAGGGCCCAGGTCCGTATAAGGCAAAACGGCAGCCGGGTCCGGCTCAGCCTTGAAGCCGTCCGTCTCATTATAGTCGGCGCAGGAGGTTATCGCTACGCTAAATGACAATTGACAAATGATAAATGACAAACCTATCAGATGCCTTCTGCTTCTCTTTGTAATCATAATTCTCAATCTTCAATTATCAATTATCAATTCTTCACGTATTTGGGTGAGAAGAACTCCTTCTTGTTCGACTCACGGGTCTGGACGACAAGCGTGTCGTTGGTGTTGACCTGGACGTCATTCTCAAGAATCCAGTCCACCTCTTTCCCATTGACAGTCTTCTTGCCGATGACCCTACCCTTCTTGAAGTTCACGGTGTAAGCCAAGCGGAGGATGTCACGCTGAACGGGCTTGCCGTCAATGTTGCCCCACTGGTAGTCCTTGTATTCGGGACGCTCGGTGCCCTTGACAATGAACTCGCCTGAACCAGTAGAGGCAATCTCATCGTCATCGCTGGTAATGGTGCACTTGTCGCCGTTGAAGGTGAGAACAAGGTTACAAGTCTGCGACGGTCTCGCGTCACCTGATGCGTCTTTGCCGATGTTGACAGCCACGGGGAAGACGGCCTGCGTCATGTTCTTGGTGGTGATGCCGCAAATCTCATCATTCTGGTTCACCGGGTTCTCCTTGTAGTGCTCCTGGTCGGAGTTCACCAGGGAAAGGTCCTTGCGCACAACGGTTGTGGTGACACCGTTCTCGACGATGTCATCAGCACCGCGACGGATGTACTTGCCCTGCCAGGGATTCATATACTTCACGCAGTAGAGCACATAGTCCTTAGGCACCGTGGCCCATTCCTCCAGGTTCACGCGCACAGGCGAAAAGCCCGGTCTCGGAGTGCCAGTAAGGATGTGGTCAATGCCTTTCACACCGGTCATTACGAGTGGAATGACATAAGTGTTCTCAATGGCCTTCGGGTCGTTGAAGAAGGCATCGGTGAACTGCACCTCTACATAACCACGCTGATCGCCATTATAAGGAATGGCATTCGAAGCCAGACGGTAGTAATCAGTCGGCATGGGGCGTACAGGTTCGGCAGCGTTACCACCCTCATCGGTAAAATAGAGGTTGTCACAGAGCGTCGGGTCAACGGCAATGTCGACGGTGGCATTTCGTCCGCCATAGGCTCCGCCCATGGTCGACCATATCTGGCACTTGTGGGCATTGTCAAGCGTGTTGTCGTAGATGTCGTTGCCGAGCACGAGGGTGCGCACCGGGTACTGGTAGGCGAAGTAGGCCGTCGTACCTCCTTCGAAGTCCGGGAAGTCCTTGTCTGCATTGTAGCAAGATGCAAAGCCCAGCGTGAATGTCCCAAAGGCTACGCCATATATGTATTTCTTAAACTTCATCATAGCTTATTACGAATTATGAATTATGCATTATGAATTACGAATGATACATTACTTCCACCCCTTGTTCTGCTTGAGGTTGCTCCACTTCAGGATTTCACTCTTCGGGATGGGGCCGTAGCACTGATACGAGTTGTCGTACTGGCGGGGTTCAACGACAAAGATGGTATAGGACAGTTCGTTTGTATCATCATTGCGGTTGATTCGGACGCCCTGGACTGGCTCATTCAGGGGCAGCATCCAGCGGCGGAGGTCCCAGAAGCGCTTGTTCTCGAAACACAGCTCAATGCGGCGCTCGTTGCGAATCAGCTCGGCCATACTGGCCTGTGCTTTGGCGCATTCCTCCAGATAGACATCGCCCTCGGGAAGCGGGGCACCAATCTCGTTGGTTGCCAGGCCAGCACGCTCACGGATAGCCTTGATGACATCGTAGGCAGTGAAGCCGACACCGGTAGGATCTTCCTTGGGACCCCACGCGTCGTTGGCAGCCTCGGCATAGGCAAGGAAAATCTCCGTGTAACGGATGCGCGGATAGACGTGATACTGCTCAATGAGCGAGCTGGAAAGCGGACTGACGTCTTCACGCAGCAGCTTCTTCATATAGTAGCCTGTACGCGTGGAATAATCGCCGTGCTCGATGTTGTCATCATACTCGGGGTTGCCCTGCGCATTAATCTTGGGATATTTGCCGGTGATGATCTCACTCTTCCTGAAGGTCATGCCATTATAGATGACATCGTCAGCCAGACGCGGGTCACGGTTGGCATAGGGGTTGAGCGGGTCATAGCCTGAGTTGGGAGCAGTGATGGGAAGGCCGTTGCGCATAGGGAAGGCGTCAACAAGGTTCTGTGTGGGGTTGACACGACCATTGCCATAAAGCGTCGGGGGGAAGTTCTCCTTTTCCTGTGACGCATTCTTGTGGCGGTCCTCACGCCAGAGGATTTCAGGCATCTCAGCAGCATTGGGCTCCAGTTTGGTAGTGTTCTTGTACCAGATGTTGCCTGTCGGGTCAAATCCTTCCATGCCGCCGATGCGCTTTAGCACATTGGCGCAAAGGGCTGCGGCATCAGCCGATGTCACGCCGCTCTGTTCGCGGAAGGCAGGACTGGCGGCGAGCAGGGCCACCTGTGCCTTGATGGCCTCAGCACACTTGCCTGACATGAGGTTCGTGGCCTTCTTGCCAAAGATGAGGTTGAAATTGGAGTAGTTGGCACCCAGGGCCTTGTACTTGGCGGGAATGCCGTCGTTGTTGCTGATGTCGTCATACGCCATAGGGAGCAGGGCCATGGCACTGTCGCAGTCAGCAAAGCACTGCTTCACACAGTCGGCAAAGGTAGCACGAGGCTGGTTGAAGTTGGAGCTGCCGTCTTCAGCGACCGTCAGCAAGGGCACGCCGTAGAGCACGCCATCGGCGGCATAGCCACCATGAGCCTGAAGCAGGTAGTAGTAGAAGAGGGCACGCAATCCAAATGCCTCGCCTTTCAGACGGTCGATGAACATCTGCTGCTTGGAAGCGGCGCTGGGCGCCCATTTTGTCTTCTCCACTATTCCGAAGAACTTATTGACATACTGGATGCCATCCTTGCAGGCATCCCATACTGACATGGGGTTGCTGTCGGCCGTCCATGTGCCGGTGGCCATGTTCAGGTAGGCATTGCCAGAAGTCTGGTTGGTCACGGCATCGTCCGTGGCAACGTCGGTCGTGGTCGTCGTGATATAGGGCAGACGGTCATAGGCATACATCAGCAGGCCATGGGCATATTGTGACTCCTCATACATGGCATCCTCCTGGCGGGTGTTCTCATCCTGCGGTTCGAACATGTCGCCACAGGAACAAAGGAGCCCCCCTCCTACTCCCCCGATGGGGAGAGCAGTTACCAAGAACAGTCCATATTTAATGATGTTGTGTTTCATAATTGCATTGTTACGTATGGTCGTTGTTTATATTGATATGCTAACTATTCCCTCCCCTCAGGGAGGGTCAGGGAGGGGGCTTTACAGTGTCACCTTCACGCCGAGGTTATAGAAACGAGTCTGCGGTGCATAGCCGACGCTGGTATCCATCATCTTGCGATGCTTCGAGATGGTGAGCAGGTCGCTGCCACTCAGATAGACCGAGAGGGCCTTGACAACCTTTCCGTCAAACATCTCCTTGGGGAAGTCGTAGGTGAGCTGCACCTTGCGGAGGTTGAAGCGGTCAGTGCTATAGAGCCAGAAAGTGGAAGCCTCGCCGTTGGACGTGGTCTGTGTGGTCAGACGGGGATGTGTGGCGGTGGCTGCCGTCTCGGGGGTCCAGCGGTCACGGGCGTTGACGGAGTACTTGGCATTGCCAGTCATGAAGTAGTAGCCGCTATTCATCATGCCCTTGGCACCGAACTGTCCATTGCCCAGCACGAAGAGGGTCCAGTTCTCATATTTCAGAGTAAGGTTCACGCCCATGGTGAAGGGTGCGCCGTAGGCACCGTTCTTGCCAAGGTAGATTTTATCCTTGCTGCGGTTGGTTTCACCATCTTTCTCAATGGTGCCATCGCCGTCGATATCCTCATATTTCAGGTCACCGGGACGGAGATTGGCTTGACCATTCAGTCCTGACTTGGGGAGTCCTGCCTTCAGGGTGTACGTTACAATGCCTTTGTCATCGGTAGTGATGTCGAAGTCGTCGGCAGTATAGAAGCCCAGACACTTGTAACCCCAGATGGCGTCGAGCGGATTGTCCTCCACCTTCTGGTTGTCAGTCTCCACAATCTCATCATACTTCTTGTAGTTGGTCTTCAGCCATGTACCGACGACACCCAGCTGGGCGTGCACCTTGCCAAGCTGCTTCTGGGCCGTGACGCTGAAGTCAACGCCCTTGCGGTTCTGGATGTTGTTGTTGATGGCCGGCTTGAACGAGCTACCCTGAAGACCTCCCGACAGATAGGAGGGGAAGAAGGTAGGTTCCTGGATGATGAAGCCATCCATGTCCGTATTGAAGAACGTAATGTCAGTAGATATCAGCTTGTTGAAGAACGAGCCCCGCAGGCTGACGGACCATTCCTTACGGTGAATGAAGTCGAGCGCTGGGTTGGCACCCTGCTGCGAGAAGGTGATATCGGTGTTCACGCCCTCGTTCCATGAGAAGCTGCCGCCACCCGTCTTCCAGCTGGCATCGTAGAGGTAGAAGTTCTTCTCGCCCATATACACGTCAATGTCTTCATTCAGGTTGCTGTAGGAGGCGCTGAGCAGCAGGTCGTCAATGCCGCTGCCTTCCATGAACGCCTCCCTGGCAATATTCCAGCCGAGGGGGAAGGACGGTGAGATGGCCTCACGGTGACCTTCAGGAAGACGGGCTGAGTGTGCACCGGCCAGTGACATGTCGGCGAAGTAACGTCCCTGGTAGTCGTAGCCGGCCTGCAGGCCGAGGTTGGCATTGGCGTAGCGGTGGTAGGTGCCGCTGGCCGTCGTGGTGTACATGTTGGCAAGCAGCAGGCCCGTCACATGATGACCGCCGGCAAAGATGTGGTCGTAGTCGAAATGGCCGTTCCAGGTGATGGTCTGGCGATACTTAGAGTCTGACATGGTCATGTGGCCCGTCACCTTCTCGTCGTTCTGCTGCGCCAGTGCCACGATGGCATCCTTCGTGTTGTAGTTACTCCAAGTAGGAATGAACACGGCGTAGGTGTTATCGTAGGACAGGCTGTAGTTGGCAGCATAGTCAATGGAGAACAGGGTCTTGAACGACAAGCCATCGACGAACTTGCTCATGTCATAGTTGATGCCGGCATCGAACTGGAACTGGCGGCTGACGGCCTTCGTCTTGCCTCCGAAGTAGCAGTCGGCAATGACGTTGGTCTGGTCAACCTTGGTGCCACCGGGGAAGTATTTGCCATCAAGCAGGTTGAGCGACTTGCCCAGCATGGCAAGCGCCTTCGAGGCATTCGGGTCAACCATGTCGAGGGGAATGAGCGGTGCTGCGTTCTCCGGGAAGTTCGGACGCATGGTGGAAGCTGCGTTCCAGAAGTCGCCCTTGTTCTTGTTGGCATTGTAGAACGTAGCGCTGGCGTTGGCAAAGCCCTTGACGAACTTATTGATGACGAGGTCAACATTACCACGCACGCTGAAACGGTCAGTGTAGTTGTCCTTGGCCGGTCCGAAGTTGATGAGGTCTTCCAGACGGTAGTAGTTGATGTTCGTGTAGAAATGCGCACGCGTTCCACCGCCCTCAATCTCCAGTGTACCTTCTGAGCGATTGTATGCCTTGCGCACATATTCGTCAGAATAGTAGTTGACGTTGGGATAGCGATAGGGGTTGAGTCCCGTGGAGTGGTTGTAGATGTCCTGTTGCGAGTAGCGCGGCCCTGTGACCAGCTGGTCGTTGATGCAAGCCTCATTATAGAGCGTCATGTACTCAGCAGAACCAAGATACTCCGGGAACTCCTTGGCAAAGTGGAAGCCGGTGTTGGCGTTGGCAGTAATCTGCAGGCCATCGACCTTGCCACGCTTGGTAGTAATCAGGATGGCACCCTTGGCGCCCTTGGGGCCATAGAGTGCTACGGCCTGGGCACCCTTGAGGAAGGTGACCTGCTCGATTTCAGAGGGAAGCACGTTGTTCGACGGACGCTTCACACCGTCGATGATAACGACGGGCAGGTTGCTATTGTCGTTATTGTCCAGACGGTCGTTGTCCATGCCCCACAGGTTGTTGCCGTTCCATCCGCCAACCAGCGCATACATGTCGTCAAGGCTGCCCATGGTGTAGTCCTTCTTCTGCAGTTCTTCCATGTCGACGTATGAAATGCCGCCGAGCAGATGGTCAGCATCCACGTCGCGGAAAGCTACATGGACTTTCTTTTTCACCACGGTTGTATCGGCGTCGTCGGCAGTCTGGGCAATGACCGTCAGTGGCGAGGCAGCCAACATGGCAAAGAGAAATATGTTTGTTACATTCTGTTTCATAAATTCATCCTATTATAATTATGCATTAAGCATTATGAATTATGCATTATTCATCACCAGCCTGGATTCTGGGGGAATCCTTCATAGAGATAGATGTCCTTGTCAGGCAGCGGGAACCAGTAGTGCTTCTCTTTCAGGTTGCGCGTAATGAGCGGCTCCTTTCTGAAGTTGCCCACATGTGCATCCTTCGGGTCGTGGTCCTTGAACCAAGCGGCAGTTTCCAGGCGCTCGAACTCATGCGAGTACTTCACCGTATAGGGAGGCTCGGTCAGCAGCATCCAGCGCTGTAGGTCGCACCAGCGGAAGCCTTCGAAGGCCAGCTCCACGGCACGCTCACGGCGCACCTCGTCGAGGAAGGTCTTCGGTGTGGCAAGCAGATTGGCCGGCACATGCTCCATGGGATAGTCGTCGGAGTTGACACGGTCACGCAGTGCATTGATGGCATCAACGGCAGTCATCGTGGTGCAGTAGGTCTTGTTGGTCTTGAAGTCGTTGACATCATTGTTGGCATAGGCAATGGCAGCCATGGCCTCGGCATACATCAGGTAGATGTCAGCCAGTCGCATATAGGGGAGATAGGCTTCAAAGTTCCAGTCCCAGTCATACCACTTGTCGCCTTCGTTACACTGGTGAGGCGTCAGCTTCTGGATGAAATAGCCTGTGCTGCTGCCATCAGCGATGCCACGCATGGCACCACCCGTGAAGAGGTCGCAATACTCATACTTTTTCTGTTCACCATTCAAGGCATCCGTACTCAGTACATAGTGGAAGCCGTCGAACACGATGTCGTGATAGAACCTGGGGTCACGGTCCTTGTAGGGGTGCTCAGGATCCCAGCCCGACTCGGGATTCAGCACATACTGGCCATCCTGCACCAGATAGATAGGCTGTCCGTTGGCCATACCGTACTGGTCGATGAGGTTGGCCGTGGGGTGATGGATGATTTTGTCGTGAGCCACCAGACCGGCCACCTTGGGACCAAAGATCTTGGCGTGGTTCCAGTTGGCAGTATTTAGTCCAGAGTTAACGCCACGGAAGATGGCCTCCGACGAACCCGGCGTCGTCCAGCCCTGCTTCACGGTATAGAAGATGTCAGAATAGTTGGTCTCAGAGTTATTCTCGTCCTTCGTGTGGTCGTAAATGTTGAGATACTTGAACTCAGCCAGATGGTAGTTGACCTGTCCGTGCTTGACCAGGTCAAGGGCACGGCCGAAGGCCTCAGCAGCCTTCTTGCAGTAGGCGATGTCATAGTCGTAGGTCTTGCCGTTGGCACTGGCACCCAGCACCTGGGCAACACCGCCGTTCTTGGTCTTCTCAAACTCCTTCATGAGCGGAGAGCCAGCCCAGAGATAGACCTTACCCAGGTAGCAGAGGGCCATGAACTTGTTGATGCGCAGGTCGTTATTTCCCTGTGTCTGCATACCGGCAAGGGTCTCATCCCAACCCTGCTCGTCCATGGGGAGCAGGTCGTAGGCTCTTTCAAAGTCTTCGGCGCAGCGGTCGGCACATTCCTGGAAAGAGAGACGTGGAAGCTCAGGAATCTTTGTGGCCTCATAAGCCTCGTCAATATAAGGCAGGCCACCGAAGTAGCACATCAGCTCGAAATGCCACCAGGCACGGAAGAAATACATCTGTCCGAGCAGCAGGTCGCGTTCCTCATCGGTACCTACGAGCGACTTGATGTTCTGGAGGCCCAGGTTACACTTGCGGATGCAGTACCATGAGCTGCGCCAGAGCGAGAAGCGGTCACCGTTCAGCCAGAACTGGGTGTTGGTCAGCCAGTCACGATAGTTGCCCAGGTCCACCTGGTGGTCGATGTGTGCATAGCCCTCGGGGTTGTGCACGGCGTCATCGCCCATGTTCCATCCGGAGCAATAGTTCACCTTCTCCTTATCAGGAATCAGGCTATAGATTTCCTCAAGGTACCCTTGGAAGTTACGGTAGTTCTTGAATGCCTCATCCTCGGCCACGATTGACTCTGGGTCCTTGTCGAGCCAGTCGGTGCAGGAAGTAAGCGCTACGCTAAATGATAAATGACAAATGATAAATGATAGACCTATCAACTGTCTTTTGCTTATCTTAGTAGTCATAATGCTCAATGTTTCAATGTTAAATGTACAGCTTAAATCCGAGATTGTAACGTCTGACCGTAGGATAGGCACCACCAGCGCCACTCCATCCGTAGTTACTCTCACGGTCGTCAGGCATCTTTGTA
>JAEEGL010222766.1_pt1 | contig 13198 bp, 8 predicted proteins | sample 9134231 | NCBI WGS metagenome assembly JAEEGL01 (sample SAMN16246548, study PRJNA631951) | gut metagenome | biome: gut microbiome; feature: rumen; material: fiber-attached | host: Bos | place: Iran: Karaj | collected 2018-10
CAGGTTGGACGCTTTCGAGCGGTGCTTCGGTCAGTTCAAACAAACTGTATTTGACAGGAAATCACTCAGCTAATGTGACAGCAACTCAAACTGTGAAACTTAACATGCCTGTTAATACTACATATATGTTATCAGCCTGGGCAACAGGAAATTCGGCTGATACAGATGTTGATGAGAACAACACGACTAATGCGGTTGATCCTTATCAGAAAGCTCGAACATTCCAAGTTAAAGCAACAATATACTATCGTACATCGTCTGGAACCTTGTCATCGACAACAACTACAGGTATCGCAAAATTTAATTCTGATACTAATCAATTGCAGTATTCTATAACGCCGGTTGTGCCAAACTTGTCATCAGTCGGATCTTTAAGTAAACAGGATTATGCAATAATCGAGATTTCTTATAATAAAAATATAAATAGCGCACAATTTTCAAAAGTTTCTTTTACAGCTGAACCGGCACAAACATATGCATATGATTCAAGTGGCAATTTAACAAATGTTCAGAACGCGGACGGTAATATACCGGCTTACGAATTTGCAAACGGCGTTGACCTCAGCAAAGTTTCAAATTCTGACGGAAGCAGCTATAATATTTCATATTATACAGAAACAAACGCTACACATCGAATCAAAGAAATAAAAGATGCGAGTAACGTAATTGCTGCTTATGAATACTATTCAAACGGCAATGTCAAAAAGGTTACTGTCAGACCGTCTTCCGGATCCGAAAAAATCGTTACTTCAACAACGTATACTGCCGACGGCCGATTCGTCTCGACAAAGACAGACGACAGAAATAAGGTTACAACCTATTCGTATGACACGAGCAAGGGCATTCTCAATTATGTTTTTGATGCAAACAGTCATAAGACAGCATATAAATATAATATATATAAGGCAATAACCGATGTATTTGCTGACTTCGATAACGATAATTCGATAGACAATAACGAACCCAAGGTTTCATATGTTTATGACAGCAACAGAAATCTGACACAAATAACTACAAGGACAAGCACGTATAATTTATCATATGATTCCTATGGTAATGTTATCAGCATTACTATTGGCAATTCATCTACACCGTTTGTTACCTATACATATGCAAATAATAACGGAAAACTAATACGGACTACATATGCAAACGGTAAATACTACGATAATGTATATGATTCACTTGACAGAATCGTTACGGTTAAGTATAATAATACTGTAAGATATAAAGTAAGCTACAGCAAAGAAGGATATGTTGCTGTTATATCTGACGTTGAAAACGGAATTGAATATCAATATGAATATGACCGTTTGGGCAGACTTATTCGTAATTACGAAATTGAAAACGGTACAGTACGCACAATTATTAGTGTAAATTATGACAGTAAAGGCAGAACGACAAATACTTCATATAAAAATGACGGATATTCATCCCGCACTTCCTCAACATCATATGATTCAAAAGGAAGAATCTCAATTATCCGTACCGGAAATTATGATTATGTATTGCCGGTATACGACAATTTCAATAGAGTATCTTCAATTGAATATAGGACAAGTTTACTTGCATCTATTTACACAAAATCTTTCGGATATTATTCATACACAGCATCAAGCGAATCGAGAACTTCATCCATAGTTAACTCTATTGGGTACTCCTTCGCAAACAATACAGCTTTTTCATATAACTATACATATGATAATGTAGGAAACATTACTGTAGCTAAAAAGGGATCCACAATAGAATCAAGCTATCAATATGATAATCTGGATCAACTTACAACGGATTATTGTAATGGTGTTGGGAAAAGATTTAACTACACGTATGATCTCGGTGGAAATATTACGAGTGTAAAAACGTATTCCGGTAATACATTAGTAAATACAGACACCTATTCTTATACAAATTCAAATTGGCCGGATCAGCTTACAAAATTCAATAATCATACAATTACATATGATGCGATCGGGAATCCACTAAGTTACTATAACGGCTCATCTTACACGTTTACATGGAAGGACGGCAGAAAACTTGCCACGCTGAACAAAGGCAGCACAAGCGTAAGTTACAAGTACAACAACGATGGTTGCCGTTTCGAAAAAACAGTCAATGGCGTTGTACATAAGTACTATCTGTTTGATTCAACTATTACCGCCGAAACGATAATCGACGGAAACGATATAACTAAAATTGAGTACTTTAACGACGAGAACGGCCCGTATGCCTTCAGTGTAGGAGGAACAATTTACTATTACGTAAAATCAATACAGGGCGATGTACTTGAGATTCGTAACGCAAGCGGTGCAGTTGTTGTTGAGTACGTATATGACGCATGGGGACGTGTATTATCAACCACGGGAACGCTTGCGTCAACAATAGGCGTTCTTAATCCTATCAGATACCACGGATATTATTACGACACGGAATCAGGTCTCTACTATCTTACCCAGAGATATTATGATCCGCAGATAAGAAGATTCATAAGTCCTGATTCCGAAACCGTATTATTATCAAATTACTCCGGTGTCCTTGACACAAATATTTACGCTTTCTGTGACAACAACCCCGTCATGCGTTCTGATGACGACGGGGGATTCTGGCATATTATCGCCGGTGCAGTGATCGGAGCTATCGGAGGTGCGGTATCGTCAAATGGTCGTATTCCAGATGGATATGATCCTAATATGTGGTTACAAGAGGTGAAAAACGTTAAATCGTTAAGTTATACATCTCAGCTTAGGGATTATTTCTCCTATGCTCAAGCGAATCATTTAAAGATGGAACTCTATATACGACCTGATACTTATTTAACAAAGCCACTTCAAGCGGCAATTAAATCATTCGGAGTTATTATTAGGTACATAAATTAGGGTGGCGGTTATGGATTGTAACAAAGATTATAAAATGCTATATCTCAAAAAAAAAGAAAGAGAGATTTATCCGGATAATCCTGATGGTGAGTCCAAAGCTAAATTAGAAATGTTTACAGAACTACAAAAACTAGGGTTTGATATTACGTGTTTTACTGATATTGAGTTGAAAAGGATTGACTCGCCTATAGTAATGAAAGTTTTACTAAAATACTATAGTAAAATGGAGTCAATATTTACAAAAGAAACGATATTAAAAAAAACCAATGCAAGACTATTTCCTGAAGTAAACGAACTTGCAATGAAAGAATATATAAAGTTGTCTCCATATGAAAAAATGGGAATGACCGGACTTCAAGAAGCAATGTGCCATGGAAAAAAAAGTATTGAACACATTGAATTTTTATATAGCATGATTTCAACTCCCGATGATTATGCTTGCGGTGTCATTATTAGAGATTATCTGTTAAAAAACGACGCTAAAGGGCTACAAGATTATTCATTGTTCTATGCTAAAGGCGTACTATTGCCATCGGTATTAAAAGAACTGAGTTTTTATAATAATAACTTGTGCGTTGACATACTATTTAAGTGCCTTAATATTTCTGAAGTTGAGATTAAAACAATGCTTACAAATCAAAAATATAATCTCTGTGTAACTATGCAAGAATATTATGAGAATTTATGTACACCATCTTTATTAAAAGAAAAAGCCCAAAAACTATTGAAAACTCGGAAGGCACGTTGAACCGTTTATAGTTTCCAAGCAAATAAGATTTTGGAATTAAATAAAATGTTTTATAGAGTGTTTTACCCATGCAATAAGATCCATAAGTATTTGATCAAGGATTTATCTGTGAAAATATCGTTTGTCAATGAATGTTTGGCATGCAGAAGAAAAATTGCAACTTATGATGAAAAAGAGGGCAAGCATCGGCTGTTATGTGACGGCAAAGGAAATTATCAGGATTTTTTAGATGCAACAACATCTGGAAAGAACTATATTTATTTGTCAGACGAAGCTATGGATGCTATTGTTAAAAATAGCGTTTCAGGAATTAAAGAAATGTTTTGTTGTATGGCTATTTCCGGCAAATTTGAGCGCACTTATCATAAATGTGATATAACAGGCAAAATATCACTTAATGAAAAAGCCATGTTTTTGAAAAAAAAGAATTATTGCGAAGAATGTGGCCAATTTGAGTGGAACAAAAAAGGCATTGGTAAGTTGATTGTTGATGAAAATTCTTGGAACGGTTATGATATTTGTAGATTAGATTTTTTTGAAAATATATTTATATGTGCGGAAAGATTTAAAAACATATTTCATTCGGAAGAATTGACCGGATTAGAATTCGAAGCAATAAAGACCACTGGATAAATATGTCTCTTAGAAAGAGCCGATGGCGAGGCGTTTGACCTCGCCATCTATTCTTTATGCGAATATTAGTTCATTAGCAACCATGTCCGTTACGCGCTCACGGATTTTATTCATCGCTCCTGTCCACGCCATTTGATCGCGGCGTTTGAGTTCTTCGGTGACGCCTTCGTTTACAGCGTACTGCCGAACAAGTTGAGAGTACATTTCCTCCGCTTGATGGTTAATTTCGATCAGATGCGCTTCAAGCGTACCCGCCATCTGCATTCCGATGAGGATCGCACGCTTGAACTCGTAAAGATACCGAAATCTGCGATACCCCCACACGCCGACGGCTTCCATATCCATTTTAGGCGCTTTGAGCATAGGATAATACTGCTCTCCTTTAAGTTCGTAATTCAGCTCTGTTTTTTCGTCGTAGATTTGCTTTTTCATTTTCATAACTCCTGTTCCATATATTTTTTTGAGCGCACGCGCTCTTTTGAACGTATATCGTTTGCCTGTGCTATCAGTTTGTCGATTTCTTCGTTTCCGAACACTCGCCGCAGCAGAGCGTGATCCTTGTTCTGTTTCCGAAGTTCGCTGTTTACACGGCGCAGATCTTCGTTTTCTTCCTTCAGCCGGTAATTTTGATATTTTAGATCATCTCCCTCACGCCATAATCTGCCGTTATTGTCGATGACTCGGCTGTAATCGCTCCGAAGTTGAAAATATCTGACAAGGATCGTTTTGACGAGTTTCTTCAATGCGTTGATGATCGGTTCGACGAATTTTGTTTTGTAGGACTTTGCCGTCATAAGCGTCGGAGGATCGGGCAGATTGTATTCCGGTGACGAGGTAAGCTTTTTATCAATATCGTCAAGTTCTGTTTCTCCTTCTTCAAGTCCTGCGATACGCTTTGAAAGAGTGCTGACGGTATGCTCGGAATCGTCGATCTCCTTTTTCGGCCCGTCGGCTTTCTCTGTGAGCTCCGCGACCTCTTCGACGCGCATTTTCTTTTCATAGTCATAGACGGACAAATGCTTTTCGTGCGTACCTTTATGCAGCCATTCAAAGCCGTGCCGTTCCATAACTATTGACAGCGCTTCTTTTTCGGAATATACCCACTGGCTCCATTCCGTTTCCTCACGCGTACCGCCTTTGAAGCCCTGCATAGCAAGCGCCTGTTTCAGCGAAACGCGCGTATCAAGTCCGCGTTTGCTTCCGGTCATAAACGGTACAAAGTCGATATGAAGATGCGGCGTCGCCTCGTCCATGTGGATATGAGCGGAGAATACGCGAAGCTGCTGGTTGCGCTCCTGAAATCCGGCGTAGTATTCCGCAAGCGCTTCCTCCGCCTGTTTGCCGATCTCGGTTTCCGCGCCGGTGTCGTCTTTGTTGCCTATCTGGATAATGATTTCGTGAAACGGTTTTTCTTGATGCCCGGTAGCGATATGCACATAGTAATCCGAAATGACGCGATCACTCCGCTTTTGTTTTGCGTTATACCGTTCAAGTGCGTCGTCGAACAGTTCGTGATAAACCGCTTTGATCGGTTCATTGCAGAAATCCGTGTTCAGATGCGTGCGCTCCGGATCGGTATTCTTTGCGTTGAATTTTCTGCTGTTGTGGTTCGTCGAGCCTTTTCCGACCTCGACGCTGATCGTTCTTTGTAACAAGATTTCTTTCCTTTTTCCCTTTCTCTTTTATTCGGACAGTATTAAACATACACGCCTATATGTGTAAAATGCTTTCTATTGATTAAGCAAAAATGTTGAAAATGGTATGCGCAAATATGTTTTTACGGAACACTCTTGACAATTGCGGCTTTTTATGATAATATATAAATGGTGAGTTATATATATTGAAATGACAAAAAACCGGAGGAATGTATATGCATAGAAAGCCGAGAATGATTAACGTGCTTTTATCTTTGATACTGACGGTATCGATATTGATCGGTATGTCTCCCGTTTCTGCCATAAATGTGGCAAACTCAACGGATACGGTGGATAAAGGTTCATATGATTCGGATGAATTCAAGGTACCGGACATTATAGATGAAGAAGAACAGGCAGAAGAATCGTATATCGGGCGTGTAAAAGAAGAGGAAAACGATTTATACACTTTCGTCTTTAAAAACGAGGACGGCAGCAATACTATGCGCGTTTTCGATCATCCAGTAAAATACGTGGACGATAAAGGCGAAACAAGAGATATTTCTCTTGAAATATCAATAGACAAAGACGGGTCTTTTAAAGCGGCTGATCATATGATAAAGGCGTCATTCGGAAATGACTTATCCGAAGGCATTAACCTTGAATATGACGGCGTCAGAATAGGAATGACCGCAAAGACTGTCAGCAGCGAAAAAGAATCTGTTGAATTATCCTCCGACGGAAAGAAACTGACGTACGCTGTCGACGGTAAAACGTCCTACGTTTATTCGCTTACGTATTGCGGTATAAAGGAAGATATCGTTGTAAACGAATACACCGGACAAACGGAATATGAATTCACACTTGATACAAACGGTCTTCATCCTGTAAAGATTGATGAATCCGTATTTCTTGCAGATAATGATGAAGAGATAAAGGCGAGTATCGGAGATATTATCATATTCACGGCGGATAACAGAAACAACGCTTTCGGAGATCTGCAGTTTGAGACTGTTGAAGAAAATAGTGAATACAAGTTTACTATCATTCTTGATCCGGATTATTTGAGAGACGAGAGAACGGCTTATCCGATAACAATCGATCCGACTGTTACGTATAATTATACGGGCAGTATTAAGGACATAACGCTGAATTCAAATGACGAGGAACCGAACGGTTCATCTGGGTCAATACATTGCGGATATCGCGATACATACGGAATATCGAGAATTATTATGAAGTTTCCGGACATATCGTTTGAGAATATCCCGTCATCATCAAGCATAATAAGTGCAAAAGTTGAGATAAGAGATCTCATGTGCCAAAGCGACCCGCTTGAAATTAGCTGTTATAGATTTGTCGGAAACGTGTGGGATGAAGCGACAGCCACATGGAATACTGTCGGTGCATATTATATGACACCGGCGCTATCTACCAACGTAATTTCATATAGCAACGGGTTGAATCAGACCCCAAGTCACAGGTACAGTTTTGATATAACAAGCGCTGTAAGAACATGGTATTCTTCCACGGTAGCATTAAATCAAGGAATAATATTTAAAAGCAATTCTGAAAATACGCTTAGATACAAAACATTCGCTTCGTATAACAGAGCGACAAACAAGCCGTCGTTGACAATTAATTATTTACCTATTGTCGATGGAACATATTTTGTCAAAAACAGACATTACTCAATTTATGCTCAAGTTGATGACAACGATGCCCCGGGTTACACCATTAACGGCGGAATAATGGAAATATGGCCGTTTGACGGCGAAACGTATCAACAATGGGTTTTTACTCATGTTGGTAATGGGTACTATAAGATAACATCTAAAATCAGTGGATATGCAATAACGGTTCCATCCGGTCAGGAAACGAATGATGATATTGATCTTGTTTTGATGCCTTATGCATATTTAGACCGTCAAAGATGGAGTATTACTTTGACGTCTCACGGCTCGTATAAGATTAAGGCGAAATCGTCAGAAAGTTATACCTCCAAAGATCTTGTAATGGATCTTGAAACCGGTCCGTCTGGAGATGGATTGAATGTACGTCAGCGGGAGTATATGAACAACACCATTTATAAAGATGAATGGTTTTTAATTAAGTCAAGTAATACGGTTCAGTTAGAACCACAAAAGCAAATAAATTGGTGTTGGGCCGCATCTGCTAGAATGTCAAGCAAAATTTATATGCTCTCCCCTGTTTCCCAAGAATCTGCCGCTGTATATGTAAAATTAGATATAAAAATAAATAATCCTACATCGGAACAAATTGCAGAGGCTAATGAACCCGCAACAGTTCTTGAAACTGAAAATGCTTTGGAATTTATTCTTGATTCTGACAATGTATACAGCGTATGGGGCAGGGTTTATAGTGAAACAATATTACGCGCAATGATAGATAATAACAACCCAGTTATTATAATGAGAGGATGGTATAATTCGTACAACGATCGAATAGGTGGACATTTCGTTGTTATTTATGGATATCATTGGGATTTTGAAAACGACCTTTATGTGTACGATATATACGATCCATGGTCTGTTAACGTAGGTTCCTCTTATTCAAGATCATATCAGTCAATTTGCAATGGAAGAACTCCCGCGTTCGCTACAGATATGACTGATACAGGAAGGTGGGAAGGAATCGTTGTCTATAAAACCGGATTTTATAACAACACAATAAATTGGCCGCATCCTTAAATGATATTATCTAGGAGGTGTTAAAGGTGAATAAAACAAAATGGTTTGGGGCAACACTTTTATTGTTTTCAGTATTATTAGCAATTGTAATTGGAGCGGTTGAAGCATCTGCTCTTGATAATACAAATAATATAATAGTTGAGATATTAAGCAATCAATTATCCCAACAAGAATTTGCGGAATTGACAAACGATAATAACTATGACTCTTCAGTTAAAAAGGAAATAATTGTTGGGAATCCTATACTAAGAATTCATAGTGAGATTTATTGGTCGTTATCTGACAATTCTCTTGATGATCTATTGTCAAACGTTCAAAAAATAGAAAGCGATGCCAAGTATAGTGATTACATTGTATTTGCTGATAATATCATAAAAATACGATTAATGAAATATGACAATGGCACAATTAAGATAGGAAAGGTATGTGAATATACAGATATATCACTGCCGATATTCATAAAAGAGATTTGTGATATAACCGATTTAATTGATATAAACGGTGATATTTGCAAAGTTGAAAATGTTTATTGCTTTGATGCAACCTCATCGTATCAGGGTGCTGTTCTATATTTAAAAACAGACAAAGGAGTGTTTGTTAAATATTTTGAAGACGAGTTTTCAGAGGGCAAGATATATACAGAGGAAGAATTTGCAACGAAATCTGCTGAATATTATCAATTTATCTCCTCTAACAAAAACAACTACAACGAAGAAGGTGAACCTGTTGGCGGTGGAAGAACAACATTTATCGAATACCAAAAAACTAAGGATAATGTTGATGTTCCCGATAGAGAAATAAATGTAAATGATTATGTTATAATTGTAAGCGGTATATTTATTGGTCTCTGCGGTATAATAGTATTTGCTATAGTAGTAAAAAAACACGCTAAAAGTAAATGATTACACGTCTTAATTTCTCAAAGTGTTCTGTTACTCTTGTCAAGAGTAACGCAAAAGCACTTTCGGCAGAGCCAAAAGTGCAATGCGCTCTGCGAGGCGGCTTGCGGTATCTGCGGATCCCGCTCATAAGAGGAATATGTGACGCTCCCGTAATTTACCGGAGCGTCATATTTTTTGTCGTGGTGACGACGGTGACGCTTGTGACGGTTATTGGTATATATATCATGCTTCCCGTCACTGCCGTCACAACCGTCACCGTGGGGGCTAAAATTGACGGTTAGTTGCTTCTTAGTTTTCTTTTTCTCACGCTCAGTGGGTGCTGATTTTGACGTTCACTTTCTTTTTTTACCGACTGAAAAAGAAAACGGAATCGACGCAGTCAACCGCGTAAAACGCGATATGAGCGACGATGTTTAGATGCAGGAAACGCTCTGCCTATGTCGATCAACGCGCATACGGACGATTTATGACTGCGAAAACACGGGCATGTATGTCTGAAAAAACATCGGTACGAAAAACGCTAAAAACAGAGAAAATATGCACCGACCGATTTTTGAGCGGGTTAAAGGCGCGGAGTCGTTACCGCCTCTCGCGCCGCTTACGTCAGCCCGCAACGGCAGGCTGTGTAAGGGATTGCGAAAAATCAGCCTTAATTTTCAACGACGTCGTTTTCGGCTTTAACGACGTCGTTTCGGCGCCGTTATTTTAACAAGAAAAAGCGTAAAGAACTGCTTCTGACGGGTTTCAGGGGACGCCCTGAGAGCGAATTTGTTGCAGCAAATTCAGTGCTTGTTAAACCGTGGACGTCAAGTTTCCGGATAAACGTGTTCTGCAAAAAAAGAACATCTGTTCGACACGCGATACATTGTATCACGCGAACAGATGTTTGTCAATACCTTTTCTGATATTTTCGTAAAATATTTCTATCTCATACCTCGTGATTTATGAAAAACTCATTTTCATAATCATCATCAAAATTTTTGAACGTAAAAATTGTGCCAAAGTGGCTCAGACATTTTTCGCCTGAGCCAAAACGAGCTGATTTGGCTCAAGTACATACTGCCAAATATCCAAGATATGGCAGTATGATGGAATTCCATACTGCCATATTGATGCCAAAGATAATGCGTCGTTGTCGCAGACTTTTTTATCATGTCGCACACCGTAGCAAAATACTATTGTTAACTAATTGTAAATTTTTTTGTTTCTTGTGTATTTTTGCTTGACATTATGGTATGAATTGAGTAAAGTATATATATAGAGAGTTGGCTAATCTTAATTTTTGGATTATGTGACGCACATATGATTAGTTTGCCTCTTAACGTTCATTTTCAAAAAACGGTAATAAGAGAAAGGAGAAAAAATATGAAGAAGATAGTGTTTCCCGCGATCATACTAGTTATTTCAATTGTCTTTTCGAGCATTCCCGCTTTTGCCTTTCAAAATGACAATAACACGAGCAGAATGTTTGCAGTAGTAAGTGAGTTCTTTTCTGATGACGATAATTTAAAAATATGTGGCGATGATATATCTATCACTGACATTCATAAACTGCGTAGTATAAGGAACGACAACGATTCGTTATATATTGTTTCTGTTTCCGACGGCTCGAATAATGCATATGTTGTGTTAGATATAGAAAGAAATTATATAATCGAATTTGCCGAAACAAACTCGCCATACGCTCAATATTATGAAAGTTCAAAAGAACTTTACTATGCGCCTATGTGTTATATTGCGATGACACAAGACAACAGATTTATTAATACCCTGACAGGAGTCGAGGATAATTCCGCTTTAGATACACTAAACGGAAGAGATGATTTTATCGATTTTACTGCAAATAATCGATACAACCGTATACCAAACAATCCTGTAAGAAGTTACCCAAGCAGTGCGTATATAATAAATGTTCCTAGTTACGCCCCAACGACAACCTACGGAGATATATGTACTTCTATCTACAATATTCTTGAATATTGGGAAAGCCAAGATGAAGACTATGATGATCTGCTTCTGTATACAGTTAATCAAGAGCGGGCAATAATAAATAGTTTGTTCAGTGCAGCTGGAGGTGTCTATAGAGCGAATATACAGGAAGTCGTCGAAGAGTTTGTTTCAAGCAGAGGATATTCTACATATGTCGAAACATATTACAATCCGGATTTTGATGACTATAGATATGAAATAACGTATACATATCCTACCCCATGTGTCGTAGGTATCAGCAATAATTACTCACATATTTACTATAACGGTACCGGCGTTGGTTATCAAGTAATTGGAAATAATAATTTTGCAACTATACATAATTGGGGTGCGACAGGAACAAATTTTGACGTTAATATAAACTTTAACGAAGTCAACTTTTTAGCAAGTATTATCATATAATTTGCTAGTATGATTTTAGAGGGGGATTGGTTATGAAAAGATGGATTGCTTCACTACTTATCTCAATCGTAATGATAAACGGTATAGTTTCGTATATCGTTTATGCAACAAACGTTTCATATGATAAAACCGAATATCTTAATACTGCTGAAAGTACTGAGTCGGTAGGGTCTATTAAATCCAAGATAAAGACTGAAGAAAAAAAGAAAAATAGAGAAAAAGAAGAAACATCAATAATTCCTGACGAAAAGATTATTGATGAAAAAAGCATAGAAAATGAGGAACTTGATAGTTTAATTGAATCTATAAAAAAAGAGGGACTTAGCAAAGCTGAAGAAAAGGAAAAAATCCGTGATTTTTTGAAAGAATTCCGTGAAAAAAGTCCGGATCCAAGATATGAATTTCCAGAGAAACCGTCAGAATTTGATTTGTCTGACAAGGATTTTTCGTCGGTTGATTCCATCGAAATAACAGTTGATTATTCTAATCTTTCTGCAACTATAACGGACAAAGAGACTATAAACAGAATAACTCAATATATCGGTAGTATTTCATGTTACGACACAGGTTTGATTTCGGCATACTACAGCGGTGCAAAATACAGAGTAGTGATGAATAATGGAGAGAACGAGGTTTTCCGCTTTATCATAAATTATGACGACTCTTTTTCGTGCACAGACTATTATAGCAAACTTTGTGAGGGAAAAGGCGTAGACTTAGCAGTTTTTGCTGTAAAAGAGAATTCAGATTTAGCCGGAATGATGTCTTTCTTTGGTACCTTATTGATAGATTAGATTAAAGTTCAAAAAAACCATATGAAGCATAGATGGTAGCAATGACTAGATCTATGCTTTTATGTTTGTAAAGGAATTATTGTAATAGGCAAGCGAGGTGTATAAAAAGCATGAGGATAATTATTACCATTTAACGCAATTTAGGTTTGCAAAAGTCGCACACCTTAGCAAGCAGGAGGATACCGACTGGGTGATCCTGCCCGTCGATAGCTTCAACGCCTATTTCGGCACGACCTGCTTTGATCGCAAGTGGCTGCCGGAGTTCCCGGAGGAGATCATCGAGCGCAAGGACTACGCCGGGTTGTGCAGGTTTAAGATGAATATATAAAAATAAATAGAAGGAAAAAGCAAAATTTTCGATACCTGATTAAATGTTAACAAATAAAAAATTGTTTTAGAGACAAGTTTGGCAACAAGTTGGCAACATATTCGTGATAAAATAAAAAAGAAGATGTTATAAGTCACATAAAAAACTATTCTATTGTAAACAGGAGACATTATAAAGTTTTTAA
>JAEEGL011379452.1_pt1 | contig 13198 bp, 13 predicted proteins | sample 9134231 | NCBI WGS metagenome assembly JAEEGL01 (sample SAMN16246548, study PRJNA631951) | gut metagenome | biome: gut microbiome; feature: rumen; material: fiber-attached | host: Bos | place: Iran: Karaj | collected 2018-10
AATTCTAAAACATCATTTAATATAATAAATGCCTTTCTTTGTTTATGAAAATTTCTTGCTTCATCTTTAGTTTCATATCTATAATCCATATTATCTCCTTTCTAATACACAGACACTCTCGCAATGGCTAGAACTTGGGTTTTTGCTATGCCATTTTCTACATGATCGTGTGTCTTTGCATAGTAATTACACACAATCTACCAACCTTGTCTGTTTGTTATTTGCATAGTTTATTCTATTGTTATATATAATCCAATAATATTTTTCTATATTTCATATTTTTTATATTTTCCACATTCTGATGATAATTTCAAAAAGTCATCATAAATTGAATTAACTGCAAAATTTTCAAAAAATGCACATATCATTCCTGTTGTGCATTTATGTCCTGAAATTAGAATATTGATATCTTGATTTTTATATTTTTCAAGGATTTCAGAAATAAAGCTATATATTCTTTTTTTAAAATCTTCAATTGTTTCTACTCCACTGTATAAAGTCATATCTGGTACTGTTCCTGTATATTTAACATCTGATACTAACATCCCATCTGCTGTTCCTAAATCATATACATCAAGTCTATCATCTATAATTGCTTTAAGCCCCGAAGCAATTTCTGCTGTTTGAACAGCTCGTATTTGAGGAGAAGAATATACATAACTAAAATATATTTTTTTATTATTAAATTCATCTCGTAATAATTGAGCTTGAGCTTTACCGTTTTCATTTAATGGTTCTCCATTTCTGGCTTGAACTCTTTTTTCTAAATTTAAATTAGTTTGACCATGTCTTACTACATATACTTTCATTAAATCTTATCTCCTCTCAAGAACTGTGATACATTCACAATGTGCTGTCTGTGGAAACTGATCTACTGGTTGAACCTTTTGAAGTACAAATCCATTATCTATTAAATATTTTAAATCTCTTCCAAGTGTTGCAACATTGCAACTTACATATATCATTTTTTTTGGTTTCATTTTTATAATAGTATCTAAAAGCTTCTGGTCGCAACCTTTACGAGGTGGATCTACAAATACTACATCCGCTTTGATTTTTTCTTCTTCATACATTTTAGGGATCAAGGTTTCTGCTTCTCCACATCTAAAATCAATATTTGTTATATCGTTTAATTTTGCATTTTCTTTTGCATCTTCAATCGCTTCTGGCACAATTTCTACAGCATATACTTTCTTACACTTAGCAGATAAAAATGTAGATATTGTTCCAATTCCACAATACAAATCAAATACAGTTTCGTCACCTTTTAGCTCTGCCATGTCAATTGCGGTGTTATATAGTGCTTCTGTTTGAACAGGATTTACTTGATAAAATGATAGTGGAGAAATCTTAAAATAAAAGTCTCCAAGCTTATCCACAATAGTGTCGGTTCCTAATAAAGTTATGCACTTTTTGCCCATTATCACGTTAGTTGGTTTATCATTTATGTTTTGAATAATTGATACTAAATTTGTGAACTCATTTTTTAAAGTATCAAGAATTGCATCAATTCCTTTTATCTCTTTGTTTTTAGTAATGATTACAAGCATTTGCTCACCAGAGTTTTTGCCAACTCTTACCATGATATGGCGAATATTACCGCTGTTTTCTTTTTCATTGTAACATTCGTTATGGCTTTGCATCAATAATTCAAATGCTCTCTTAGCAAGCTTATCGGCTTCTTCATCTTCAATTAAACATGTTACATTTTCAACTAGTGAATGTGTTCTTGCAGAATAAAATCCTATCTTTCCATTTTGGCAAGGATATTGAGCCTTGTTACGATAGTTGTATGGGATTCCCATTCCTATAATTGGAAGCATTTTTCCTTTGTTATCACCCAAGAATTTTTCCAAAGTCTTTTTTACTTTTTCTTCTTTATATCTTAGCTGATAATCATAACTCATATGTTGAAGTGTGCAACCGCCACACTTAGCATAAACAGGGCAAGCTGGCCCTTCTCTGTATGGACTCTTTTCTATTATTTCTAATATCTTTGCATAGCCATATGTTTTATTTGCCTTTAATACTAATACCTTAGCTTTTTCACCTTTTATGGCACCATTAATAAACAAAGTATAGCCATCAATTTTGGCTATTCCTTCGCCATCAATTCCGTTATCTATGATATCTACAATGTATTCTTCATTCTTTTGAATCATTTGGTATTTCTCCTTCGTGGGCTTTTACCATATCTGCTAAAGCCCTTAACCCACTTTTTTCTTGTGATTTTACAAACTCAACTCTTTTTTGAGTTAGCATTTGTTTTAGTTTTTCATAATCTAAAACTCCGTCTGTAGTGCATCTTTCAATTAATCCAGTCGTTCTTGCATTAATATTCATTGTAGCTTCAGCAAGCTCTGCAAATGAAATAGACTCGTCTTTAGAATCTGCTCTTGTAATAATTTCTAGTCCTTTAAATGAAATAGATTTTGAACCTGCACATTCTATAAATATTTTTACCTTACTTCCTGCTTTTAGAGAGTTATATCTTCCGCAATTCATATGAAGTGATGAAACAACTTTCCCAGCTTTGAAAAATACATTTGGTGCTTTAATTCTTTTGCAAAAATCTCTAATAAGCTCGATTCCTCTTTCTTCATGTCCATAATGATGTGGCCATTCTTCACGAGGAGTTGCACCTTTTCCCAAGTCGTGTACTAATGCTCCAAACCTTGTTAGTTCTTCATCTGAGCCCAATTCTGCATTTGGTGTTTTTTCTACAACTCTTTGTAGTACTTCCATTGTATGAACAAATGCATCCCCTTCAGGATGATACTCAATAGGTTGTTCAACTCCAATTAAATCATTTAGCTCTTTAAAATGAACATCTAAAACTCCAGCATCTTTTAATACTTCAAAAAATGTTTCAGGATGATCCTCTAACATCGCTTTTCTAAACTCTGCAAAAACTCTTTCTGCTGAAAGAGTTTTTAGTTCATCTTTCATTGAATGCATTAATTCAATTGTTTCTGGAGCAACTTTAAAACCAAATTTTGAAGCAAATCTTGCTACTCTATAAACTCTTAATGGGTCCTCTTTAAACGCTTCTGTTGTATGATGAATTATTCCATCTTTTAGGTCTTTTTGACCTCCAAATGGGTCAATTAATTCTCTAGTTAATACATCAATCGCCATTGAATTAATTGTAATATCTCTTCTTGCTAAATCTTCTTCAATGGTGACACTTTTATCTGTAAACATTTCAAAGCTTTTGTGGCCAGTCCCGGTTTTTCTTTCTTTTCTAGCAAATGCCACCTCACATCTATTGATTATAAAGACAGGGAATGAACTTCCTTGAACTCTTGAGACATGGGTTATCTCTCTTAATTCATCTTCTGAAAGACCAGCTACACAGTAATCAATATCGTGGGGCTCTTTTTCAAGAAGCATGTCTCTAACAGCTCCGCCTACTATATATAGTCTTCCACCCTTTTCGGCTATTTGTCTTGCTAAAATCTTAAATTTATTTGAGACTTGTGATTCCATTAAGAGCACCCCCTTTCGATTGTTATACCTGGTGGTCGATGGCCGCCGCTACTAAACGATTATGAATCGTTTCAACTTCCCATTCTTTAGAGTTCCAAGACCTATGTATTTATCGTTATTATATATATTATAATATCCATCTTTTAGGCCTTTATCTATTTCAATACCATTTAATAGTTTTTGAATATCTTCATTATTTAATTCTATTTTATCGCTAAATAAATCTTCTAGCGAGATTATTTTATCATAAGATACTTCTATACTTGTAGCTTGTTCAATTGAAAATTGACCCGTTTTTATGCGTTCTAGTGCCATTGTGGTTCCAACTGTGCCAAGCTTCTTCGCAATATCTTCATTTAATGCTCTAATATATGTTCCTTTTGAACAATGAACTGTATATGTGATTTCACTTTTACCATTCCAAGAGATATCATAAATGTTGAATATCTCAATTTGACGAGGTGGAATTTCAACGCTTTCACCTTTTCTAGCATACTCATATAACTTTTTACCATTGACTTTAATTGAAGAATACATAGGAGGGATTTGTTCGCTAACGCCTACGAATGACTTTAGTACTTCTTCGATTTGAGGTTGTGAAAAATCAAAAGAAAAGTCATTTGATACTAGTATATTAAAATCATATTGCTCTTTTGAAGCATCGCTTAGGTGCCTTTTGATTTCAGGCTCATCTTTACCTATTTGCACACTCTGATTGGCAATATTGGGCTCAGCAGTTATAATAACTGGATTATCATAATTAATAATTTGCCCCGCCATATCAGCAGTATCGGTTTGAATTCCAAGCCTTATTGTGGTTTTATAAACTTTATCTTCGCAAGTTAATACATCTACTAAGTTTGTTGCTTTATTTACGCACAAAACTAAAACTCCTGTAGCCATTGGGTCTAAAGTACCAGTGTGGCCAATCTTTTTTGTATTAAGAGCTTTCCTTGCTTTGGCAACAACATCAAATGATGTATACCATTGAGGTTTATTTACTATTAAAATTCCATCGTTCATCTTTTCACCTTCTTTTGTGGCGGCCGGTGGCCGCCGCTACGAAATAAAACAGAGTATTAACTATATCGTCAATACTCTATCTTTTGCATTTATATCTAATTATTCTGCTGAAACGTTATTGTTGTTATTGTTTAGTTGTTTTTCAATTTCTTCAACTATAACTTGTTTAACTTGTTCAAGTGGCAATGATGACTCACAGCCTGCGGCTCTAGCATGTCCGCCGCCACCAAATTTTGAAGCTACTACTGAAACATCGACATATTCATTCGCACGAAGCGATAATTTATACACTCCATCTTCTCTTTCTTTTGCAAAGATTGAAACTTCGACAGTATCGATATCTCTTCCAAAATAAACTACTCTATCAGAATCACTTTCTTCAAGATTAAGTTCTTGTAGGTCAGAAAGATTCATATATGTAAATGCAATTTTACCATCGTGTAAAAGCTCAAGTCTATCTATGCATCTTCCATATAACTTTGTACGATTAAATGTTGTGATATCATAAACAACTCTATAAATTCTATTTGTATTAATTCCTGTTTCCATTAATGTAGCAACTAATTCCATTGTTTCTGGAGAGCAAGAATATCTGAAGCCACCGGTGTCTGTAAGGATACCAGTGTATAGGCATTCTGCAATTTCTTTGTTAATAGAAACTTCAAGACCTGCAAATATAACCATTAGGTTTTCACAAGTAGAAGATGCAACAGCATTTACAAAATTAATTGTTGCAAAATTTTGATTTGTAATGTGATGGTCAACGCAGATTGTTTCTCCAACTTCGTTGAAAATTTCAACTGCGTTTCCAAGCCTATTTAAATCACTTGAATCTAAAGCAATTACTAAATCAAAATCTTGATTGATTGGCATTATTGGGCCAGTCATCATTTCATCATAACCTGAAAGATATGAATAAGTTTTGTCTGGTTGTGGAATATAAACTAGACATTTCTTTTCCATCTTCTTTAATGCATTATACATTGCAAGTGATGAACCAATTGCATCTCCATCAGGATTTTCATGTGTTAGAATTAATATTGAATTAGAATTTTGAATTTTTTCTTTAATATTATCTAATACTGACATATTAAAACTCCTTTATAATAAGGTTTGGTGGCGGCCAATGGCCGCCGCTAAGATTATTCTTCAGTTTCGCTTTTCTCTTCGCTTTCCTCATCATCATGTTGTATGTTTAGCCCGCTAATGATTTCATCGATGTGTTGTCCATAAGCCATTGAATCATCATAAATAAATTTAACTTCTGGTGTGTTAAATGTTCTAATCTTGTCGCCAATTTCTTTTCTAACGATTCCTTTAGCTGATTCTAAGCCTTCCATAGCCTCGTTAATATCTTTTGTGCCAATCATACTTACATATATTTTACAATATTTCATATCCTTTGACACATCTACTTTAGTAACGGAAATAAGACCATTAACACGTGGATCTTTAATGCCGTTATCTATTAGTTTGCCGACTACTTTTTTAATTTCTTCCTCTATTCTATCTGTTCTTTCCATTTTGTCCTCCAGCCGTTCGCATCAAAATCGTGATTTACTGCGAACTAATAATTTTTCAGTTTTGTCTATCGTATTAATATGTCAATTTTGTAATTTGCATCAAAATTGGCATATTACAAGGAAGTTCGGTGCGAGGAGCAGAAGCGTATATGAGATACGCTGAGCACCGGAGACACCGAAACTGACGCAGTAAGATGCCGATTTTCATGCAAATTACTGTTTAATCTCTTCCATAATGAATGACTCAATCTTATCGCCAACTTTGATATCGTTATAATCTTCAACTTGAACACCGCATTCAAAGCCTTCTGCAACTTCTTTTGCATCATCTTTCATACGTTTTAATGATGTTAGTTTTCCTTCATGAATAACAACATTATCACGAAGCACTCTAACACCAGAGTTTCTAACAATCTTGCCTTCGATAACGTAACAACCTGCAACCATTCCGGCATTTGTAATCTTAAATACTTGTCTAACTTCAGCTGTACCTTGAATGATTTCTTTGTATTTAGGTTTAAGCATTCCCTTAAGTGCTGCTTCGATATCGTCAATTGCGCTATAAATAACTGAATATAGGTTGATTTGAACTTTTTCTTTATCTGCAATTGAACGAGCCATGTTATCTGGTCTAACGTTAAATCCAATGATTAATGAGTTTGTAACTTTTGCAAGTGTAACATCTGATTCATTAATACCACCAACTGCAGCGTGGATAACACGTACTCTAGCTTCTTCATTTTGAATCTTTTCTAATGAATTTCTAAGCGCTTGTACACTACCTTGTACGTCAGCTTTAATGATGATATTTAAGTCTTTTAACTTACCTTCTTCAATTTGATTGAATAGGTTGTCTAATGTTACTGGTGCAGAAGCATTAATCATTTGCTCTCTTTCTTTAGCACGTCTCTTGTCTATTAAGTGTTTAGCAATCTTTTCATTGTCTACTTCGTAGAATACTTCGCCTGCTTCAGGAACTTCTGTAAGACCAACGATTTCAACTGGTGTAGATGGTCCAGCAGATTTAACTTTTGTTCCTTTATCATCTGTCATTGCTCTAACTTTACCAATTACAGATCCACAAACGATTGTATCTCCAACGTTTAATGTACCTCTTTGTACTAATAATGTAGCTGTAACACCAGTGTTTTTGTCTAGTCTAGCTTCAATTACAGTACCTTTAGATTGCTTGTTTGGATTTGCTTTTAATTCTTTCATATCTGCAACTAATAGAAGTACTTCTAAAAGCTCATCAATGTTTGTTCTTTGTTTTGCAGAAATAGGTACACAGATTGTGTCTCCGCCCCATTCTTCAGGAACTAAACCATATTCGGTAAGTTCTTGTTTTACTTTTTCAATGTTTGCTCCAGGTAAATCTATCTTGTTGATTGCTACAACTATTGAAACTCCAGCTGCTTTAGCGTGGTTAATAGCTTCTATTGTTTGTGGCATGATACCATCATTTGCAGCAACTATGATGATAGCTATATCTGTAACTTGAGCTCCTCTAGCACGCATTGCAGTAAATGCTTCGTGTCCAGGAGTATCTAAGAAGCATACTTCTCTGTCTTTTACTTTAACTTTGTAAGCACCAATATGTTGTGTTATACCGCCTGCTTCTTTATCTATAACGTTAGTCTCACGAATTGCATCAAGTAGTGATGTTTTACCATGGTCAACGTGTCCCATAACAACTACTATTGGTGGACGTGGAACTAAGTCCTCTTCTTTATCTTCACTCTCATCAAATAGAATGTCTTCGTCTTTAACTGCTTCTTTCTTGTGAGCTGTAATACCAAATTCAGAAGATACTAGGAATGCTGTATCAAAGTCTATCTCTTGGTTTAGAGATGCTAAGATACCATATCCCATAAGCTTTTTGATAACTTCAGATGCAGTCTTCTTAAGCTTTTCAGCTAAGTACTTAACAGATATTGTTTCTGGAATATCTATATCTGTAAGTTCAAATATTTTTTGCTCATGATGTATTTTTTCTCTGTTCTTTAATTTATTCTTTTTATCTAATTTGTTCTTCTTTTGTTTTGATACATCATAGTAATCAAACATCTTACTCTCTGTATCGTCAAACATTGAAGAAAAGTTTGTTTCTGATTGTAAATCTTTTAATTTACCATAGTTAATCTCTTCAGCATTGTTACGAGAAGCTTTGTTTTTAGGTGATTTCTTAACTTGTGTTTCTTCTTCAAATTTTCTGTTTGCTTTTTGTTTATCTTTATATTCTGTGCTGAAGTTTTCTTTTCCAGTTTCTTTATTTGGCATGTCAGAAGCAACACTTGCTGACATGATTTCTTTAATACCTTTTTCAACTCTGTTTTCTTGAGGTCTATTAAATCCGCCTCTATTATTAAATGGTCTTTGACCATTGTTTTGTCCATCTCTATTAAATGGTCTTTGGCCGCCATTTTGACCCTCTCTATTGAATGGTCTTTGACCTCCGTTTTGTCCATCTCTGTTAAATGGTCTTTGGCCATTATTTTGTCCGTCTCTGTTAAATGGTCTTCCGTCTTGAGGTCTGTTATTGTAGCCATTTTGAGGTCTTTGTCCGCCTAATTGATTTGGTCTACTATCTCTACGAACAATATTGTAATTTGATTGATCAGTTGTAGGCTCTTTAGCAACTGGACGTTTAACAGGGGTTTCAGGTTGAACGTCTGATTGAACTGGCTTTGGCTCCGGAACAACTTCTTCGGGCTTAGCTACAACTGAAGGTTTTTGTTCTTTTCTATTTGAAATTGGGGCAGGACGCTTAGGTTCGGTACGATATTTAATGTTCATTGAAGTATCTGTCTTTCTTTGAACAACACCTAAATCGTTTCTCTTAACAGTTTCTGTATTTTTAACTTCGTCATCATCTTCATCAGAAGTAACTCTAGTAACTTCTCTTCTAATGATGACTGGAGTTATTGGCTTACGCTCTTTCTTTTGAGGAGCAACGTTTTTATCCTGTTCAGTTTCTTTTTTAGAACTAGCTTTTGGACTAGGCTCTGCGCTAGCTTTTGCACTTGTCTTTTTAGGTTTTGCTGGAGCCGATTCAGAAGAAATTGACTTTTTTATTTTTTTGATATCGCTTTCTTCAAGAGTCGAAAGATGGCTCTTTGCCTCTATTCCTAACTCTTCAACCTTTTCCATTAAATCCTTACTCGAAAGTCCTAGCTCTTTAGCTAATTCATGTACTTTCATTTTTCCCATTAAATAATTGCCCCCTTCAATTCTTCAAACATTTTATTTATGCTTTTTGCAAAGTTTGAATCTAAAACTGCAATAACTGTTTTGTTTGGTTTTCCAATTGCTTTACTAATTCCACTTTTATCCCCAATAGTAAGCAATTTTATATTGTTTTCTTCACATATTCTGTTGAATTTTTCTTTTGTGTTTAAAGAAGCATCTTCTGTAACTATAACTAATTTAGCTTTTTTAAACTTGATTTTTTCTAAACACATGTCGGTTCCATACGCAAGCTTTCCAGCCTTCATACAGAGTCCGCAATAATCCATATAATTTGTTTGGCAAATTTTATTCCCCCAAAATTAAGAATTAAAATCTTCTCTTATCTTGTCGTATACTTCTTTTGAAATGCTCATTTCAAATTCTTTTTCTAATCTTTTTGATTTGATTAGTTTTTCTAAACAATCTAAAGAATTACAGAAATAAGCTCCACGGCCGTTTTTCTTGCCGGTTTTGTCAAGTGAGATATTGCCTTCACTATCTTTGACAATTCTAATCAATTCTTTTTTCTGTTTTGATTCCATACAGCCTAAACATTTACGCATTGGAATTTTTCTTAACATTTTTACTCACCTTGTTTAATTTGAGATTCAGATTTAATATCTATCTTCCAACCAGTAAGCTTAGCTGAAAGTCTAGCATTTTGACCATCTTTACCAATTGCAAGAGATAATTGATTGTCTGGAACAACAACCTTTGATGCCATGTTTTCTTCATCAATATCTACAGCAAGTACTGTGGCTGGGCTTAATGCTGAAGCAATGTATTGAACTGGATCCTCGCTCCATTCAACAACATCAACTTTTTCTTCTTTAAGCTCATTTAATACGTTTTGAATACGTGTTCCTCTAGGACCAACACATGAACCAACTGGGTCAATGTTAGGATCTTTTGAGTAAACTGCTATCTTTGTACGAGAACCTGCTTCTCTAACTATATTTTTGATTTCAATTAAACCATCATAAATCTCTGGGATTTCAAGCTCTAGAAGTCTTCTAACAAATCCTGGATGTGTACGAGAAATAAGCATTTGTGGGATGCCCTTCATGTTTTTATTAACTTCTAAAACGTAAGCTTTAATTCTATCGTTTTGGCTATAGATTTCGCCAGGAACTTGTTCGTTAACAGTCATGATGCCTTCAAGTCTGCCAAGGTCAACAATTACAACGTTTTTCTCAACCTTCTGAACTATACCTGAAACGATTTCACCTTGTTTATCTGAATATTCAGAAAATACGATTTCTCTTTCAGCTTCTCTAATTTTTTGTACTATAACTTGTTTTGCTGTTTGAGCTGCAATTCTACCAAAATCTTTAGGAGTAACTTCAACTTCAACGATGTCGCCTATCTTAGCTCTCTTTTTATATTTTTTAGCTTCAGCAAGTTCTATTTCAATTGCTGGATCAAAGCATTCTTCAACTACTTCACGCATTGAATAAACACTAAAATCTGAGTGCTCTTCATCTATAACAATCTTTACATTTTCTTGTGAATTAAAGTTTCTTTTGTAAGCAGTAACAAGCGCTTGTTCAATAGCGTCTAGGATATAATCCTTATTAATTCCTTTCTCAATGCTAAGTGCTTCTAAAGCTTCAAACATCTCTTTATTCATTTTCTAATTCCTCCCAGTTATATAATATTTTACTTGCTGAAATGTCTTCTATAAATAGCTTAACTTCAGTGTTTGAATCTAGTTCAATTGTAAGGACATTATCTTCAAAACTTTTTAAAACTCCTTGAAATTCTTTTTGTTTTTCAATTGGTTTAAAGGTGTTAATTAAGACTCTTTTGCCAACGGCCCATTTGAAATGCTCAGGTTCTCTTAAGTGTCTTTCGAGGCCACAAGAAGAAACTTCTAAATTGTAGCTTTCAACGATTGGATCTTCTTGGTCTAATAAATCTGAAAGTGCATTTGAAACCTTTTCACAATCGTCTAAATCAACGTTTGAGCCATCTTTCTTTTCAATGAAAAACCTTAAAAACCATTCTGATGCTTCTTTTACATACATTACATCATAAAGGTGATAGCCAAGGCTATCTATTAAAGTGCTTGTCATTGTAGCGATTCCGAGATTCTGTCTTTGTCATTTTAAACACTCCTATTAAATAAAATTGCCCTATACAAGCATAAAGAGTGAGGCCGTCAACCTCACTCTTTGTACTAATCACTATGCTGAGTAAAGTCTACTATAAAAATGGGCAAAAATCAAGCTTTTTTGTTAAAAAATCGCATAAAAGTGTTATAATAAAGCTGAAAGACGCTAGGGGGATTTTATGAATTATTCAATCAAAACACTTGGTACCGAAGAAGAGCTTAAAAGCGTTGATGTTATAGGTAAAAACGTGATTAGCTTAAATGATGATTTTAGCTCTTTAAGAAAGATTATTAAAAAAATCAAGAACGACGTCAAAAAGAAGAGAAAAATATCTCATGATTATATTATTATCTCTAACAATTCAAAATACTTGAACGATTTCGTGGCAAGCATTAAAGCCGCATATATCCTAGATAATAGCAAGCGAATCGATTTTATCTACGATACAATTTGTGACTTTTTAGATAATGATTTTAAGAAAAATAATTATTGTGATTTTCAAAAAGATAAATGTATTGCATGCCGTCTTGGTGTGACCGAACACGAAAGAAATGGGTGCTGTTATTCGTTTGAAGTTGCTGGCTTTTTTAGTATGTCGATGATTAAAAATGAAGGCCCTTGTAGATATTTAACAGACCAAGGATGCTCAACAAGAAACATTTCTTGTAAATTGGTTACTTGCAGATACTTACAAGAAAATGGAGTTATGTATAGTCCATATAAGTTTCTTTTAATCAGATGCTTTTTATCAATTAAACAAATAGACGTTATTACTTATAACTTCTTCACGACAAAAGAAGAAATTCTTAATAAATTAAAAAAGAAGTCTTACTCGCCATACGTGTTCTGGCTAATGTTAAGATTATTTAAAGTTAAAAGGTAGGTTTATTTATGCGAAACATAAAAATTACAATCGAATACGATGGAAAAAACTTTGCGGGGTGGCAAGTTCAGCCAGGTAAAGAAAGTATTCAAGGAGCTATTCAAAAAGCTCTAAAAGAAATAACTGGTGAAGATATTGAAATATATAGTTCTGGGCGCACAGATGCTGGAGTTCATGCACTAAATCAAGTGGCAAATTTTAAAACAAATTCAACTATTGATACTTCAAAATTTGCTTATGCATTAAATTCAAAACTTCCAAATAGCATCGTTGTTAAAAGCGCAGAAGAGGTTAGCGAACGCTTTCACGCAAGATATAACTGCAAAGAAAAGACCTATAAATATATAATAAATAACAACGAATTTCCTTCTGCATTAGACAGATACAGAGAGTTTCATATGCCATTAAAACTTGTTTTTGAGGCTATGAAAGAAGCTACATCATACTTTGTAGGTGAGCACGATTTTGCAGGATTTAAGTCGTCTGGCGGAGCTCCTAAAAAGACTACTGTAAGGACAATAAAAAAAGCCACAATCACCAAAAGTAAAGATAATAGAATTACAATTGAGCTTACTGGTGACGGCTTTTTATATAATATGGTTAGAATTATTTCTGGAACAATAGTAGACGTTGGACTTGGCAGAATTAATGTAAAGGATATTCCAAAAATTATTGAGAGTAAAGATAGAAAAAAGGCGGGCAAAACACTTCCACCTCATGGATTATACTTAGTTAATGTAAAATATTAAAAAACGGCCTTTATGTGGCCATTGATACGATAAAAAAAGCAGCCAAATTGAAGTGGTATAAAGAAAGTAGACACAAAAAGTCTACTTTCTTTTTTTGTGCTAAAATAATTTTATGGAGGTGTAATTAATGGGAAGACCAAAAGGTGGTAAAAATAGGTATTGGAGTAAAGATGAAAAGCTAAGAATTGT
>JAEEGL011803912.1_pt1 | contig 13198 bp, 10 predicted proteins | sample 9134231 | NCBI WGS metagenome assembly JAEEGL01 (sample SAMN16246548, study PRJNA631951) | gut metagenome | biome: gut microbiome; feature: rumen; material: fiber-attached | host: Bos | place: Iran: Karaj | collected 2018-10
GTACATGAGGCCCTCGACCCCCAGGTTCAGGTGGCCGGATTTTTCGGTCAGTATCTCTCCGGAGGTCCCGAAAAGGATAGGTAGGCCCGCCGTCACGGCGGCGCTTCTGAAACCGAGCAGATTAAAGTTCATTTGCCTTCTCCTCCTTCCTGTTCCTGAATATGAGCCTGTAGTTTATGAAGAACTCGCAGCCCAGCATGCAGAGGAGTATTATCCCCGTTATGACCGAGGAGGCCGTCGAAGGGACGCCGAGGGAGGTATACACGCTCCCCGCGCCTTTCTCAAGCACCACTATGAGCAGAGCGACTGCGACCATGGCGAAGGGATTGAGCTGGGAAAGCCATGCAACTGTGATGGCCGTAAAGCCCACGCCGCCCGCTATGGCAGAATTCAGCGTTCCGTTGGCGCCGGACGCAAGGAAGTATCCCACGAGGCCGCAGATGGCTCCCGAGAACATGACCGTGCGCACGGTTATCTTCCTTACGTTCATGCCCGCATATCTTGCCGTGTTCTCCGATTCGCCGAGGACCGCTATCTCGTAGCCGTGCTTCGTGAACTTGAGATAGACGAACATCACGAATACGAGGACCAGCACTATGATCCATCCGATATGGACTCCCATGACCTTTGGAAGCAGAGCTTTTTCGGAGAACATGGGTATTATCTGGGATCCGGGCACTCCCTCCCAGGGACCGCCCTGGAGCCATGCCACTATGCCTATGGCTATGTAGTTGAGCATCAGCGTGAAGAGGGTCTCGTTGGTGTTCCAGTGCGCCTTGAAGAAGGCGGGGATGCCTGCCCAGACAGCTCCGAAAGCCATAGCCGCAAGAGCCATGACGATGAGCAGCAGAGGGGAAGCCATCCTGTTTGCAAAACGAAGAGCGAAGAAGCTCGCAGCCATGGCACCCATGGTTATCTGCCCTTCGGCTCCTATGTTCCAGTATCTCATCCTGAAGCAGGGTGCAAGAGCGAGGGACGTTCCGAGGAGCGTCGTGATGTTCCTCAGGATCTGCCTTCTTCCTATCTTGCTTTTAAAGGGCGAGAAGAATATGAGGGAAAAGGCCTTGCCGGGATCGGCCCCGACCGAGGCATATATTATCATTCCGATGAGAAGGGCCAGTACGAAGGCGGAAAGCCTTATGAGCCACACCTTGAGAGGCGCGATATTCTCTCTTTTCGCAAGCCTTATGAAAGGAGTCTTACTGTTCATTCTTTTCTTCCTCCTTTCCTCCGACAGACGTCATCAGCAGCCCTATATCTTCCTTGGTCACTTTCCTCGCGTCCACGAGGCCCGAGACCTTTCCTCCGCAGAGGACCAGTATCTTGTCGCAGAGGGCGAGAAGAACGTCCAGGTCTTCTCCTACGTATATTACGGCTACGCCCTTCGCCTTCTGGGCGCACATGAGGTCGTAGATGGTATATGATGTGTTTATATCGAGTCCCCTTACGGCGTATGCCGTCATGAGGACCGACGGCGAAGTTGCTATCTCTCTTCCGACCAGGACCTTCTGGACGTTGCCTCCCGAAAGCTTCCTCACGGGATATTCTATGCCCGGCGTCGAGACCTCGAGGAAATCGAACACGTCCTTGGCTATCCTTTCGGGTTCCTTCCTGTCGACGAAGATGCCCTTGCTCCTGTTCCAGGTCCTGAGCATCATGTTGTCCGTCATTCCCATGCCGCCGACAAGGCCCATGCCGAGCCTGTCCTCGGGGACGAAGGCCATAGCCACGCCCGCGTCCCTTATCTCCATGGGAGTCTTGCCCACCAGATTCATGGGCTGGGTCCCCTTGGGACTGTATACTATGGTGCCTTCGGAAATATGGCGAAGGCCCGCTATTGCTTCGAGAAGTTCCTTCTGGCCGGAACCTGCTATGCCCGCTATCCCGAGTATCTCTCCTCCGTAGGCCACGAAGCCCACTCCGTCGAGTTTTTTAACGCCCTCGGAATCTCTTACGGTGAGGCCTGCTATGCTGAGGCGCACCTGAGGGTTCTTCGGTTCTTCTCTGGATATATTGAGATCGACTTTTCTTCCGACCATCATTTCTGTCAGTTCGGAAGGAGTCGTTTCTTTCGTTTTTACCGTTTTTATGTGTTTTCCTTTGCGGAGGACCGCGACGACGTCCGAGATCTCCATGACCTCGTTCAGCTTATGGGTGATTATGATGATGGATTTGCCGTCTGCCTTCATGGCCCTCATGACCTCGAAGAGATGTTCTATCTCCTGGGGCGTGAGGACCGCCGTGGGCTCGTCGAGTATGAGTATGTCGGCGCCTCTGTAGAGGACCTTTATGATCTCGACCGTCTGCTTCTCGGATACGGACATCTCATAGACCTTTTTGTTGGGGTCTATGCGGAAGCCGTACCTGTCGGCTATCTCCTTCACCTTTGCAGCCGTCTGCTTTCTGTCGAGACGGCCCTCTTCCTCGAGCCCGAGAACTATGTTCTCGGCTGCAGTGAAGACGTCCACCAGCATGAAGTGCTGATGTATCATGCCGATGCCGTTTTTGAAAGCGTCCTTGGGGGACGCAATGGTCACTTCTTTTCCGTCAACGAAAATACGGCCCTCGTCGGGATAATAGATACCTGCAAGCATGTTCATCAGAGTAGTCTTGCCGGATCCGTTCTCTCCGAGGATGGCCATAATGTCGCCTTTGTTCACGTACAGGTCCACGCTGTCGTTGGCAAGGGTAGAGCCGAATCTTTTGGTTATGCCCTTCATGTCGACCGCATGGGCTTTGGGGGTCAGCTGTTCCAAATCGATGTTTCCTTTTCGCTTTTCAAACCAAGAGAGAGGGAAAGCTTAGGGGCTCTCCCTCTCTTTTACAGAGGATCTGTGAAAAAACTAGTATGCTTCGTTTACGAGAGTGATCCCGTCAATCCTGAGTCCGAAGTAGGGAGCGGACTGATACTTGGATTCTTCGAAGATGCCTTCGGCAGTTACGCACATATCCGTATCTGCGTTGAAGTCTCCGTCAGTATCGCGGGCATAGGCTTCCTTTACGTGCTCTCCGCCCACAGTGATCTCGTTGAGGTCGAAGAGTTTTACGCTTCCGTCGAGGAGATCAGCCTTTGCCTTTTCGATGGCCTCAGCGGTTCCGGGAGCGGCTACAGCCTCGTTGAGCTTGGTGAGGGCGACTTCGCCTTCTGCAAGGCCGTGGCAGTAGTCGGGAGCGAGTTTTCCGCCGTCGAGAACTGTCTTGAGGGCATACTCGAAGTACTTGGTCCAGTCTATCCTTGCGGAGATGATGGATGCTCCTGCTGCTTCAGCAGTCATGTCCTTGTTGTATCCTACGTGGAACACTCCGTGCTCCTGGGCCTTCGTTGCGGGAGTCACGTTGTCGGAATGCTGGGAAATGACCTTGCATCCGATGTTCGTGATGAGGTTCTCGGCTGCCTGGGCTTCCTTTTCAGCATCGGACCAGGAACCTACGAACTGTACGTCCATGGTTGCGTTCGGGCATACGCTCTTTGCTCCGAGATAGAATGCTGTATATCCGGAGATGACTTCTGCGAAGGTATATGCTCCTACGTATCCGAGCTTTGTTTCGCCGAGCTCGTTGAGTTTCATTCCTGCAGCTACGCCTGCGAGGTATCTCGCTTCGTAGATCCTTGCGAATGCGTTGGACGTGTTGTCTAAGTTATCAAATGCGCCTACGCAGTTGGTCATACCTACGAACTGTACTTCGGGATTCTCGGCTGCGACCTGGAGCATCGCGGGCTCCATGCCGTAGGAGTTGTTGAATACTGCCACGCAGCCCGCTTCCACGAGCTCTTCGTTAGCGGTACGGGTGGGATCTCCGTCAGCCGTATCGTACTTGAAAATCCATTCCACTTCGTAGCCCTGAGCCTTGAGGGTCTCCGCTGCGTCCTTTGCAGCTTCGATGAAGTTGTGGTCGTATGCCATGTTGTCGTTTCCTATGCATACCATACCGAACTTGACGGCTTTGGACTCTTCTTCTTTCTTTCCGCATGCTGCAAAGCACAGGACCATCGCCAGCGCCAGTACAACTGCCAATACTTTTTTCATTTTGTTTCTCCTTTTTACTCTGTCTGATCTTTGAATATGACTTTACCGTCCCTGATGGACGTTATCACCGCTAGACTTTCGACTTTCACGCCCATCTCCTCGAGCCTTGCGTGTCCGCCCTGATGCTCCTTCTCTATGGCTGCGCCGAAGCCTACGCACTCGGCTCCCGCTTCCCTGACCAAAGTCAGAAGACCCGCTCCCGCTTCTCCCGATGCGAGAAAATCGTCGATGATGAGAACTCTGTCTCCGGGACTTAAGTACTGGTGAGCGACCCTTATGGTCGATACCGTCCCTTTGGTGAAGGACTTTACGTCGGCCGTATATGCGTCTTCGATCATCGTGCTCGGAGCAGCCTTTTTTGCGAATACCAAAGGCAGGTCGCCCAGAGCCTGGGCAGCCGCATATGCTATGGGTATTCCGGATGCTTCTAAGGTCAGTACTTTGTTCGGACGGTCTTCGCAAAAGAGCCTTGCGAACTCTTCGCCCATCGCCCTTATGAGGGCTACGTCCAGCTGATGGTTCAGAAATGAATCGACTTTGACTATTTCGGTTCCTATGCAGGTACCGTCTTTTCTGATACGGTCTTCGAGAAGTTTCATACGATCTCCTTTCAAGAGATGTCTGTATTATATCCAAAAACTCGCAGTGAAACAAAAAAAGCCCCCTGAAAGCGGGGGCAAAAAGCTATGATAATATTAATCATTCGTATATTAGCGAACGTTCACGGCGAAAACCGGGGACAATAATCAAATCGGATCCCGGCTACATTTTCTTGAATACGGAGCCGAGGATTATCTCGAGGGCCACGTCGTTCCTGCCTCCTTCGGGCACTATGATGTCGGCTAAGGCCTTGTAGGGCTCGACGAACTGCAGGTGCATGGGCCTTACCGTATCGAGATACTGGGCTATGACGGACTCGAGGCTCCTTCCCCTGTCCCTTATGTCCCTTTTCACTCTGCGAAGCACTCTCACGTCTGCGTCCGTATCCACGAAGATCTTCCTGTCGAGAAGCTCTACGGCTTCCGGGAAGGCGAAGAGAAGTATCCCCTCCACGATTATGACCGGAGCGCTTTCAAGATGCTCCCAGGGCTTGTCGCTCCTGTTGTGTATCGTGAAGTCGTAGACGGGTATGTCCGTCGCCCTTCCCTCCTTGAGATCCTTAAGACACTTCACCATCAGCTCTATGTCTATGGAGTTGGGATGGTCGTAGTTCGTAAGGCAGCGCTGCTCGTAAGTCGTGCCGGGCTGCGCCTTGTAAAAGGAATCCATGCTGATCAGCACCGCATTGTTCCCGAGAGCGTCCGCTATGTTTTTCGCAAGGGTCGTCTTGCCGCTTCCGGAACCTCCGCATATGCCTATAACCATACTGCTCATATTCACCTCTTGTATTTCACCAGTCTATGGGCTCTTTGCCCATGGCTTTAAGAATCTCGTTCACTTTTTTGAAATGGCCGTTGCCGAAAAAGCCGTTGTACGCCGAAAGGGGCGACGGATGGGCTGACTCCAGGATGAAGTGCCTGCCGTTCGTTATGAGGGCCTTCTTCTTTCTTGCATAGGAGCCCCAGAGAAGGAATATCACCGGATCTTCCCTTTCGTTCAGCAGCTCTATGACCCTGTCGGTGAAGATCTCCCAGCCCTTTCCCGCATGGGAACCGGCAGCGCCCCTCCTCACGGTCAGCACTGCGTTGAGAAGAAGCACTCCCTGCCTCGCCCAGTCCTCGAGACTGCCCGAAGTCCTGACTATGCCGAGCTCATCCTCGAGTTCCTTGTACATGTTCACAAGGGACGGTGGTTTTTTGAAATCAGCGGGCACGGAAAAACACAGGCCCTGAGCCTGGCCGGGTTCGTGGTAGGGGTCCTGCCCGAGGAGCACCACCTTCACGTCTTCGTAAGCCGTATATTTAAGGGCGTTGAAGATATCGTACATGCCGGGATAGATCACCCTTGTCGAATATTCTTCCTTGAGGAACTCTCTCAGCTTCAGATAGTATTCTTTTTTGAACTCATCCCTGAGGATATAATCCCAGGAGTTGCCTATGTTCACCATCAGATGTTCCCGAGCACGAAGTTCTTCATGTCGTCGTAGACTTCTTCCTTGCCTATCTCGTTGAGTATCTCGTGCCTCATCCCGGGATAGAGCTTGATGCTCGCGTCGCAGCCGTGCTCTTTCAGCCTGTCATAGTATTCTTTGGGTCCCTTGCCGTATGCGCCTACGGGGTCCTCTTCTCCTGCTACGACGAAGATGGGGATATCCTTGACCGTATGGGAATAGCACTCTTCCTTGACCATGCTCTTCAGGAACTGGAAGAGGTCCGCATAGCCCGCAGCCGTGAACAGGAATCCGCATGCAGGATCCGCCATGTACTTGTCGACCACGGCTTCGTCTCTCGAGAGCCAGTCGTAAGGAGTCCTGGCGTTCGGTATCCTTTCGAGATAGCTTCCGAAGGCCATGTTGGTCACGAGCTTGGAGATGTGTCTTTCTCCCTTGAACCTGATTATCATGGATATGAGGGCGGAGCCTGCTCCTGCGGCCTTGTTCTCTCCAGCAGTGCCCATGACAACCGCGCCCTTGAGACCTTTGCCGTACTTTGCGAGGAACAGCCTCGTGATGAAGGAACCCATGGAATGTCCCAGTATGAAATGAGGCACTCCGGGATATTTCTTATCCAGCATCTTTCTGAGTATCTCGACGTCTTCGACCACGTCCTCCCAGAGGTTCTTCGGCCCCAGATAGCCCCAGTCGTTGGAGTCGGAGCTCTTTCCGTGGCCTATGTGGTCGTTCCCTGCGACCAGCACGCCGTTCCTTGCCATGAACTCGGCGAAGTCCGCATATCTTTCTATGTGTTCCGCCATACCGTGTACGATCTGAAGTATCGCTACAGGCTCGCCTTCAGGAGCCCATTCGCAGCAATGTATCTTGTTGTCTCCGTTTGCGCTCAGAAATGTGTATTCAGTCATGATCGTTCCTCCCTTTACAAATCCGACTATTTCTTTATCTTAAGCTGTTTCCCGCTGACGCCTGCCCAGGTGAAGAGGGCCCCGACGACTATCAGGAACAGTATGCCTATCCATTCGAGGATCGGGACTTTCGACAGTTTGATGTTCACGCTCGTGACGACGTATACCACTATGAGCGCAAGCCCGATGCATGCGAAGACCTTCGCTACCTTGCTCTTCGGTCTGAAGAACATCCAGACCAGAGCGAGAAGGAGAGGTATCACCAGCACCCCGGACCTGAAGGTGAAGGGCCCTATGTTTATGCCCGCCGGATGCCACGGAGACGAAACGTAAACGTTCTGAACGAAAAGCCAGAGTCCCCCTATGAGCATCACCAGTCCCAGGATGAAGGATGCTCTCCTGTCCTTCAGTATGCTGTTGATGAAGTCTATCATTTTCTTCTCCTTATCTGCTCAGTATCTTTTTGAGATACTGCCCCGTATACGAGCTATCGACCTTCGCGACGTCTTCCGGAGTCCCTTCGGCTATAACGGTGCCGCCCTTGTCTCCTCCGTCCGGACCCAGGTCTATTATCCAGTCCGCCGTCTTTATGACGTCGAGATTGTGTTCTATGACTATGACCGTGTTGCCTGCATCCACCAGCTTCTGCAGTACGTCTATGAGCTTGTCCACGTCGGCAAAGTGAAGGCCCGTGGTAGGCTCATCAAGTATGTACAGAGTCTTTCCCGTGGATCTTTTGGCAAGCTCCGTTGCCAGCTTGATCCTCTGGGCTTCGCCTCCCGACAGCTGGGTGGAAGGCTGGCCGAGCTTTATGTACCCGAGGCCCACTCCCATGAGGGTCTCCATATACCTGTTGATGGCGGGAATGTCTTTGAAGAACTCCTTGGCCTCCTCCACGCTCATGTCGAGGACATCATATATGTTCTTGCCCTTGTACTTCACTTCAAGAGTTTCCCTGTTGTATCTCTTTCCGTGGCAGACCTCGCAGGGAACGTACACATCGGGAAGGAAGTTCATTTCTATCTTGATTATGCCGTCTCCGGAGCAGGCCTCGCAGCGTCCGCCCTTCACGTTGAAGCTGAAGCGTCCCTGATCGAAGCCCCTGATCTTGGCGTCTGTGGTCTTGGCAAAGAGGGCCCTTATCTGTGTGAACACACCCGTATACGTGGCGGGGTTGCTCCTCGGCGTCCTTCCTATGGGGCTCTGGTCTATGTCTATGACCTTGTCTATATTTTCGAGTCCGCTCACCGACTCATATTTTCCCGGTTTGGTCCTCGACTTGTACAGTTTCTCTGCGACCGCCCTGTAGAGTATGTCGTCCACAAGAGAAGATTTTCCGCTGCCGGAAACGCCCGTCACGCAAATGAACTTTCCCAAGGGGAAGTCCACGTCCACGCTCTTGAGGTTGTTTTCCGCAGCGCCCCTGAGAGATATCGCGCCGCCGCTACCCTTTCTTCTTGTGCCCGGTATCTCTATCTTCTTAGCGCCGGAAAGGTACTGACCGGTTATGCTTTCTTTACAGCGTTTCACAGTCTCCAGGTCTCCCTGGACCACGAGGTGCCCGCCGTATTCTCCGGCTCCCGGTCCTATATCTATGATCTGGTCCGCAGCCTCCATTGTCTCCTGGTCGTGTTCGACTATGAGGAGTGTGTTGCCTATGTCCGTGAGGGAACGCAGAGCCTGCAGCAGCTTTGCGTTGTCCTTCTGATGAAGGCCAATGGAGGGTTCGTCGAGTATGTACATGACGCCCACGAGAGAAGACCCTATCTGGGTGGCCAGCCTTATCCTCTGGCTCTCCCCTCCCGAAAGCGTTGCCGAAGCCCTTGCCATGGTAAGATACTCGAGGCCTACTTCGGCAAGGAAGGAAAGCCTTGCCTTGATCTCCTTGAGTATGAGCCTTGCGATGGCCATATCCTTTTCGGAGAGAGTGTTTTCCAGTTCCTCCGTGAAGGCAAGAGCCTCCCTTACGGGCATCTCAGTGTATTCTATGATATTCTTTCCGCCCACGGTGACTGCGAGTATCTCGGGACGCAGCCTCTTTCCGCAGCAGGACTTGCACTCGGAGACGCTCATGAGCTCTTCGAGCTTGTTTCTGATTATATCCGTCTGAGTGTGGGCAAGCCTGTTCTCCATGCTCCTTGCAACGCCGGAGAACTTCTCTGCCCAGTGGGCCACGGTACCGTCCTTCCTCACGTGGTCTATGGGCACCTTCCTTCCGCCGGTCCCGTTCCAGACCTCGTCGAGATAGCTCTTGGGAAGCTCCCTGTAGGGGGTGTTGAAATCCACGCCGTGCTCTTTTGCTAGGGCTCCCAGCATTTCCTTGTACCAGCTCGGGAACTCCACGAGGGAAAGGGCCTGCTTTAAAGCGCCTTCGGGTATGGAAAGAGACGGATCGGTCACTATGAGCTCGGGGTCGAAATACTGTATGACTCCGAGACCGTTGCATTCGGGGCAGGCTCCGAAGGGAGCGTTGAAGGAAAAGCTCCTGGGCTCCAGATCCCCTACGGAGATCCCGTGCTCGGGGCACGCGAGGCTCGTGGAAAAAATGAGTTCCTTCTTCTCCTCGCCGCTCTGGCAAAGAGCAAGGACCAGTCCTCCCTCGGAATGCTTTATGGCCAGCTCCACGGACTCCGAGATGCGGCTTTCTGCGCCTTCCTTTATGACTATCCTGTCTATGACTATCTCTATGGTATGCTTGAAAGTCTTGCCGAGCTTTATCTCGTCTTCTCCTAAGGTCTTAATCTCTCCGTCGACCCTGACTCTTACGAAGCCTTCCCTTTGTATCCTTTCGAGGACCTTTTCGTGCATGCCCTTCTGGGCCTTTACGACGGGAGCCATGAGAGTGACCCTGGTGCCGGGCTCCATCTCCATGATCTGGGCAGTTATCTGGTCCACGGACTGGCTGCTTATCTCCCTGCCGCAGACGGGGCAGTGGGGTTTTCCTATCCTGGAATAGAGAAGGCGGAGATAGTCGTATATCTCCGTGACCGTGCCTACGGTGGATCTGGGGTTCTTGGAGGTGGTCTTCTGGTCTATGGATATGGCAGGAGAAAGACCGTCAATGGAATCCACGTCGGGTTTGTCCACCTGTCCGAGGAACATCCTGGCGTAAGCCGAAAGGGATTCCACGTACCTTCGCTGCCCTTCGGCGTAGATGGTGTCGAAGGCAAGGGAAGACTTGCCGGAGCCCGAAAGCCCGGTTATGACTATCATCTTGTCTCTCGGGATCGTGAGACTTATATTCTTGAGATTGTGGGCTCTTGCGCCCCGTATAATGAGATCTTTTTGCATACGCTGATTATATCATAAAGGGCAGTCCGGTTGATAGATATGTTCCGCCCGTAAGCAAGAAAAAAGCGGCGCCTTTCGAAGTCCGTCCACTTCGGCGCCGCTCATCCTAAAAGGAACTTATACCAGATATTTCGGGGAAATCCGAACTCTCCCCCATTATCTGTAAGCATATTATCACAGGGCTTCCGGAAATGCAAGGATTTTCACAAAAAAACGCAGACCCGTAAGGTCTGCGGGCTTATGTCTTTTCGGAACAGCCTTCAGTATTCGACTTCCTCGCAAAGAGGCCTGTCCAGAAGCTCCGGATGCTCTATGAGGTGTCTGAAGAGCCTCACTGTGCCTGAATAGTAGTAGCCGTCCGCAAGGCGCTCGTCTATGGTGAGGCCTATGTCGACGCTGTCCCTTCTCTCGATGCTGCCGTCGGGCATTTCGAGAGGTCTTTTCTTTATCTCCCCTATGATGCACATGACCGAGGTCGTACCCCAGTTGGTCAGGTGATGGTATCCCGCATGGAGCTTGATGGACCCGAGGTTCGAAAGTATTACGCTGGACTGGTAGGGGTCTGTGGCGATGACCGCCTTGGGCATCCATCCCCTGCGTTCCAGCCATCTTGCCACTCTTCCTATGAGCTTCTTGAAGGGGAGTTTCTGTATGAAGTCCATACTCTCGGTGGACTGGTCCTTGTTGTCTCCGGTCCTTACGTAGGACACCTGGCGGTAGATCTCGTTGTGCACGTCCTCCAGGGTGAACTCCGGTTTGGCGTGGATGAAGGCAAGGCCCTCGTCTCCTTTGTCAGAGAATATCTTCTTTATCGTGAAGGAAGCCGAGACCTCGTTCCTCTGATACATGTTGTAGTTTGCTATAAAGGTGTTCATTTTGGGCCTCAAGGTGATGGTCTTGAGCATGGCCGTCACTATGAGCTGGAACACGTTGTATTTGTACTCGGGTTTGGAAGCATTCTTCTCTTCGAGGAAGCGGAGAGCGTTGGTGAGATCCAGGGTCTCCGAAATGTATGCCTCGTTGTCGCAGCGGTTCGGATACATCAGGGGCATGATGTAATGCATGGAATCGAGGTCCCTGATGAGAGTCCCGTCTCTTCTGTCTCCTAAGCGTCTTTTTGCCATTGTATTTTCTCCTTATCTTTCGGGTGATCCCTGCTCAGAGCTTCGCTCTCACCTCGAGGAGCCTGTCGCGGAGCACCGCTGCCCTTTCGAACTCCAGGGCCTTTGCAGCTTCGCGCATCTCCTTTTCGAGCTTGTCGGCGTAGTCTTTGAGCTCTGCCTTGGTGAACTCGAGGAGGGACTTGCCGCTCTGCGTGTCGAGATCGGACTCCACTTTCGTGGTCACCTCTATGACGTCCCTTACGGCCTTCTCTATGGTCTGGGGCGTGATGCCGTGCTCCTCGTTGTATTTCCTTTGTATGTTCCTTCTTCTGTCCGTTTCGTCTATGCAGACCCTCATGGCATGGGATATTTCATCTGCATACATGATGACCCTGCCCTTTGCGTTCCTGCTGGCTCTTCCCACGGTCTGTATGAGGGAAGTCTCCGTACGGAGGAAGCCCTCCTTGTCTGCGTCGAGTATGGCCACGAGGGACACTTCGGGAAGGTCCAGACCTTCCCTCAGGAGGTTTATGCCCACCAGAACGTCGAATTCTCCGAGCCTTAAATCTCTTAAGATCTCGTTCCTTTCCAGAGACTGTATATCGGAGTGCATGTACCTGCACCTTATGCCGGCTGATTTCAGGTATTCGGTAAGGCTTTCGGCCATCTTCTTAGTAAGGGTCGTGACGAGAACGCGCCTTCCTTCGGCCGTCTCCTTGTTTATCTCGCCTATGAGATGGTCTATCTGGCCTTCGGTGGGATGTATCTCTATGGGCGGGTCGAGAAGGCCCGTGGGCCTTATGACCTGTTCGGCGGATATGCCTCCCGACTTTTCCCTTTCGTAATCTGCGGGAGTAGCCGAAACGTATATTATCTGGTTCACCCTCTCCTCGAACTCGTCGAAGCGCAGAGGTCTGTTGTCGAGTGCCGAAGGAAGTCTGAAGCCGTAATCCACGAGGGAAGTCTTCCTCGCCCTGTCTCCGTTGGCCATGGCCCTCAGCTGCGGCAGCATGGCGTGGCTTTCATCTATGATTATCAGAAAGTCCTTGGGGAAATAGTCGATGAGGGTATACGGGCTCGCTCCGGGAGGATTTCCTATGAGGTGCCTCGAGTAGTTCTCTATACCTTTGCACATGCCTATCTCTCTGAGCATCTCGAGGTCGTATCTGGTCCTCTGCTCTATCCTCTGGGCCTCTAGGAGCTTTCCCCTGTCCTTGAACCATTGTATCCTGTCCTCGAGCTCCTCTTCTATGGTGATAAGGGCCCTGTCCATATTCTCCTTGGAAGTTGCATAGTGGCTCGCAGGGAAAATGGGAACGTGTGTCCTTGTGGCTATGACCTCTCCCGTGAGAGGATCGAGTTCCTTGAGGCTTTCTATCTCGTCTCCGAACATCTCTATCCTCACGGCGTGCTCTCCGCCTGCGGGGATCACGTCTATTATGTCTCCCCTTACGCGGAAGCTGCCTCTTTCGAAGGTCATGTCGTTCCTCGTGTACTGTATGTCCACGAGCTGCCTCAGGATCTCGTTCCTCGAGATCTCCATGCCGGGACGCAGAGATATCATCTGGTTCCTGTATTCGTCCGGAGAACCCAGGCCGTATATGCAGGATACGGAAGCCACTATGATGACATCCCTTCTTTCCGTAAGGGCCGCCGTGGCCGAATATCTGAGCCTGTCTATCTCCTCGTTTATATCCGAGTCCTTCTCTATATACGTATCCGTCGAGGGCACGTAGGCCTCGGGCTGATAGTAGTCGTAATATGAAATGAAATACTCGACGGCGTTTTCGGGAAAGAATTCCTTGAACTCGCCGCATA
>JAEEGL012063422.1_pt1 | contig 13198 bp, 10 predicted proteins | sample 9134231 | NCBI WGS metagenome assembly JAEEGL01 (sample SAMN16246548, study PRJNA631951) | gut metagenome | biome: gut microbiome; feature: rumen; material: fiber-attached | host: Bos | place: Iran: Karaj | collected 2018-10
CCCCTGCTCAGGAAAGCTATGGAGGCGCTGGAAGCGAACACTTCGTTCTTCCCGTACCCGATGAGGGTGTCGAGCGTCTTGGGGATCATGCTGCCGGGCAAGGCCACGTCGGCGGGGATGGCTGTCGTCTTGATCTTGAACGTCCCGTCAGACTCTTCACCGCGGGCGTCGATCAGGCTGTTCGAGGAAAGGTCCTGTCCCTGCCAGCCCAGGATCTCCTGTCTTTTGAACCCGCTCGTGACCGTATATGTCTTTCCTGCAACGGCATCCTGGAGATGGAGCTTCGCCCCCGGAGCGACATGGAGTTCCGAAGAACCGTCTCCTACGAGCGCCCCTTCTCCCGTGGCCGCGTCTGCCGCCACGATGAGCAGGGAGTCCTCGGCAAACTCCGCCTTGTTCGCTTCGGCATATCCCTTCTCCTCCACATTGTCCGGAGTGAGGGAACCATCGACCTTCAGCCCGCCAAGGGAAGAAAGCCGCTGGCTCTTGACGATGGCAGCCGCTGCGCTCACATCCGTCCCCCAGACATAGCCAGTTTCCCAAAAGGCGTTCTCGGCCCAGTCTGAGCTGTCATCGCCCAGCACCACCAGGGAATTGCGTCCTGCCGTGATCCGCCCGTTGATCTCTGTTCCGTTGAAAACGACCTTGGATGCCTGGCTGATATCCGCTTCCTCGTCGCCCCAGATCACTTCCTCATCGCCGTCGTCTTCTTCGTCGTCGCCGTCTTCATCATAAGCTTCGTCGTCGCCTTCGTCGTCATCGTCTTCGACATCAGCGTCCTCGTCACCGTCGTCGTCAACGGCTCCTTCTTCGTCATCTTCGTCTAGGGCTTCGTCGTCATCATCTTCGTCTACGGATTCGTCGTCATCGTCTTCGCCTACGGATTCGTCGTCACCTTCTTCGTCACCGTCGTCGTCAACGGCTCCTTCCTCATCGTCGCCGTCTTCTTCGTCGCCGTCGATGGCGTCATCGACATCCTCGCCCTCGGGATCCGCGTCCTCATCTCCCGGGTCATCATCGTCGCCAGATCCGGCTTCGTCTTCTCCGCCGTCGGGATCGGCTTCTTCATATCCTTCGCCGTCACCGCTTTCTTCTTCATCAAATCCGTCATCTTCGGCCGCGGCGTCCAGGCTTCCCGACCAGACAAAAACAGACGCCCCGTTCAATGCCGTCTTTCCGGCGGTAAGACTTCCCCAGCTGTCTTCGCTGGCTACGGTTATGACGGCGTTTTCCGTCGCCTCAAGAGAATCCGTCGTGACGTCGCCGGCGATGCCGAATCTGCCTGATACGGCGATCTTTCCCGCATCGATCATGCCAGAATTGCCCACGTCGATGATGCCCGATGACGCGACCGAATCGGAAACGACCGTCCCTTCGACATACAGCCCGGAATCTTCCTTCATGTCGAAGGATGCCGTCACGGAGGCGTCTCCGCTGACTCCGACCTCTCCAGCGCCCGTGACGCCCGCGCGCGATCCGCCGGCATCGATGGAGACGTCGCCGCCGTTGATGCTCAGGGAACTCCCCTCATTGACCGTGACGGACCCGCTGATGACGCCGCCGGCATTTTCTTCCGCCTCATAAGACCCTATCTCCAGCGATGCGGCGTCATCACCTGACGGACTCCCGACAATGATCTTGACATCCCCTCCGTCAGACCGGACGATATCGCTGCCGTCGCCGAGGATCGTGACCGCATTGCCGTCATTGATCATGAACGTGTCGCCGGATCCGAGATCGATGCCTTCCACGCCCTCCCCGACAAAGGGAACGACCTGGGCATCTCCCCTTTCAGCGCCGGGACCGTCACCGACGACCACGTTCCCGTCGAAAACGAGCCGTCCGCTTTCTTCTGCCGCGGCAGGCATGGCAGACAAAAGCAGGACAGAGGCGGCAAGGGGAAAGAATGCCTTCCTGAGATCATATTTTCCCCGCGATGCCTTGCAATGACAGGTAAGATCGCAGGCGTGACGCTTTTCTGACATCGTATCATCCTCCAAAAACATCTTCATGCATTCCTGTGCAACAAACGCAGTGCATTGCCTGTATAGTTTCTTATGAGCGGAAACGTCAAGAGGAAAGCCATATAACATCGCACATGGAAAGGACCGGGAGCAGCCGGACACGGCCGTCCGGGAGACGGATCAGGATCATGCTCCGCAGGCATGTGCGGCAGGGAAGAGCCCGCGGCGGCAAAGCGCGGGAAACCGGACGCAGCAACAGGCAGGGCGCCTCTTCATTTTCAGGAGCCTGCGGCGCAGGGGGGAGAATGGATCGCTGCCGGAAAGGCGATGTGCGAAGGCGTTTTCCCGGAAAGCCGCCCGCCTGGCAGGCAGAAGCCTGAGGCTCGGCCCATGAGATGCGGGAAGGACTGCCCGGAGACCCGGCAAGGGAGGCAAGGCATGCCGCGGCCGCGCCGCACGTCTGTCAGACGCCTGCCCCCAGGGCTTTCAGGAGCATGTAGCAGGCCCAGCCGATGGCTGCCGAAATGGGCAGCGTGAGCACCCAGGCCACGACAAGGTTCCCGGCTATGCCCCAATGCACGGCCGAGACGCGCTGCACCGCCCCTACGCCGAAAATGCTCGTGGTGATGACATGGGTCGTGCTGATGGGCATGCCGCATGCCGAGGCCCCGCCGATGACGAGCGTCGCGGCCGCCTCCACGGCAAAGCCATGCACGGTCTCCATTTTAAAGATCTTCGTCCCCATGGTCTTGATGATCTTCCAGCCGCCGCTGCCCATGCCCAGAGCCATGACGCCGGCGCAGCTGACCTTGACCCACATGGGCACGTACACTTCGGGGATCTCGCCGAAGGTGAACAGAGCCAGGGCGATGATGCCCATGGTCTTCTGGGCGTCGTTCATCCCATGCGTCGTCGCCATGAACATGGCGCCCAGGACCTGCATCTTTTTGAAGGCGGAATTGCATCGTGCCCTGTTCCTGTGCCAGAAAAAGGCAGTGATCAGGCTCATGACGAGGAATCCGACAAGGAATCCGAGGAGCGGAGCGGCAAAGATGGGTATGATCACCTTTGCCAGGATGGAAGAGCCGTTGAGGGCGTCAAAGCCTCCATAGGCCAGGCCGGCTCCGATAAGGCCGCCGATGAGGGCATGGGAAGACGACGAGGGGATCCCGAAATACCAGGTCGCCACATTCCAGAAGACAGCGGCAAAAAGCGCGGCGAGGACCAGGATCCTGCTCCCCGATACGAACTGCGGATGCACTATCCCGCTGCCGAGAGTCGCCGCCACATGGCTGCCGAGGAGCGCACCCAGCAATTCAAGGCTCACGGTCATGATGACGGCAGCCTGCGGAGTGAGGGCTTTCGTCGAAACGACCGTCGAGATGACATTGGCGCAGTCGTGCATGCCGTTCGTGAAATCGAACAGCAACGCCACAAGGACGATCAACGCCAGGAGCAGGGAGATGTCAGGCATATTTCAGGATCGCTTGCTCAAGCGTGTCGGTGAGGCCGGCGAACAGGTCCACGCTGGCTTCGATTTTGTCGTAGATCTGGCCCCAGACGATGATCTGCTTGATCATGTCTAAGGAAATGGCATCCTCGTCCTGCAATTCCGACAGGCCGACGCCGAGGAGCATGGCGCAGTTCTCCTTCAGGCTGTGGATGTCCTCGATGGCGGATCCGGGGATCTCTTTCCTGGAGAGCCCCCGGAGCAGATCGCCTTCGAGCCGGGCCATGCCCTCCATGTTCTCCAGGATCTTCTTCGCAGGGAAGCGCGTATGCATGAACGGAAAAAGATACATGCGCCTTCCGAGCAGGGTGAGGCTGTCTATGACAGTCTCCTGGGCGTTGCTTATGGCATAGATGTCTTCGCGGTCGATGGGCGTGATGAACGTGCGGGACAATTCATGGACGATGATGGTCAGGACCTTGTCCGCCTCGTCCTCCAGGGTGGTCATCTCCTTGACATGCTCATCCACATCGCAGTCCGGAGTGGCAACGCGGTTCAAAAGGCAGGACATGCGCTGCAGTATTTCGTTTTGCTGCTCGAAATACCGGAAAAACGGCGCCGAACGCGGGATAAATCGTTCTATGAACATTTCAGCACTCTCCGATCCGCCGGGGAGGTCCTCGCCGGGCAGGAAAGAAAGGACCGCTCAGCAGAAGTCCTTTCCACTATACATGCAGGATGCCGCGGACGCAAGGGGTCCAACGGCTGACCGGCAGGATTCAGCGCTGCGGATAGTCGCAGTAAAATCCTGCATAGGGGAATTTGCAGAGCAGCACCTTGCGGCCGCGCACCTCGGCGGCAGCGCACGGGGCCTCGCCCCTCTGGACGGCGCTGATGCCTTCGAGCAGCCTCGGGACCAGCAGCGGGTACACGGGGAACGAGCCGTGGCAGGGATATATCACGTCGTAGCGGTCCGCGTACGTCGCCGCCAGCCGCGCCAGGCTCGCTGCGTACAGGTCGACATCCCTGTATTTCCCGAAAAGGTAGATGATCCCGTCCTGGATGGAGTCTCCCGGGTAAAGCACCCTGGCATTGACGTCCAGCACGGCGATGCTGCCCGGGGTGTGCCCCGGATCATCGATGACCAGGAGAGGGCGCCCGCCCAGGTCGAGGATGTCGCCTTCGCGGACCGGCCGTATGCGCCCTGCCCCTCCGCGCGAACGGTAATGCTCTTCTTCCGCAGGGCTCATGAAGATCTCCTCAAAGGCGCGGTTGCCCGAGATGTGGTCGGGATCGCAATGCGTGTTCATGAGCATCAGCGGCAGGTCAGTCAGTTTTTGCGCCAGCTCCTTTGCATCCGGCGTATTCATCCCCGTGTCCAGAAGAAGAGCTTTCCTGGTCCCGCACAGCAGAAAAAAACGGACATTGCCATCCTCGAAGCGCCATGTGTTCCCGTCGATGCGGATGATCTCCGCCATGCCGAGCCTCCTGTGCAAAATGATGTTCCCGATCGCCCGTGCCGGCCTCTGTGCCCTTCCCGCGGCAAGGGGCGCTCCCTGCGGCCATGGTACAGGGAGGATGCTCCTTCCGCAAGCCTTCTCAGAAGGTCACGGCGGCATCCCCTGCGCGCCTGTCCCTCCCGGGCCGCACGGGTCCCTTTTTTTCCCGACGCATCCATGCTACGCTGCTCCTGCGCAGCCAGGGCCGCGCATGATCTGAGAGCATGGAGGCGCATGATGAGCGAGGCGCAGAGGAGCAGGAACGCGGCGCAGGGCGTTTTGGACGCACGCGCCGCCCATGCCGGGAGCACACAGGCCGAGCTGTACGACGTCAGCCTCATGGCCGACGACCTGCGCACCGCGCCAACAACAGGGCGGTGCCGCAGGCCTATGGCTCCGCCCCGGACATGGAAGAAGCCGACATCGTGGCCGGGCTCATGGAGAGGTACGCCGCGCTGACCGGAGGGGAAGGCCCTCCGGGAGGAACGCAGATCCCGCGCTGCGGTGCGGCGGACGGGACGCCTGCCGGCGCGGGAGCGGGGAGGAACGGATGAAGGAGATCGTGCAAAAGGTGCTCTGCGCCGTGCTGGCGCTGTGGATGCTCCTCTACGTGGTCAGGGGGCTGATCAGCCTGCTGACCTAGGCGAGCCTTGCCGGGAAAGCGTGGCTCATCCCCTGTCGTCCAGGGCCAGGGCCACGCGGCAGGTCAGCTCGACCGCCGGCCTGAGCAGAGCCTCGTCAAAATCGAACAGCGGATTGTGGTGCCCCGCCGGCAGGACGCTGCCTATCTGCGCATACGTGCCGCGTCCGCCCTGCGCCTGGACGGCGGAAAGGAAGGTGCAGGCGTCGTCCGTGCCGAATCCTTCGCCCATTTCCCGAAGCAGGTCCGCGTGGAAATACGGGATGGCGGCCCCGGCCCCCTTCACGACATCGATCACTTCCCGGTCGCTCTCGGCGCAGCCGACCCTGCCCATGACGGTGATCCTGCAGTCCTGCCCGTACATGGCGGCCGCATGCTCGAGGACCAGCCCGGCCTTGGCGAACATGTACTCGTCGATCTCCGCGGTGGCGCCGCGCGTCTCGCAGGCGAGCCTGGCGTAGGAGGGGATGACGTTGCGCCCGGTGCCGCCTTCAACCCTGCCCACGTTGATGCGCGTTGCGCCGCGTCCATGGCGGGGTATGGCATGCATGTTGAGTATGGCGCTGGCCGCAGCCAGGACGGAGTCATGCCCCTCATGGGGATCGGAGCCCGCATGGGAGGAACGGCCGAAGAACTCCGCGTCGAATTTCGTCGAGGCCAGGTAGCCCTTCGTGCCGCAGACCAGCTCATGATCCCGCCGGGCATGCACGCCGATATGCGCGGCGTAGAAAAACTTCGCCCCGTCTGCGACGCCGGCGGCCACCATGGGGGCCGCGCCGCGGCCGCCTTCTTCGGCGGGCTCGAAGACGAAGCGCACGTTGTGCCTGAGCTTGTCCTTATGACGGATGAGCTCGAGGGCGGCGCCCAGGCCGATGGCCGCATGCCCGTCGTGGGCGCAGGCATGGCATGCGCCGTCATTGAGCGAACGGAAGCCCTCGCGCGCCGGCCTGTGCGCGGCGGCGTCCGCGCTTTCCTCCACGTCCACGGCGTCGATGTCGAAGCGCAGCAGCGTATGCATGGGCAGGTCGGGCCTGATGTCGGCGACAAGGCCCGTCAGCCCGTCCATCCTGCGCAGCCACCCGGGATCCGCGCCCTGCGCCAGGGCGGCGGCCAGCCTCGCTTCCTGCGTTTTTTCATCGGGCACACCCAGACGGGCGTCACGCCTGATGACGGGATCGCCGACAAGGACGCTGCAGCCGGCATCGGAAAGAAGGGCGGCAAGACGGGCCGTCGTCCAGAATTCGGAGAATCCGGTCTCGGCATGCCTGTGGAATTCTCTCCGGAAGCGGACGAGTTCCTCCTGGGAAACGGCGGGGGCGAAAGCGATCACGATGAGTTCCCTTTCATGGAAGGATCGGGCGGGACCGATCCCTTACAGCACGGAAACCAGCGGCTGTCAACGACGGCGGATGCCGCCGCGAGTCCCCCGCCGGAAACGCAGGCCGCCGCAGGAGCTGACGCGATGTTTTGCCGGGCCTGCGTTTTTTCACCCGCTTCCGGACTACCAAACCCCCGGCTTTTGCTGTATAGGAATTTCACGCAAGAGGAGGTTTTTCCATGAAGATTAAAAACATTTTGGCGGCTCTGCTCGCCCTGACGCTTTTCTGCGGCTGCGAGGCTATGGCCGCCGGCAAGCCGAAGGTGACGATCTACACCTCGATGTACGAAGACATCATCGAGGCGATGACCGATGTCCTGCACAAGAAATTCCCCAAATATGACATCGAGTTCTTCTACGGCGGGACAGGCACCCTGCAGGCGAAGATCGCCGCCGAGCGGGACTCGAAAAAACTGGGCTGCGACATGCTGATGCTGGCCGATCCGTCCTACGCCCTGGAGCTGAAGGCGGACGGGCTCCTGCACCCCTATGTCTCAAAGGAAGCGGCGAACCTTGCCCTGGAATACGACCCCGAAGGATACTGGTATCCCGTGCGGAACCTGAACATGGTGCTCGCCTACAATCCGGAAAAGTTCAAAAAGGAAGGATTGCCGCTGTCCTTTAAGGATTTCGCCTTCAGCGATTCCGCCAGGGGGGCCATCTCCATGCCCAACCCGCTCACCGCGGGCACGGCCCTTGTCGCCGTATCGGCCCTGAAGGACAAATACGGCTATGATTACTTCGACAGGCTGGGGCAGAACCGCGTGATGGTCGAATCCGGCTCCGTAGCCCTGACCAAGCTCGAGACCGGCGAGTGCAAAGAAGTCATGATCCTTGAGGAATCCGTGCTGAAAAAGCGCGAGGAAGAAGGCAGCGCGCTCGAAGTGATCTATCCGCAGGACGGTCCGATCGCCATCCCCTCCCCGATCATGACGGTGAAAGACGAATGGAGCGCCCACGGCAATGCCAGGATCTGCGAAGAACTGACCGACTGGTTCCTGTCTCCCGAAGGGCAGACGTACATCGTCAAGGGCTGGATGCATTCCGTGCTGAAGAATCCTCCCGCCATCCCCTATGATTCCCGCCCCACGGCCGAACTCATCGGGAGCTCCATGCCGGTGAGCTGGCAAAACTGCCTGAAGGAGCGTTCCGAGCTGCGCGCCCAGTTCGAGGAACGGGTGAAGAAAAGGAGATAGGATGCCTGCCATGAGCCGCGGCCAAAGCGAAAACAGACGCGCCGGCGAGGGATCCGCGTCTTCCGGGCTGTTTTCCTGCCTTCCCTCTCACGGACGGAGGATCTGACAGATGTCCGTCTGGGGGCCTCCGGCGGCGCTGCCGGGAAGACGCTTTTCGCCGGACCTGAAGACGGTCCTGATCATCGCCGTCTCGCTCTTCCTGCTGGTGTTCAATGTCTTTCCGATGTGCTATCTGGTGTTCCGGGCCTTTTCCGGCGAAGGCGGATTCACGCTGGAGGCGTTCAGGAGGATATACTCCTACCCCCTGAACTGGAACGCGCTCTGCAACACGCTGGTGACGGCCGGGCTGTCCATGGTGTTCGGCGTCGCCATCGCCTTCCCCCTGGCCTGGCTCGTAGGGCGCACGGACATGTACGGGCGCAAATTCTTCCGCACCCTGTTCGTGATGACCTACATGGTGCCGCCCTATGTCGGCGCCATGGCCTGGCTGCGCCTGCTCAATCCCCGCGTGGGGACGCTCAACACATGGCTCGCCGATCTTTTCGGGCTTTCCGGTCCTCCCTTCAACATCTACAGCATCGGGGGGCTGGTATGGGTGCTGACGACGTTCTATTACCCTTACGCCTTCATCACCATCTCGCGGGCGATGGAAAAAATGGATCCCTCCCTCGAAGAAGCCTCGAAGATCAGCGGCGCGTCCCCGCTGAAGACGGTGATGACGGTGACCCTGCCCATCATGCTGCCCTCCATCGTCGCCGCGGGGCTGCTGGTCTTCGTGTCCGCTGCGTCGTGCTACGGCATCCCCTCCATCATCGGCGCGCCTGGTCAGCTGGACACGGTGACGACGCGCATCATCGATTACGTGTACGTGGGCTCGGCCCAGGGGCTCACGGACGCCACGACACTGGCCGTCGCCCTGATGCTCCTTGCCTTCCTCGTCCTTTGGGCCTCCACGTTCCTTTGCGGGAAAAGGCAGTACGTCACCGTTTCCGGCAAATCGACGCGGCCCAACATCGTCGAGCTGGGCAAGTGGCGGCTGCCGATGACGCTGCTCGTCAGCCTTTTCGCCCTGGTCGTGGTCGTCCTGCCCTTCGTCACGGTGGCCCTGACCTCCGTCACCAGGAACCTGGGCAAGCCCCTGGACCTCGCGAACTTCACGATGCGCTACTGGAATATCCTGTTCACGCGCAAAGGCATAGCCGATACAGCCCTGAACAGCCTGATCGCCGCTACCGCCGCGGCCACCGCGGGCATCGTCATCGCCTGCGTCATGGCGTGGCTGCTGACGCGCACCCGCGCGAAGGGGAGGCAGATCCCGGACTTCCTCATCACTCTCGGCAGCGGCACGCCGAGCGTGGTCATCGCGCTGGCGCTGATCATGACCATGTCCGGGCGCTTCGGCATCAACATTTACAATACGCTGCTGATCATGATCGTCGCCTACATGGTGAAATACCTGATGATGGGCATGCGCACGGTCGTTTCGGCCATGAACCAGATCCACCCGTCGCTGGAAGAAGCGGCGCTCATCTCGGGGGCGGAATGGCAGCGCAGCTTCAAAGACGTCACGCTGCCCCTGATCGCGCCTTCCGTCGTGGCCGGATGGTTCCTCATCTTCATGCCGAGCTTCTACGAGCTGACCATGTCCACCCTGCTCTATTCGGCCGGCACGAAGACCATCGGCTACGAACTGTTCACCTATCAGACCTACCACAGCCAGCAGACGGCATCGGCGATAGCCACGGGCATCCTCATCATGGTCATCGCGGTCAACTGGCTGCTGAACAAATGCACCAGGGGCCAGTTCTCCATCTGAAGGAAGGGGGACGGAGCCAAGGAGCCGCACGGAATGTCTTCCATCAGCTTCACCGACGTCACCAAGAGCTACGGCGACGTACAGGTCATCCACAAGTTCAGCGGCGTCATCAGGGACCGCGAGTTCGTCACCCTCCTGGGTCCCTCCGGATGCGGGAAAACGACGATCCTGCGCATGATCGCAGGCTTTGAGAAGCCGACGACAGGCGAGATCATGATCGATGATGTCGTCGTCAGCGGCCCGGGACGTTTCATCCCTCCCAATCTGCGCGGCATCGGCATGGTCTTCCAGACCTATGCCGTCTGGCCCCACATGGATGTATTCGACAATGTGGCCTACCCCCTGAAGATCCAGCGCGTGCCGCGGGAAGAATTGAAGCGCCGCGTCACCGCCATGCTCGAAGCCATGCATCTCGAGCAGTATGCGGAACGCATGCCGAGCGAACTTTCCGGCGGCCAGCAGCAGCGCGTGGCCCTGGGGAGGGCCCTGGTGAGCGGCCCCCGGGTCCTGCTCCTGGACGAGCCCCTGAGCAACCTCGACGCCAAGCTCCGGGAATCGATGCGCTTTGAGATCAAGGAGATGCAGAAGCGATCCGGGATCACCGTCGTCTACGTCACCCACGACCAGGCTGAGGCGATGGCCATGAGCGACAGGGTGATCGTGCTCGACAAGGGCGCCGTACAGCAGACGGACACCCCGATGAACATCTACAACGAGCCTGCCAACCGGTTCGTTGCCGACTTCGTGGGAAAGATCAATTTCCTCCGCTGCGCCGCGTGCGAAGGACACATCACGTTCGACGGCGGTCAGAGCATGGAGTATGCGGGCGACAAACGCGGCCCCCTCATCCTGGCCGTGCGCCCGGAAAACATACGGCTGCGCACGGACAGGGGCATGCTGCGCGGAACGCTCGGGCAGGCGTATTACCTGGGAGACATCACGGACTGCCGCGTCACGATCGACGGAGGATGCCGTGAAGGAGGAACGCCCGCCCCGCTGCGCGTGATCGCCTCCGGGCAGACATACGGCGACATCGCGCCGGGATCGCCGGTATGGCTGGACATCGAGCAGTTCCTTCTGTTCGAGGCGGGATCCTGACGGCGGATCAAAGGAAGGGCGCGCCGGATCCCGCCGCGGCTGAGGCCGGCAGCTTTCGGCGCGCGTTCCGTGATCGTCACGCACATCAGCCCCGATCGGCTAGACTATCTCGTAGTCCTCCAGATCGACCGGCTTGTAGGAGATCTTTTCATAGCGGGCGGGTCTGGGCACGGGACAGGTGCAGTCAAAGCCTATCTTCGCCCCGACATTGTCTTTGACGGTCGGATTGAGCTCGTGGCAGAACGCGTTTTTGATGATGATCACGTCGTTTGCCGGATCGCAGCGGGTGACCATGGCCCTCTCCACGTCTTCGGCATCGTAAACATCGACGTCGCTGTTGACCACCCGCACCATCTGCAGGGGAGGAAAGGCCGCGAACGCTGCGAGGATGGCATTCTTCGCCATGCCGTTCTTCGGGGGATCCATTTGCAGCACGGCGCCGTAATGGCTCCCGCCGTGCGTCAGGTAGACCTTTTTCAGGCCCGGGACCTGGCGGGATATCGTCTGGAACATATTCGCCTCCACTCCGAGGCCGACGGAGTTCCAGACTTCGCGCCCGGGATGGAGCATGTGGATCACCGGCGACCTGTTCAGCGTGATGGCCTTGACGCGCACGACCCAGCGGTCTTCCCTTGCGGCGTAATATCCGCTCACTTCGCCGAAGGGGCCTTCCGGCTCGCGAACATGGGGCAGGATCTCCGCTTCCATGATCATCTGAGCTTCCGCGATGCCTTCCACCCCCACGGTGCGGCTGCGGCACAAACGCGCCGGCTCACCCAGCAGGAAGCTTGCCACGGCGAGCTCGTCCACGTCGATCGGCGCGGCGGCGCTGGGCGTGATGGCCGCGACGTAATAGGCGGGATGGGGCCCGTTGTTGATGGTGATCTCAAGGGGGATGCCCCTGGCTTCGGAGCGTTCATAGTAATCGCGCAGATGGCGGCCGACATCCATGAGCAGGCCGAGGCGGTCCTTACCCGTCACCATGAGCCTGTGGACGGACGTGTTGCGCACGCCGGTATCCGGATCCCTGGCGATGACGACGCAGTTGGAGAAGTAGGGGCCGCCATCCTTGAGCGCGTGGGTGGGCACCGGGATGCGGGAGAGGTCCGGCTCTGCCATGGTCTCGGACTGCGCGGGCGCATCCCCGACGATGACCGGGGCGACAGGATGGGAACGCAGCGAGGCCACGGCATCGGAAAAAAGGAAGGAGAGCTTTTCCGTTTCGCAGCCGAACACGCACGCCAGGTTGTCACGGTTCCACCACAGCCCCGTGACCACAGGGTATCCCGAGCCTTTGACGCGGTCGAACTGGACGACTTTCCCCCCTTCGAAACGCGCTGCGATGCCTGCCAGTTCGTGGACGGGATCGACTTCCGTCTTCACATGGCACAGGCGCCCTTCGGCTTCGAGTTTTTTAAGGCAGTCTTTAAGATCCATGGCATTGCTCCTTTAAAATGTCCGTCAATTGCCGGACGGCTTCTTCAGCGTTCGCTGAAAGCTCCCGTATGTCGTCCTCTGCCGCATGGTCCACATGGATCCCCACCGTCACGCATACCGTGCGCCTGAGGACCTTGCACATGCCCAGGGCGAGCCTGTGCGCCAGCACATCGTCCCTGTGCCCCGGGGCGCTGATCACGCTGGCATGGGCCTGCACGCCCGTTTCCCCGCTTTGGCAGGGGCACGCCATGGACACGGCGCCCAGATGCGGCCTCTCCCCGCCGCGGACGCAGACCAGCAGGTCGCTGCCGATGAGCCAAGCCTGCGCGGCGACGGCAAGCCGTCCTTCGCCCGACACGGATGAAATGTCTTGTTCCATGTCAGCATCCCTGCCAGGGGCGAAAGGACGGCATCGCGATCCCCAGATTCAGCAATGCCTTGCCTATGATGTGGTCGACATGGTCCATGACGGACCGGGGCTTGTTGTAAAAGGTCAGCACGGGCGGGATGATCGTGCAGCCGGCCTCGCCGGCCGTGAGCATGTTGCGCAGATGGATGCGGCTGAACGGCATTTCCCTTGGCACGAGTATGACCTTCCTGCCTTCCTTGAGGCAGACGTCCGCGGCCCGCTGCAGGAGATTGTCCGCATAGCCGTTCGCCAGCGCCGCCAGGGTCTTCATGCTGCACGGCGCGATGATCATGCCGTCGGTGACGAACGAC
>JAEEGL014362171.1_pt1 | contig 13198 bp, 9 predicted proteins | sample 9134231 | NCBI WGS metagenome assembly JAEEGL01 (sample SAMN16246548, study PRJNA631951) | gut metagenome | biome: gut microbiome; feature: rumen; material: fiber-attached | host: Bos | place: Iran: Karaj | collected 2018-10
ATGTAATTAGTTGTGGCGTTTACGAATGTATAAAGGTCGTTTTCAAAAATATTTATAAGCTGCTTTTCGCCAAGAGATTCCTGCGCACAAAGACAAAGCGAAATATTTTTATCTATATAATCAAAAACAAAATCCATAGCCTGAGGCAGGCTTGCATTTGCCTTTCTGAACGAATCTACAATATTTTGAATCTCCATTTCATAAGCAAAATAAAGCAGATCGTAGTTGTTTTCAAAATGATAGTAAAAAGTATTGCGGTTGATATTACACTCGGTCACAATATCCTGAACTGTGATTTTTGAGAAAGGTCTGTCTTTAATAAGCCGTTTGAGCGTTTCGGCCATAAGAATTTTTGTTTCTGAAGGATTTTCGTTCATAAAATCATTATTAGACATTCTTAAGAATTTGTCTATTGCCGTATGGGGATGATTCTATTAAATTTTAATTGATGATTAAGAAATCCCTAACTTCTCGTAAAAACAATAAGCTTCTTCGTTATGTGCTTTTTGGTGTCGTTGCAATTATTTTTGTTTTATTGATTGTACTTGTTACACGCAAAAAACCTGTAGCCGAAAAACCAGATGCACTTCCTGCAGTTGTTCTTCAAAAGCCTGTAAACGGAACTCTTGTTGAATCTGTTACAATTTCGGGTTATGTAGAAGCCAATGCTATGATTCCCGTTGTTCCTTTTGTTTCTGGTACAATTACTGAATATCCAGCACGTGCCGGCGACTTTGTAGAAAAGGATACACTTCTTGCAAAAATTGATGATGCTCCCTTCCGTCAGCAGCTCATTCAGGCAGAAGCCGCATATTTTGCCGCAAAGAGCACCTTTGACCGAATTGAAAATCTTTATAAATCGGGTGCTACAACTCAGCAGAATTATGATTCTGCAAAGGCACAGGCAGATGCTACAAAGGCGCAGTATGACCTTGCACATCTTCAGGTTGATTATACCGAAGTCCGCGCTCCTGTAGATGGCACAATTCTTATTGCAGATCAGGCAGTTGGTGGAATTGGAAATCAGACTCAACCAGTTGCAGTTCTTGCAGATTTAACAAATCAGGTTGTACGACTTAAGGTTCCTGAAAAATATTTTGATCTTTTTAATCTTGAGCGTGATTCACTTAGTGTAAAGGTAACTCGTCCTGCCGAAAAGGATATGTACGAGGATGCAGTAACTACCGCTACAATAGAAAACATTGCTCCTTATGTTTCGCCAGAAAGCAAGAACTTTATTGTAGTTTGTCATCTTGATGAACCTGCAGACCGCTTCCGCCCCGGAATGTTTGTAAAGGTTCAGGTTGCATATAAGACTTATGAAAACGTTCCTGTAATAAGCTTAAAGGCCCGCAAAATGGACGGCTCTTTTTATGTTTACGACGAAGCAACTTCAACTGTGAAATTTGTTGAAGCAAGCTCGTTCCCTGTTGATGAAAATAATTTTATTGTCCCGGAAGAATATCGTGATTCATATATTGTAATGGACGGTCAGAACTTTGTTTTTGATGGTCAGAAGGTTCGCGTTTTTGAAGACGTATTAGATGAAGTAAAAGCAGGTGCTGGTAACGGAGAATAGCAGCAGTGAAGGTTTCTGAGTTTTCTGTAAAACATCCCATCATCATTACGATGCTCCTCATAGTGCTTGTTGCGTTTGGATTTTATTCGCTCAGTGGAATGCGCACAGAATTCATGGAAGATATTTCCATGCCACAGGCAATTGTTTATACAGTTTATCCAGGCGCCAGTGCAGAAGATGTAGAAAGCGACATTACAAAAGTTCTTGAAGATGCATTTGTTACCCTGCCCCACTTTAAGGCAATAGACAGTACTTCTTCAAACTCCGTTAGCTGGATTACAATTACTTATGCAGACGGCTATGATCCATACGACCAGTTAACCGAACTCAGGAACCGCATTTCTGAATTAATGCAAAAGCTGCCATCCGGGATTTCTGGAGAGCCTCGTGCACTTGTTGGTGGAATGTCTATGGTTCCAATCATCAGTTTTTCTGCAAGTGCCGGCGAAGATTCTGCAAGACTCACACAATTTTTAAAAGACGAGCTCACTCCACTTTTGACTCAGATTGATGGAGTTTCAGAAGTTTCAATTGGTGGTGGAAAAGAGCTTGCCGTAAACATCAAGCTTGATATAGATTCGCTCACTTCAAAAGGAATTGCAGTTTCTACAGTTTATCAGGTTTTGAATTATGGAAACGTTTCTTTGCCTTTGGGAAGTGCAAGCTATCAGGACCGCTCAATTCAGGTTCGTTATGCGGGTGGATTTAATTCTCTTGATGATATAAAAAATCTTCCTGTTGGTGTTGGAGATGGAACTACAATTATCCGCTTAAGTGATGTTGCAGAGGTCAGTCTTTCTTACCCTGAAGCAAAAACTTATGTTTCTGATGGACGCGTTCCGCTTACAATTGTAAGTGTTACAAAACGTCTTGATGGTGATACAACAAAGATTATCAAGAAAGTAAAAAAGGCAATTGCTGAATGTGAAAAAAATACAAACGGCGCCGTAACATTTCATATCATCAGTGATGACAGTCGTCAGGTAAAAGCCTCGCTCAAAGCAGTTATAAAAAGTGGTGCATTCGGTGTTCTTTTTGCCGTTCTTGTAATCCTGCTTTTTATGGCAGACTGGCGTGCAACTTTAACAATCAGCGTTTCTATTCCTCTTTGTATTTTGTTCAGTCTGATTGGTTTGCGCGTTTTGAATATTTCTTTAAACCTCATGACACTTTCTGGTCTTGTAATTTCTCTTGGTATGGTTGTAGACGGCTCCACCGTTATGCTCGATCAGATTTACAGATATTACAGGCGGCGCAATTCCGAAACAGGCGAGCTTGAATATACAGTTACTCAGAGCATCTACAAGGGTTGGGATGAAGTTTCGGCTTCGATTCTTGCAAGTGCCGCAACTACAATTGTTGTATTTATTCCTATTGCTATGCTCGGCGGTTTGATTGGAAGCGTTTTACATGCAGTTGCCGTTACAATCATCCTTGCAATTTTTTCTTCATTCTTTGTTGCAGTTATTATTGTTCCATATCTTTTGAAGCTGTTCCTTTCTGAAGAGGGACCAAAGGTTAGAAGTAAGCCAAGAAAGTTTGATCAGGCAATGGAAAAAATTGAACGCGCTTACCGAAAGCTTCTTGCTCTTTCTCTGGATAACCGCGGCTTTGTTCTTCTTATTGCACTTTTCCTTCTTGTATTTTCGGGCTTTATTGCACTGCGCCTTGGTATTACATTTATTCCTTCTACCGACTCTGGTGATTTTTATATTTCGGCAGAATTCCCTATTGGAACTCAAAAGGAAGAAACTCACAAAAAAATGCTTATTGCACAGGACCTGCTTTATAAGTATGTTCCCGAAATTGATAATGTTGTAATTTACGAAGGTCAGGGTGATACATCAAACTTCACTTCTGTTTCTACCCCACACCTTACATATACTCATGTTGTACTCGTGCCTGTTTCTGAACGCAAACGTAATGTACGAGATATCATGCTTCAGATTCAGGAAATATGGGCCGCAGTTCTACCAGACTCAAAGGTTTCTGTTCAGAATGGTGGTTTTGATAAACTTGTAGGTTACGTTTCTGATGGCGGTGGTTACGGTATTACTCTTATTTCCGAAGACCTTGATGTACTTTATGAAACTGCTGTAAAAATCAAAGAGCATCTTGAAGCAGACCCTGAGGTTGTAACTGCAAAGCTCGACACCGATTTTGATACAAGCACAATGGTTATTGATATGAGCCAGGAATATTTGAGCTCACTTGGAATCACAAGCTATGAGGCTGGTATCACTTCGGCAATTTTGTTCCAGGGAATGGACTGCGGACGCTACAAGGATATTGAAAGCGGCAAGCGTTATGATTTAAGAATCACATCGAATATTACAGATCAGAATATTACTTCGGATACAATTCAGAATCTTCATATTGTTACACAAAATGGCCAGAATGTTTCATTTGCAAACCTTTCTGATATCAGGGTTGAAAAATCTATTTCGCAGATAAACCATTCAGACCGTGCTAAAAAAATCACGATTACTGCTTCTCTTGTTAGTGAAGATACAAGTGGAGTTTCGCAGCGTGTAAATCAGTTTATTTCAAAAAATCCTTTGCCAAACGGAGTTCATTCAAAGGCAGGTGGAATTATGGCGCTCATTGGAGACATGGTTGTTCCAATGATTTCTGCACTGATTATTGCAATCTTCTTAGTTTACACAGTTATGGTAATTCAGTTTGAACGCTTCCGTCAGCCGCTTTTGATTATGGTAACAATTCCATTCTGTTTTATTGGAGTTGTCGGCGGACTTCTGATGTTTGGTTCTACACTCAATCTTCTTTCTCTGCTGGGACTCATTTCGCTTGCAGGTGTTGTTGTAAACAATGGTATCATTCTTGTTGATTATATAAATCAGCTGCGTGCACAGCGTCGTGAAGTTCTTGCAAAGGCAAAGGGATATCAGGACAAGGATGGAGACTGGCATATTGATCTTAATCAGGAAGATGCAGATGAGCTTTTGAAAACATCTGTTCTTGATGGAGCAGCCAGTCGTATTAAACCAATTTTCATTACAACTCTTACAACCCTGCTGGGCGATATTCCAATGGCAGTAGCAAAGGGCGAAGGTTCAGAGCTGTATGCATCAATGGGTCAGGCAATTGCGGGAGGACTTTTAACTTCCACCCTCATCACCCTGATTTTAATTCCAGTAATTTATTATATGAGTGAAAAGAAGAGGTCATTATGAAAAAAATATTTTTAGTATTGAGTGTTCTTACAGCAGCGTTTTTTATGTCTGGCTGTTATTCAGTTTTCACAGGAGGAACAGGCGGAGTCATTGTCGATGCCGAAAGTACCTCTAATCCAAAGGCAGGAATTGCATACGTAAATATTTATGCCTACACCGAAAAAGGAACAAGAGACTCTGATTTCAAAAAATGGAAGGAAGGCACAACCTTTGCTCCATCACATTCATATTACGGACACACAACAACAGACAACAATGGAAACTTCACAATTTCAAGCATTGTCTGGAAAGAAACCAAACCCGATTTTGGAAAAGATGCCGACTACACAACAATCTACCTTTTGTATTATCACGAAAACTATGGGCTCACAAAGGATGAAACAGTAATCACTTCAGGCAGCACTAGCGATACAGTTTATGCAGAGCTCACTTCTATAAGAAAAACAACTGTTCTTAATTTAAATATCTATGATGTTGCCTCTTCAAATACAACTACAAATGATGTTCTTGTTTCGGTAAGTGTTCCTCAAAGCACAGATACAATTACAGCTTCTCCAAGAGTTTATGAACAGACAATAACTGGAACAGGTTCAATCGCAATAAGTTATCCGCGCTGGAAGAATGCAGAAGACAAAGCTAACAAAATTGAAAACACTCCAGAGGTAAACATTCACTATGCACAGAATGCCGACACAATTATCTGGAAGGCTTGCGCAAACAAAGACAACGAAGCAAAGGATTATGCATTCTTAGCTGATGATTTTTCTATTAAAAAGACAGTGCAAAAATCTCCTTACAGCATTTCGCTTTACGGCAAGGCAATCAGATTAAGCATGCCAACTGTAAATGGAACTTATGGGGATACTTCTAATGCCGGCAACGATGGAAAAGTAATCAGTATGAAGGCAAAGGATGCGCAGGGTAATTACACAATTGATTGCGGTGAAACTACAACCTCTGCTCAAACTGTTGGAACAAGTGCTTCGCAAACTCACGGAAACTTCAATAATCTTGGAAACGGAAATTACTGGATAGACAAAACTTACACAGACAAATACACAACTATTGATGTGAAGTTCTTTGTTGATGGAGTTGCAACAACTGTCGAAAAAACCTTGCGCACAGATACAGCCTCGTACACAGTTACTTTGGAATAGGATTTCTGGATGAAAATTAAAAAGCTCTTTTTAGCATTTGCAGTTTTCTCTATTTTTACCGCAGGCAAACTTGTTGCACAAGGTTATACCTACTCCATGGAAATGCTTCTTTATGCAACACAACAAAATCATCCGGAACTGCTTAAGCTTCAGGAAGAATATAAACGAAGTTTGCTTGATGTTAAAGATGCAAAGGCAAGTCTTGGTCCAACAATTGAACTTCAGGCAAGCGGTACGTATATGCTTAATCCTCCGGTTGGTGCAATGTACATCAACATGGATGATATTATAAATTCAATTCAGTGGAATGGAGCAGCTCCTGCAAGAACCGGTCAGTATGTAAAGGTTTTTGACGGCATGGAAAATACTCTCTACAATTTTGAGCTGACCTTAACTCAACCGATTTTTACATGGGGAAAGATTGCCAATTCCATAAAGCTTTACAAACAGATTTCTGAAATTAAACAGAATCAGATTTTGCAGCAGACAGCTCAACTTGAAACAGAATTAAAAACACGTCTTATAAGTCTTTATTATCTGAACATGATTATGAAGATTCTTGATGAAGAACAGTCATATGCAGAACGAATGGTTCAGGTTAGCGAGGATGCCGAAAAATCCGGTATGCTTCTTCATCAGGAGGTTGTTGATGCAAAGATTCAGGCTAAGGAGCTTGAAATTGCAAAACAGGATTTGCTTGAGCAGATTGATGAACAGCTTCTTGAGCTTGGCCGTATAACAGGAATTTCGATTGAGTCTTCGCAGCATATTGATTATGATTTTGTTCAGTCACTCACTGATGATTTTGATAAGCTTTTACAAACAGAGCATTCTGCGCTTGAAGAAGAAATCCTTTCAGGAAGTCAGTCTTCTATAAGGATGGTTACTCAATTACACGATATCAGTAAAACTGCAGAAAACATTGCGCGCGGTTATGAAAACTGGAAGCCTAATTTTGCCTTGCAGATGAGTGGCGGTTATGCAGGTTCGCGCTTTCCTTTGTTTGAGCCAAACTGGCTTCGCAAGGATGATTATTCAGCAAATATCAGTATTGGTTTAAAAGCTACTGTCTGGGATGGCGGTAAAAAGCTTCGTGATGTTTCAAGAAAAGTAAGTGAAGTAAAAACTGCAGAAATCACAACTTCAGATACACGCTCAACAATAAGCAAGACTTTTGATTCTCAGTGGAATACAGCACAGGTTTGTACAATGAAGATTGAGTATCAGGATTTGAAGATTGAATCGGCAACTGCAAAAATTAACCAAAAACAGCAGATGTTTGATTCCGGTTATGGTTCAGAGACTGATGTTCTTTCTGCAAAAATCGAACGCTGTAATGCTCAAATTGAAAAAGAAAAGCAGACGCTTTCAAGAGCCGTTGCCTGCTTAACTATTGAATATCTTCGTAAGTAAGCTTTGATCCCATTTTTCATCGCACACTTCTTCGTAAAGGGGTGTGCGTTTTTTATATAACTCTTCTATACCGGTTGTGCGGCTGAGCGGTCTGTTTGAAGTGTCTTGTTTTAAAAGGAAGTTTAGCGGTCGTTCAAGATAGCACACCTTTGAATTAGCACGCAGATAGAACCAGTTTTCTTTTCGGGTAACAATGCCGCCACCAGTTGCAATTATAAGTCCAGACTGCGGAAGGATTTTTTTTGCAAGCTCAGTTTCCATTCGGCGGAACTCGTCTTCACCTTTTGATGAAATAACCTGGGCAGGTGTGATGTTGTATTCTTCTTTGAACTTTACGTCCAGATCAACGAACGTGCGTCCCTGCTTTTTTGCAAGCTTTTTACCAATTGTAGTTTTACCCGAGCCAGGCATTCCAACAAGCGTGATATTGAGCATCTGCGCCTGGAGTTTTTCGATGACAGTGGAGATTTCATCATGTTGCGGCCCTTCGAGAGCCTCAGGGACCACAGAGGTTCGGGGTGTCTGAGCTTGTCGAAGGCCCCCCTTAAAGATCTCACTGGCTTCAAATGCCTGTGCCACCAGCATACTAAGTCCGCCCGCATTTTTTACTCCGAGCTCCTGTGCCTGCTGTAAAAATCTTGTGCGAGAAGGATTATAAACAATGTCTGCAGCTGCATAAAGATTTTTGAATTGCGAAAGATCAATCGGTGAATTGTCAATTTCCGGGAACATGCCGACTGGAGTTGTGTTTACGATTACCTGTGTGTCCTGTGCAACTGTGTAAACATTTTCATAATTTATTTCGCCTGTACGTGAACAAAAATTGATCTTAGCAGCGTCCATCTTTTTTAGAGCATATTCTACTGCAACGCTTGCGCCGCCTGTACCAAGGATGAGACAGTTTTTACCGGCTGGATCTATGCCTGCGCTTTGGAGCATATATTTAAAACCAAACACATCTGTGTTATAGCCCTTAAAACCATCTGCAGTTTTTACAACTGTGTTTACTGCACCAAGTTCTTTTGCTTCTTCCGAAAGCTCTGTGCAAAGACTTGCGGCAAGCTTTTTATATGGAATTGTTACATTAAAACCATCAAGATTCTCTGCACTTTTGAAAAGGTCATGCACCTGCTCTTCTGAACGCTCAAGAACAGTGTATTCGTAATCAGCAAATTCCTTATGAATTTGCGGTGAATATGTATGAGGAAGTGATTTTCCTAAAACGCCGAATTTCATTTTTCGTTCCTATAACTTTGACTGCAAATCTCTGGAAGCTGCAAATAATGCTTTGTAAATATCTTTTATATAAGGCTTATTTCGTTCATCTGTTTTTTCGTAAATTGATTCAAGCTTCTGTGCCTCGCGCGAAGTATCAAGAACAGCCTTCCCTTCCTGCTTTTTAAGCAAACCAATCTTTTCTGCAACTTCCATGCGTTTTGCAAGAGCCGCAAGCAGCTGTTCGTCTGCCTGGTCAATTTGTGCACGTAAGACCTCAAGTGGTTGCTGAGCCTGTCGAAGCACCCCTTCAGATGAAATTATATCTGCTATAGCCAGCGCCGCTGCTGCTTCGTAAACCGGAACAGCTCTTGGAACAATGCATGGATCGTGACGACCACCAACAGTTATTGTTGTATTTTCTTTTGTTTCAAGATTTACCGTTGCCTGTTCTTTAGAAATTGTTGGAGTTGGTTTTACAGCCACATCAAATACGAGCGGAGCAACATCTCCACCAACGCTTATGCCACCAAGAATACCACCACAACGATTGGTTTTTAATTCCGGGGTCCTTGAGCTTGTCGAAGGGCCAGCAAAAACAAAACTATCATTATTAGTAGACGCAGTTAATTCCGCAGCCTTAAATCCATTTCCAAATTCTACACCCTTACAGGCAGGAACCGCAAAACAGATTTCTGCAAGCTTTGCTTCAAGGCCTTCAAAAATCGGGCCGCCTATTCCACCTGGCAATCCCTGAATTACAACTTCAATTGTGCCGCCAACAGAATCTTCCTGAGCTCTTGCCTGCGCAATTTTTTCTTTCATCTGTTCGCCGGCAGCATCATCAATTACAGGGAATTCCTTTTGTGGAACTGCTTCAAGCTTGTTTAAAAAATCATTTTCGTTTGTGCGGTCATTAAAATTGTAAGCTTCATCCTTTACGCCAGCAATTGATTTTATGTGTGCGTTTATTTTAATTCCCTTTTCTGCAAGATATGACATTGCTAAAAATCCCGCAATGCACAAAGGAGCAGTAAGTCTTCCCGAAAAAGCACCGCCGCCAGAAGATTTGAAATCCTCCCCATATTTAAGACGTGCTGTAAAATCTGCGTGGCCCGGGCGTGGAGTAATAAGAAGATTGCTATAGTCATGCGGCTTGATGTTTGTGTTCATTATATGGGCTTTGAAAAGACCATTCTGGAGTGTATCAATCACTACCTCGTCGGCTTCTTTTCGTGGAGTAGACCAGGCATTCTGACCAGGGGCACGGCGTTTCATAAATGCAGCAAGTGCTGTCTGGTCGAGCTTATCGTAGTTCAAGCCTTCAAGGCATACACCAATGCTCTGGCTGTGCGATTCGCCGTAGATTCCTACTTTGAGATTTGTGCCGTTAAACCAATTATATTCTTGCATATTGTCCTCTTAATTAATGGATTGCTTCGCTGCACTCGCAATGACGGAGAATAATCCCGGAAAGGATTTATTTACACATTCTTTATTATCTATCAAAACAGGAAGGCCTGTCCATGCGGCAACGAGGCATGCTGTCATTGCCATTCGGTGATCGCCGTAGGTGCTTACAGAAAGTTCGCCTGATGCGTTGTAACCGCCTGTTATGTAAAGGCTGCCATCTTTTTCACAGGCACTACCACCCGCTGATTTTAATGCATTTATTGTTGCCTCTACACGGTCGCATTCCTTATAGTGCAGGCGTTCAATATTTTTAATACGGGTTGATTTTGTACAGGCTGCCGCGACAATCGCAATGTATGGAATAATATCCGGGTAGTCAGCAGCATCAAGATTTAGTTCAAGCTCACGTGCTTTGCGAATATCCGGACGACCTGTAAGTTCAACAGAGCTACCGTTCCAGGTGAATGAAAAACCTAGCTGCTCCAAAATGCTGATTATGATTTTGTCTTTCTGAAGTGAATCCTTGTTCAGGCCATGGAGCACAACCTGTCCGTCTGGGACAAGGGCACCAAGACACAACAAAAATGCAGCGCTGGACCAGTCGCCTTCTGGGACATTATGCTCTTGTGGTCCCTGAGCCTGTCGAAGAGCAATCTGAAAAGGCCCTTCGATAAACTCAGGGACCCCGAAATTATGACTTCGCAAAATATCCAGCGTCAAATCAAAATAACCCTTAGACTCAAGATCTCCCCGCAGCTCAACAGAATATCCAGGCAACAAAATCAATGCCATTGCAATTCCCGAAATATACTGCGAAGAAACATTCCCCTGTATAACAAAACAGCCTGGAGTAAGTACTCCCTCTACTGTTATTTCATTTTTTTCTTTATCTACAACAACTTTAACACCGCGTGCAGCAAGACATGTAATCAGCTGATCAAGAGGGCGGTCTATAAGGCGGCCCTTTGGTAAAAACACAAGCTTTTTTTTCTGAGCCAGGCCAACATAATTCAAATAAGCAGCACCTACACTAATCATAAAACGTAGTGTAGAACCACTTTCGTTGCACGGCATATAAACTTCAACCGCATCACTCTGCCCTGCCTCATACAACGCTTTAAGACATCCGCGGGTCGCACGAATATCATCGTTGTCGGTTTCAAGCGACTCAAGTATTTCGTTCGGAACTTTTCGTCCTTCCTTCACTGCCTCTAAAAATCCAATTATCAATTCTCTGTGCACAACAGACTTTGAAGGAGGAACTTTAAAATCAAGCTTAAGGCTCGGGATTTCTATTTTATAATTCATAAATAATTTCCAAATTCTTCAAGGCTCATTGTTCTGAGCTCGCCTGCACCTATTGCGTTTACAAAGGCAATTGTAATATTACCACCGCGCTTTTTCTTATCGTTCATAACTCCCTGTAAAATCTGGTCGCTGGTAATAGGGTCATCACATGGCAGGTCGTAAACCTTAAGAAGCGAAACTATCTGATCATGCACATTACTTGTACGGCTAATTCTTTCCATTCCCTTGGCAACTGCAAATCCGTGCGAAACTGTAAAATTACTGCGGGCTTCAATTACATGACCAATTGTATGTCCAAAGTTCAAAAGCTGGCGCAGGCCGTTGTCGTGTTCATCTTTAGAAACAATGTCTGCCTTAATGCGAACACACTGAGCAATAATTTCGGGCAGCTCAGGGGAAGACTTTGTAAGCTTTTTCTGTAGGCGCTCAAAAAGATTTTTATCACATATAAAAGCGTATTTTATAACCTCTGCCATACCTTCCGTAAAAATCACATCATCAAGAGAAGCAAGCAAATCAGTATCCATAATAACAAGCGACGGCTGATAGAATGAACCAACAAGATTTTTTCCTTCTGGTAAATCAACGCCAGTCTTGCCGCCAACAGAAGCATCAACCTGTGCAAGCAGCGAGGTAGGCATCTGGAAAACCTTTATACCACGTAAAAAAATTGAAGCAGAAAATCCGGCAATGTCTGTAGCAACACCGCCGCCAAGAGCAACAACAGCATCTGTACGGGTAAAAGCCTTCTCGGCAAGCATACCAAGAATAGCCCCAACAGTTTCAAGATTCTTACTCTGTTCACCGGCATCAAAAACAAAATCAAAAACTTCAAAGCCGGTTTCCTGCAAAACCCCAGCTAAAGCATCCTTATACAACTTAGCAACATGTGAATCACTTACAATAAGGAGCTTTTGAATGCGGCTGTCTACGTCTTTGATGAGCGCACCGCTTTGTGACAAAAGGCCCGGGCCTACGAGAACGTCATAAGGATTTTCTACATCTACGCGAATTGTTTCCATAACTAACCATCCAATTCTGCCTTGCGGTCACTTCCTTCCTGTAAAAGCTTTTGCAAGGTTTCTCTATCATCCTTCTGCATTGCATCTTTATATTTTTTAAGCTCACTAATCAGACTGTCAATTTCGTTCATTAAATTATCTTTGTTTTCCAAAAAGAGCTCCGACCACATCTGCGAATTAAGCCAGGCAACGCGTGTCAAATCCTTGTAGCTGCCGGCAGAAAATCCGTGGTGCTCCTGAGCCGTTGGACTTTTTACATAAGCGTTGGAAACAACATGTGCAAGCTGCGAAGTAAATGCAATCATCTGATCGTGCTTGTCGGCATGAGAAAGCATAAAGCTTCCAAACTCTGCAGGAGCCATTGCCACCTTAACACGGTCAATCAGCTTCATATCATCAAAGCTAGGAGGAACAATAACAAGCGGTGCCCCCTTAAAAAGAGATGCCCTTGAATGCTTCATTCCTGAATATTTATTACCAGCCATAGGATGAGTTCCAACAAAAACAAATCCACTCTTCTTGGCAATCTTAAAGCAGGCTTCACAAACAGGGCGCTTGATACCACCAGTATCCATAACAAGTCCACCCTTACGGAACTTGTCTGCATTTGCCTTTACGTAATCAATTGTTCCCTGTGGGTAAATACAAATCAAAACTAAATCACAATCAGCAAGGCGGTCAGGAGTAAGCTCGTCCTTTACAAAGCCTGCAATCTTTCCCATAAGAAGAACAGAAGAATCTGCATCGTAAGCATAAACCTTGCAGCCGGCCTCATGAAAAGCTTTTGCAAAAGATGAACCAATCAGACCAAGTCCAACAACACCAATAGTCTTAAATTTTTCAGCCTTATCTGCACTCACTTAAATCACCTCGCGAATCTTCATTACACGTTTTGCA
>JAEEGL015355572.1_pt1 | contig 13198 bp, 12 predicted proteins | sample 9134231 | NCBI WGS metagenome assembly JAEEGL01 (sample SAMN16246548, study PRJNA631951) | gut metagenome | biome: gut microbiome; feature: rumen; material: fiber-attached | host: Bos | place: Iran: Karaj | collected 2018-10
ACGAAAGCCTCGGGGCATACGGACTCTGCATCCAGAGCCTCAGCATATTCAACGACGACTGCCGCCACCTTGTCGGGACCGGCTACGATTGCGGAAACCTTTGCCTGCTTTCCGCAGCAACATGCAGTGGCTGCCACTGCAGTGCAAATCAACAAGAACTTTTTCATAATAGATTATTGATAGTATAACTCAGACAAAATATAAGAGCGGAAATCATCCCGCAGGATATCCTTGGTGCGGAACCAGATGTGCCCTTTCACATACCAGGTCGCACGGCACAGATCCAGCTCGCGCTTGAATTCCGCAAGAGTCAGATAGGGTGCGTCCTGCCCGCGGGTGATGCCCTGTGCGTATTTGTACGCCGCGAGGCCCACGTAAACCGGCACACCCTTCGAAACGAAGCGCCAGCTGTCCAGCACCTGCTCGAAAGCAGCCGCATCGGTACGCCCAATAGCCCAATAGAGTTGCGGAGCGAGATAATCTACAGAACCCTCGTTCACCCACATACGCGGATCCGCATACAGATGGCAGGTGTTCACCAGGCGGCCGGAAGGGGAGACTCCGAACACGGTCGAAGGCCGGGTTTCATGAGTAACGCGGCAGAGCGTAGCCACCACGTCGTTGATGGTCTTGAATCTCCAGTCGTCGAGTTTGGCGCCTTTTCCGTACTGTTCGTACATGTCGTTCCGCCAGCCGTTTCTGGCACTGTTGGCATCTTTCTGCAGCCCGTCCGGATAGAAGTAATCGTCTATATGCAGCCCGTCCACATCGTAGTTCTCCAGTATCTCACGGGCGATGGAGGCCAGGAACCCGACCACTTCGGGATTGCCCGGATCCAGATAGAGTTTGTGCCTGTAGTTCTGCACCCATTCAGGATGCGAGATGCTCACGTGGAGGCTGTCATGCGGTGTCACATCGTCCCGGCAGACACGCAGGGGATTTATCCACGCGTGAATCTGCATGCCGCAGTCGTGTGCGGCCTGCACTGCGAGTTCCAGAGGATCGTAGCCGGGATCCTTGCCTTCAGTGCCGGTGAGCACCGCGCTCCAGGGCAGTATCTTCGAAGGATAAAGGGCGTCCATGTTGCTGACTACCTGGAAGATAAGCGTATTGCAGCCCAGCTCCCGCAGGCCCTTTATCTGCTCCAGCAGATGGAACTGCTGGATGATGCCCAGCTCGTCCACGTTCGGCCAGTCGAGCCCCGCCACGGTGGCGAGCCAGGCGCCGCGGAACTCTTCGTCCCGGGGAATCAGGTTCTCGGACTGGGCCTTGGCCCCGAAGCAGAAAACGCTCAGGCAAGACAGGATTATCAGCAGTTTAGATTTCACAATTTGTAAAGATAATATTTTTCGTAAATTTGTGCAAAATGACACTTAAAATATGAACTACAGAATCCTTTCCTCTTTATTATGCGCGGCACTCGTCTGCGCATGCGCACCCAAGGTGGAATGGGCCCCTGCAGGGGACCACATCCGCACCGCCTGGGCAGAAGACATCAACCCGGCAAAAGTACATCAGGAGTATCCCAGGCCCCAGATGGTTCGCGACAGCTACCTGAACTTGAACGGCCTGTGGGAGTATGCCATCGCCCCCAAGGAAGGCGACGAGATGCCCGCTCCGGACGGCCACATCCTGGTCCCGTTCCCGCTGGAGTCTTCACTTTCCGGAGTGGCAGGCAGCCTCGATGCGGATCACGCTCTCTGGTACAGGCGCACGTTCAAACTTCCCATGGGCTGGAAGAAGAAAGCCGTCATCCTGCACTTCGGTGCGGTCGACTGGGGATGCGAACTCTGGGTTAACGGCCACAAGGCCGGCGAGCACAGGGGAGGATACGCTGCATTCGATTTCTATATCAGTCCCTTCCTGACTTCCGGCAAGCAGGAAATCGTGCTCAAGGTGACGGATGCCACCGAAACCGGCAGCCTTCAGCCCCGCGGCAAGCAGACCTTCAGTCCGGAGCGCGGCAGCATCTGGTATCAGCCGGTGTCCGGCATCTGGCAGACGGTTTGGGCCGAAGCCGTGGATAAATGGGGCCATATTGCCGATTATCAGGCACTTGCCAAGATCGATGGCAGCCTCAGGGTTTTCTCCGAGATCCGTGGCGACGGCGAGGCTGAGGTTGAACTCCTGGAGGATGGAAAGGTGATCGCAAGCGCGCAGGCAAGCGACGGCAGGGCCTCCCTCAATATAGAGAACCCGCACCTCTGGAGCCCGGACGATCCCTATCTCTACGGCCTCCGCATCAAGCTCGTGAAGGATGGCAAGACCATCGACAAGGTTGAAGGTTACACCGCCTTCCGCGAGATATCCATCGTGGAAGATGCCGACGGCCACAAGCGCATGGCGCTGAACGGAAAGCCCCTGTTCCATTACGGACCCCTCGACCAGGGCTGGTGGCCGGACGGCCTCTACACAGCCCCTTGCGACGAGGCCCTCAAATACGATTTGGAGCGCACCAAAGAATTCGGATTCAACATGATACGCAAGCACGTTAAGGTGGAGCCGGACCGCTGGTACTACCATTGCGACAAGCTCGGTATCCTCGTATGGCAGGACATGCCCAGCGTGGATCGCTGTAAGGGTGAAGACTGGGGGCAGGGCATAGATAAGTACGATGCCGGCAACTCCGACCAGCTCTCCATGCGTGCCCGCGGAAACTTCATCCACGAGTGGCAGGAAATAGTCAACCAGCACAAGAAGTTCCCCTGCATAGTGGTATGGGTGCCCTTCAACGAGGCCTGGGGCCAGTTCGACACCGATCAGATAGTCAAGATGACCAAGATTCTGGATCCGTTCCGCCTCGTGAACATGGCATCCGGCGGCAACTGGATTTCCGGCGGAGTGGGGGACATTCTCGACTCGCACCATTACCCGAATCCCGCGATGCGCATATGGGATCCGGCCATGGTGAACGTGCTCGGCGAATACGGCGGCATCGGCCTGCCTGTGGAAGGCCACACCTGGGTGGACCAGCGCAACTGGGGATACGTCAAACTATCCACCGTGGAGGAAACCACCGCCAAATATGAGGAATTCGCAAAGCAGCTTCTGCCTCTGGTGAAGGAAGGATGCTCCGCCGCGGTCTACACGCAGACCACCGACGTGGAGCGCGAGGTCAACGGCCTCATGACCTACGACCGCAAGGTGGACAAGCTCATCCCCGAGCGCGTGGCCGCCGCCAACCGCGAGGTTATTGAATCAATGTAAACAGATCATTCTCAGGCAGTTTGGCGCTGTATCGCTGCCTGCACTGCTGAATAAAGTTATGGACGGTCCGGGAGAATCTCGGACCTTTCCATGCATGGGTGTTGGAGATCAGTATCCAGCATTCCCCGTCGGGGAAAACGGTCACATAGGCGCTGGTGCCGGAAAGTGAACCCGTGCGCTGCCAGCCCTTCTTGGGATCCACGCTGTTCCAGCCGAGGCCGAATTTGTGGTCTTCGCTGTGCGCGGTCATCTCCCGCACGCTCTTTTTACTGAGGATGTCCGGCACGCCGGGCTTGCCGTCGATGGAGGCGATGAAGCGGGCCAGTTCCGGTGCGGACATAACCCATGCGCCTGCTCCCTTCAGCAGGCGGATGTCGTTGCCGCCGTAGCAGCGGACCACCGAATCGGCACTGTTGTCGTATTTCGGCACGGGAGGATCGTTGTCCTGCATGTGGTAGCGGGTCTCGCCGGGCATCTTTTCCTCATAGGAATTGTGCGCCAGATGGCAGTCCATGCAGCCTGCCGGCTCCAGGATGTTCTCCTGCATCCATTTTTCGTAGTCCTTCCCGGTCTTACGCTCTATTATCATGCTTAGCAGCAGATATCCGAAATTGGAATACTCGTGGCCCTTGCCTGGAGCATAACCCAGACGCTGGCGCACGGCTATGGATGTGAGTTTTTCCTGGTCGGGGACTTCTGTGAGGCGGTAGATGGTCATCCAGTCCCGCATGCGGAACATGGGATCCCCGCGACGTATGGTGAGGCCGCTCTCGTGGCGCAGAAGCTGCTCCACGGTGATGTCGTAGTAGGCCTTGTCCTTAATATGATTTGTGAAGAGGGTGTCGCTGAGGATGCCCTGGGGGCCGAAAACCTTGTCGGAAAGCCGCAGCTTTCCATCCTCCACCAGTTTCATGACGCCCGCCGCGGTGAGCAGCTTGCTGACGGACCCGACGCGCATGATCGTTCCCGGGCGCATGGGTTCCTGGGTGGCCTGATCGGCCACTCCGAAGCCCTTGGCGTAGAGCAGGGAATCCCCGCGCATGACCGCCAGTTCCATGCCGCGGATCTGCCAGCGCTGCATGAAAACCTTCACATCCCTCTCCATCTTTGCCAGCGCCTCGCAGTCGGACATCTCGTTGGTAATCACGGCGTTGATGCCGCGTATGGTGGTATGGGAGCCGGTTTTCCCGTTCCTGCAGGAAGGGAGAGCCAGTGCAAATGCCAGCATCAGGATGAATATCTTACTGGGGATTCTCACTGCGTTCGAGCTGGCGGATAAGACGTATTATCAGGATTACCGTGCAGGTGAAGGCCAGCACGTCGGATACGGGATAGCTAAGCCACACGCCTTCTATTCCGAAGGCAAGGGGCAGCAGGTAGAGGGCGGGCAGCAGGAAGATGAGTTGCCTGCTCAGCGACAGGAACACGCTCTTCTTCACCATCCCCAGGCACTGGAAAAGGTTGGTGCTGATTATCTGGAAACCGATGATGGGGAAGAGGCAGTTCATCAGGCGCATGCCATGCACTGCCAGTCCTCTCAGCTCAGGGTCGTTGGTGAACATGCTGGCGGCCGGGCCGGGGAAGACTTCAAATATGATGAATGCGACGATGCTGACCAGGGTGGCCCATTTGACGCAGAGCCAGTAGACCTCCTTCACCCTGCGGCCCTTGCCTGCGCCGTAGTTGTAGCTGGCGATGGGCTGCATGCCCTGGTTCAGGCCCATGATTATCATGACGAACATGAAGGAGATGCGGTTGATGATGCCGTAGGCGCCTATGGCCAGGTCGCCGCCGTATTTGCGGAGCTGCTGGTTGATGAACATGGCCACCAGGCAGGCCGCGGTGTTCATCAGGAAGGGCCCGAGGCCAATTCCCATGGACGTGCGCGCTATCTTGGAACTGAAGCCGAAGATGCGCTTGCCGAAGTGGATTACGTTCTTGCCGGAAGAGAAGTACACCAGGCTGTATATCAGTGAGAGCGTCTGGCAGATGACCGTCGCGATGGCCGCGCCCTTCACTCCCAGGCCCAGCCCGAAGATGAAGATGGGGTCGAGGATTGCGTTGGAGATTACGGTAAACAGCGTGAGCCCCATCGCAAGTTTGGGATTGCCTGTGGCCCGTATCATCCCGTTCAGCCCGAAGTACAGGTGAGTGACGATGAAGCCGGCCAGGATGATGACCATGTAGTCCCGTGCGAAGGGGTAGATGGCCTCGCTGGCGCCGAAGAAGAATAGCACCGGCTTAAGGAAAGCGAGGATCAGGCCGCCGAACAGCGCCCCCAGCACTACGTTAAGCGTCACCACGTTGGGCAGGACCTTGTTGGCGGTCACATAGTTCTTCTGACCGAGGAGGATGGAGACCAGGGTGGATGCTCCCACGCCCACCAGGGTGCCGATGGCGGTGCCCAGGTTCATGATGGGGAAGGTGACGGCAAGGCCGGAGATTGCCAGCGCGCCCACATCCTTTATATGGCCGATGTAGACGCTGTCCACAATGTTGTACAAAGAACTCGCGGTCATGGCAATGATGCCAGGGACCGCGTATTCTTTTAGCAACGTGCTTATCTTCTTGGTTTCAAGCTCGGTAGGAGCTTTGCCCTGAACTGACTCTGCCATAGGCCTAAGGAGCTTCCGTAATCTCTAATTCGAAGCAGAGCGGGGAATAAGCGGGAATAGTGGATCCCGAGCCGCCGGAACTGTATCCGTATTTGGAAATGAAGAAGCACTTGCCGGCCTCTCCGGGGTGCATTTTGTCGAGGGCGTAGGCAAAGCCGGTGATGGTGTTTCCGGTCTCTGAGTCGCTGCTGTTGTTACCTAATGTGATGTAGTTGTAATTTTCGCTGGCGCTATACCAGTTCACCTTTGTCTGAGCATATTCTTTGCTTGCGGAATAAAGACCCCAGACCTTTGCGGTATCCTTGATGGTGGTGTCGAAGGCCTTGCCGTTCAACAGGCGCCCTGTATAGTTGAGGTAGATGGTGGTATCGGAAGCGAATTCCTTGTCTTCTCCGGCCTTGGTCTTCACATAGAAGAATCCGGTGAGGGTCTCGTCCTCGGTGGCGGCGGGGTAGTTGGCGGTCATGAACTTTATGAGCGAATCGCGCTCCCAGCGGTCTACATCGTTGAAAACATCCACAAGTTCGAGTTCGTAGATATAATCGGTGCCGGAGCAGTTCTTAAGGTATTTCTCTTCGGAATCGTAACGTTCCGACTCGCTGAGCCATCCGGGGATGACGACCGTCTTGCGCCCGCCGACTTTCATCGTGGAAAGGGCCTCTTCCACGCCTGCAGCCAGATTGTCCTGCTCTTCTCCGCGCCAGGCTACCACAGGGCCGTAGTATGAAGATTTGTCATAGCTTCCGGCCTGCCGGGCTTTCTTTTCCAGCGTGGTTGCCGCGAGGGCGCCCTTGAGGGTGTAGGTGGTGTAATTGACCCTCACGAACGCAGAATCGCTAATGAATGTACCAGTGCCGGGGGTCTCGCTGAGAATATAGGCTCCAAGCGGGGTTTTGGTGGCGGTGGGATGATTCTGGGATATCCAGGCGTCGAAATAGCGCTTGGTGTCGTCGTTGAGGCCGGTGCTTTTCTCCTTTGCGCAGGAAACCAGCGCAAAGAGGACGGCCGCTATAATGATATATCTTGATTTCATACCTTTCTTTCAGTTCGTCGTTTCGTTTCGCAGAAATCGTGCCGCAATCTCTTTGAGATATCCGGCGGCTGCATCTTTCGAAGGGATGTCTTCCGGCCAGAAAATCTTGCCGCCGGCAGCGAGCTCGTGTCCGCCTCCGTGGAAATACTCCGCAGCCATGTTGCGGGCGGACAGGCCACGCTTGGAGCGTATGCTCACGCGGAAATGCCCTGCGTCTTCGCGGATGAAGATGCTCATGCGCACCCTGTCCACCTTCAGCGGCATGTTCACCAGGCCTTCGGTATCGCCGGCATCCACTCCATAAGCAGTCTGCATCTCTTCCGTCATTATCATGTAGGATACTCCCGAGGGGAGGATGACCAGGTGGTTGGATATCATGTCGGCGAAGGAAAGCAGGCGCTGTTCGCTGTCGCTGTGGTAGAGTTTGTCGATTATGTCATCCCTGTCCACACCTGCCTGCAGAAGTTCGGATGCCATCTGCAAAGTGGTGGGTATCACGGAGTTGGCGAAGTTGTTCGTGTCTGTGGTCATTCCAACCATGAGGGCATAGAGGCTCTTGGAAGGGATGTCTGCGATGCTGCCGCCTTCCATCTCCTTGAGGATGAAATAGAGCAGCTCGCAGGTGGACGACCTCTCCGGCTCGGAGAACACCAGCGCGAAGGGTTCGGTGTCCGGACGGAGATGGTGGTCCACCAGCACCTTGGTGGCAGGGGAGGAGGCGATAACGGTCTCCAGCTGCTCGGTGCGGTGAAGCTGGTTGAGGTCCAGGATGAGGATGAGGTCGGATCCGGCTATCCTCTCTTTGGCGGCTTCCGGTTCCGCGGAAGCGTCCAGGACATCAAATCCTTTTTCCAGGAAGGTGAGTGTGTGGGGGACGCTGTCCGGGACAATCAGGCGGGCATCTTTCCCAAGCCTCCGGGTGAGGTATTCCGCCATGGCGCAACCGCTGCCGAGCGCATCCCCGTCGGGGTGCGTGTGCACAATTATGGAGACCTTGCGGGATGCTCCGAGCAGATGGCTTAAGGAAGAGATGTTTTCCATATTTTTTCGCGAGCAAATTTAATAAGAATATTGCATTTGAAAAATGAAATTTCTAACTTTGTGCGGATATACTTGAAATTATTAAAACGAGAATATGAAAAAGTCAGTAAAGATCATTCTGGAGATTGTCCTCTTCCTCTTGTGCGTCCTTCTTGTAGACCTGATCGTCAAGAGTATCATGAAGCCTGTGAACTTCAATAAGCAGAAGGCCTATCGCGAGAGCGTGGCAATCCAGCGCCTCAAGGACATCCGCACCCTCCAGGTGGCATTCAAGAGCGTGAACGGCAAGTTCACCTCCACCGTCGATTCCCTGGCCGACTTCTACAACAACGGCAAGATGGAAATCGTGATGCAGGTCGGCTCACTGGACGATTCCGTGGCAGTGGCACACACCGAGAAGATCAAGAGGGCATCCCGCAAGAAGATGACGGGAGAAGACTTCCTCAAGCTCTATGAGGCCGGAGACAAGAACCTTGTGTTCTCCGTAGAAACCAAGATCCCCGTAAAGGACACCCTCTTTACACATCGCGACGATTTCGTGGTCGATTCCCTCAAGTACATCCCCTTCTCCGGAGGCCAGGAAGTTCTCATGGAGGCTATCGTAAAGACCGTATCCGGTGTGCCCGTGCCTCTGTTCGAGGCCAAGATGCCCTACAAGGCCCTCCTCAAGGGTATGGACAATCAGCTCCGCATCAACCTCGATGCCGAGAAGAAAGACCAGAACCGCTACGAAGGCCTGCAGGTGGGTTCCGTCACCGCACCTAACAATAACGCCGGTAACTGGGAGTAGAGGTGGAAGTCTCCATTCTCACACCTGCGTGCACTCTAGTGCCGACGCACTTCTTCAATACGACTTCTGCAAGAGAGATTCTCGCAGAAGTCGCGTGTTTGAAGGAGAGCGATTCCGTGAAGTGGGTGGAGGTGCCCCAGTACGATGCCGTGCTGGTGTATGCGGTTGAGAATGAGAGAGTTGAGGCCCTGCCCGAGCTCTATTATCTGCTCCGGGACCTGCCCTCATGCCGGGACTATAACAAGATAGTCGCTTCCCATAAGGAGGGGTATCTCTTCCTGGCGATCGCCCAGGGCGGAAGCCTGCTTCTGGCGAACGTGTTCCAGGCGGCGGACTTCACCACCGCCGAATACTACATCTTCCTGGCGATGAAGCAGCTCCAGCTCAACCCCGAAGTCTCCACCATCTGCATGCGCAGTTTCGTGGGCCCCGAGGAAGAGATGAGCCTCTACCGCTATTTCAAGTCGGTGGAGCAGATATGAGGATCATCGGCGGATCCCTCAAGGGAAAGACCATAGAACTGCCGCAGCGCTATGCGGCGAGGCCCACCACGGATTTTGCCAGGGAGGGCCTTTTCAATATCCTCAACAATGAATACGAGTTCGAAGACCTGAAGGTGCTGGACCTCTTCGGTGGCACCGGGGCCATCAGTTTTGAGTTCGCATCCCGTGGCGCGGCACGTGTCTACTGCGTGGAGATGGCTCGGGAGAATGCATCCTTCATCAAGCGCGAAGCCGCCCGCCTGGGCCTGCAGAACGTGACCATGGTGCGGGACAATGTCTTCGACTTCCTTCCCATCTGCACCGAGAAGTTCGACCTCATCTTCGCGGACCCGCCCTACGCCCTCGAGGGCCTGGATACCATACCCGACAAGGTCCTCTCGCAGGACATCCTCCACCCCGGCTGCTACTTCATCCTCGAGCACGGCGACGAGCATTCCTTCACCACCCATCCTTGCTTTGTGAAGGAGAAGGTCTACGGCCGCGTGCATTTCTCGTTCTTTACAAAATAGTCCCATGCATACGAAAGAAGAAAAACTGGCGGCGTTCGCTGAGGCGCTGGAGATAATGGAGACGCTGCGAGCGAAGTGCCCGTGGAATGCGGCGCAGACCACGGAAAGCCTGCGGCCGATGACCGTGGAAGAGGTTTATGAGTTGAGCGATGCGGTGCTGCGCAGCGACGACAAGGACCTTCGCAAGGAGCTCGGCGACGTGCTCCTTCATATAATATTCTACGCGCGTATAGCCGAAGAGGAAGGCCGCTGGGATATTGCGGACGTGATCCATGGCCTGTGCGAGAAGATGCGTTTCCGCCATCCCCACGTGTTCGGAAATGGTGCGTCCGAGGGCATGACTGAAGAGGAAGTAGCGAAGAACTGGGAACTCATAAAGACTAAGGAGAAAGGCGGCAACCGCACCATTCTGGGTGGTGTGCCGAGGAGTTTCCCACCGGTGCTGAAAGCCTATGCAATGCAGGACAAGGCCCGCAGTGTGGGCTTCGACTGGGAAGAGCCGCAGCAGGTCTGGGATAAGGTGATGGAAGAATTCGGTGAGGCCCGGGAGGCCGTAGAAGAGCCCGGGACCACACATAAGGAAGAAGAATTCGGCGACCTTCTGTTCGCCGTAGTGAACGCAGCCCGCCTCTACGGAGTGGACCCTTCGGTGGCCCTCGACAAGGCCTGCGAGAAGTTCCGCCGCCGTTTTACCTATCTCGAAGAACAGACCATAGCGCAGGGGCGCGACCTCAAGCAGATGACCCTTGCGGAAATGGACGAAATCTGGGACGAAGGCAAGGCTAAAGGGCTGTAAAGTCCCAAATATTTCTTATCTTTGTAAGTTATTGCAAAATAAGAAATATAGCCAATGAAACCAATCAAATACGTATCCGCCGACGAGGCGGTCAGCCACATTCCTTCCGGTAGCCACATTCATCTGAGCAGCGTTGCAAGTGTGCCCCATGCACTCATCAGCGCCCTCTGCCGCCGCGCTGACGCCGGGGATGTGAAGGACCTGCATTTCCATCACTTCCACACCGAAGGCCCCGCCCCCTACAGCGAGCCCCGCTACGAAGGAATCTTCTTCGACCAGGGCTTCTTCCTGGGTCCCAACGTGCGTGCCAACGTGAACGCCGGATATGCTGATTATCTCCCCGTCCATCTCGGCGAAAGCCAGAAGCTCTACCGCACAAGGCAGATCCCTCTCGGAGCCGCTCTGGTGCAGGTTTCCCTGCCGGATGAGCAGGGGAGGGTGTCACTGGGTACGTCCGTCGACTGCTCGGTAGCGGCCGTCGAGAGCGCCGACCTGGTGATAGGAGTGGTGAACCCCAACGTGCCCTTTGCATACGGAGACCTTCTCAGCGTGGACCAGTTCGACTATCTGGTTCAGGACGATACCCCGCTGGTGACGGCGGCATTCGCAGAACCCACACCCACGGAGGTGCTCATTGGCAAGAACTGCGCGGCCCTGGTGGAAGACGGCGACTGCATACAGATGGGAATCGGCGCCCTGCCGAACGCCCTTGCGGCCCAGCTGGTGAACCACAAGAATCTCGGCCTCCACACCGAGATGTTCGCCGACGGCCTGCTGCGCCTCATCAAGAAGGGCGTCATCAACGGCTCCTGCAAGGCCATAGACAAAGGCAAGATTGTGGCATCCTTCCTGCTCGGCAGCAACGAGGTTTACTCTTTCATCGACCACAATCCCGACGTGCTGATGCGGGACATCAAATACGTGAACGACCCCTTCGTCATCCGCCAGAATCCCCACATGAAGGCCATCAATTCGGCCACGGAGGTGGATATCACCGGGCAGATCAGCGCCGACAGCATCGGCACCCGCATCTTCTCCGGCACCGGCGGCCAGGTGGAATTCGTGCGTGGCGCTTCCATGAGCGAGGGAGGCAAGAGTATCACCGCGTTCGCATCCCGCACCAACAAGGGCAAGAACAAGATCGTGGCTACGCTGAATCCCGGCGCCGGCGTTGTTACTCCCCGCGCGGACGCCCACTGGATCGTCACCGAGTACGGCGCAGTGGACCTCTACGGAAAGTCGCTGCAGGAGCGCGCAAGGCTGATGATCAGCATCGCTCACCCCGACGACCGCGAGGCCCTCGACCGTGCCGCCTTCGAGCGCTTCGGGCCCCACTGGCTCTCGGTGAAATAAAAAAGAGTTATATTTGCAGACTATGGCAGAATATAGGATAATTGAAGTCAACGACGCCAAGGATATCATTCGTTTCGTGCGTTTCCCGGACATCCTCTACAAAGGATGCCCTCAGTACGTGCCCGCCCTGCACTTCAGGGAAGTGCGCAACCTTACCAAGGATGCCGCACTGGAGCATTGCGTGCACAAGATGTGGATGGTGCTGGACGGCAAGAAGACGGTCGGTCGCATCTGCGCCATGATCAACCCCCGCTACAACGAGCGCTACGACAAGAAATGCGTCCGTTTCGGGTGGTTCGACACCATCAAGGACATCAAGGTGGCGCGCATGCTGATCGAGACTGCCGAAGCGTGGGCGAAGGAGCAGGGGATGGATACCATCCACGGCCCTCTCTACTACAACACCCTCGGCAAGCAGGGCATGCTGGTGGAAGGCTACGAGAACATCCCTCCCTTCAACTGCCTCTACAATTATCCCTACTACAACGATTTCATGGAGCAGCTCGGCTTCCAGAAGGAGTGCGACTGGCTGCAGTACAAGATGGTGGCCAACCACGGAGTGCCGGAGAAGGCCCGCCGCGTAGCGAAGATTGTCGAAGAGCGCTACAACCTCCATTTCGGCAGTCTGGACAAGCTCAAGAAAGACCCGGAAATGGTGCGCAAGTTCTTCCGCCTCTATAGCGACAGCTTCGCCGAAACGGTATACAACTTCATCCCGTTCACCGATGCCGAAATCGACCAGGAAGCGGCAGATTCCATGCCTTACATATCCGACAAGGCCAGCTGCGTGCTGCTCGACGAGCACGACGACATAGTGGCATTCGGGGTTTCCTTCCCCACCATATCCAGGGCCCTCCAGAAGGCAAAAGGCCGGCTTTTCCCCTTCGGCTGGTGGCATCTTTTGCGCGCCATGCACAACTTCGAAACCACCGACCTCATGATCAACGGGGCCGTGCCGGAGTGGCAGAACAAGGGAGTTTCGGCAGTCTATTACAAAGAGATGGCAGACAAAGCCATACGCGTGGGGATGCGCTGGGCGATTTCCAACCCCCAGATAGAGAGCAACAGCGCGGTGAATATCTGGAACAGCTACGAGCATGAGCCCTTCATGCGCCGCCGCTGCTACATCAAGAAGATAGGAGAATAAGATTTTATGGCAGACAGCAAGTTATTAGAGAAGGTACTATCGCTTCAAGACAAGTTCGCTTCGCTCCAGGAGCAGCTTGCCAGCCCCGACGTGATGTCGGATATGAAGAAGTACGTTCAGCTGAACAAAGACTACAAGGAACTCGAGCCCATCATCAAAGCAGGGCTGGACTATAAGAAGAAGCTGGATAACCTGGCTTCCGCA
>JAEEGL015486433.1_pt1 | contig 13198 bp, 10 predicted proteins | sample 9134231 | NCBI WGS metagenome assembly JAEEGL01 (sample SAMN16246548, study PRJNA631951) | gut metagenome | biome: gut microbiome; feature: rumen; material: fiber-attached | host: Bos | place: Iran: Karaj | collected 2018-10
CCCAGGTCAAGGTCGGTTTCGTAACCGTCGTCGGTCACAAAAACTTCGCCGTGCTGGTAGGGGCTCATGGTACCCGGGTCCACGTTCAGGTACGGGTCCAACTTCTGCATGAACACGTTGTAGCCGCGGCTCTTGAGGAGCAGTGCCAGCGATGCCGAGGTGATGCCCTTACCGAGGGAGCTGACCACGCCGCCGGTGATGAAGATATACTTGGTCTGCTTTTTTGTAGTTGCCTTAGCCATTTATGCCTCCCCGGCGACGGTCTTGCCGGCCTTAAATTTTTCAATCATCTGCCTGAATTCGCCGAACAGGTAGTAGGAATCGTTGGGGCCCGGAGCGGATTCCGGATGGTACTGCACGCTGAACGCGGGAAGTTCCTTGTGGCGGATGCCTTCCACCGTGTTGTCGTTCAGGTTGATGTGCGTGACTTCTACGTTGGCGGGGAGCGAGGCTTCTTCGATAGCGTAGTTGTGGTTCTGGCTCGTGATTTCCACGGCGCCGGTTTTAAGATTCTTGACCGGATGGTTGCAACCGTGATGGCCGAACTTGAGCTTGGAAACCTTCGCACCCAGAGCAAGGCCCAGGAGCTGATTTCCGAGGCAGATACCCATCAGCGGGACCTTGCCCAGAAGCTGCTTGACGACAGCTGCGACTTGCGGAAGGCTGTTCGGGTCGGCAGGGCCGTTGGAGAGGAACACGCCGTCCGGGTTCTTCGCCATCACCTGTTCGAACGTCGCATTGATCGGGAGGACCGTCACCTTCATGTTTTGTGCGGCGAGGTTCCTCAGGATGTTGGTCTTGATACCGAAATCCAGTGCGACCACGTTCAGGTCACCTTCGGTGCTGAACTCGTAACCGTTGGGGTCACTCACCTTGCTCGCGTAATCCTGGCCGTCGAGGCCTTCCCAGGCTTTTGCCTTTGCGATTGCATCGGCTTCGCTCATGTCGGTGCCATCTACGTGGAGGTAAGCTTTCTGTGCACCATGGTCACGCAGGTGGATGGTGAGTGCGCGAGTATCCACGCCTGCAATGCCCGGCTTCTTGTGGGCCAGCATATAGTCGTGCAGGCTCTCTTCGCCAATCTCCTTGCTCACGTCATCCAGCGAGTTTACGACGATGCCGTTCAAAAAGACGTCGCGGGATTCGGACTTCTCGAGGTTTGCCGCGTAGGCTCCCACTTCTGCCGTGGTGAACACCACGAACTGGCCCGCGTAGGAGGGGTCCGTCAAAATCTGCTTATAGCCCGCCATACCGGTGTTGAACACCGCTTCGCCGACGGTATCGTTTGCCTGCCCGAAGGCATAGCCCCTAAAGACGGTTCCATCCGCCAACGCCAGAAACGCTTTCTTCTCGCGCTTCGCTTTCCAGTTGAATTGATCAGTCATATATCGCTCTCGTTAAATAAAAACTCTGCGTATTGTCATTCCCGCGAAGGCGGGAATCTCCTTTGTTTGAATAAAGGGGAGATGCCCGATCAGGTCGGGCATGACAATGTGGTTGTATAAACGTTTGGTATAAAAATAAAGGCAAAAGCCAGAAGCTTTTGCCAAACGATTAAAAAATCTAGAGACAGGAATAAAGTTCAGATGCCCGGGGAGAGTCGCCTGGTTCCGTTGCGAGAAATCTGCAACGGCGGTACTCTTGTATGCCATGATGGGTTCCGATATGTAATACATCGGAACCTTAAACTAGCAATAAAAAAATCAGTTGTGAAGAGGTAAAAAGAGAAAAATTTTTGCGAAATTAGCCTAAAAACGGCAAATCTTTTACATTTTATGTATTTTTAGCCTTTGATTTTACAAAATTTGTAAAATACGGTATAGCAGAGTAAAGCAATCTTGTCGGTAAATCTCCCGTAATCTCCGTTTTTAGCCCAAAAACGTAAAAAATGGCACATTTTTTGCAGGCCAGTGGCGTCCGTTTCCCTGCTTGCACCCGAACGGGTGGGCTACGACCCTTGAGGTAGGGGAGACAATCATTCCGAAGAGGCGTTATGCTCGAAGAATTACATGAAGAATGCGGTGTTATCGGCATTTACAATGGTGAAAATGTCGTCCGCAACGTGGCCATGGGGCTCTATGCCCTGCAACACCGCGGTCAGGAAAGCGCAGGCTTTGCCGTGACCGACGGAGACAAGGTTCGTGTCCGCAAGTCCATGGGTCTTGTATCGACACTCCTTAGAGAACACAATATCGATGAACTTCAGGGCTTTGCAGGTATCGGCCATGTCCGTTACAGCACTACGGGAGCTTCCACTCTAGCCAATGCCCAGCCCATCCTGGTGAGTTGCAAGTGGGGCCAGCTTGCGGTAGCCCACAACGGCAACATCACCAACGCCAACGAACTCCGTGCCGAGATGGAAAGCGAAGGCCACATCTTCCAGACCACCTCTGACTCCGAAATTTTACTTCATGAAATCGCCCGCACCGAAGCTGATGACCTGGGCGAAGCCATCAAGAAGGCAATCACGAAATTTACAGGCAGCTTCTGCCTCGTGTTCATCAGCAAGGACACCATGTATGTGGCCCGTGACGGGTTTGGCTTCCGTCCGCTTTCTATCGCCCGTATGGGCAAGGCCTGGTGCGTGGCCTCCGAGACCTGCGCCTTTGATCTTTTGGGGGCGAACTACGTTCGCGATATCCAGCCTGGCGAATTCCTGACCATTACCCAGAACGGCCTCCACTCCGAACGTTTTACTCACAAGGACCGTCTTGCGCATTGCATCTTCGAGTACATCTACTTCAGCCGCCCCGATTCCAAGATTTTCGAACAGAGCTGCGACAAGATCCGCCGCAAGATGGGCAAGCAACTGGCAAAGGAATGCCCTGTTGACGCTGACATCGTGATTTCTGTGCCAGATAGCGCCACCACGGCGGCCCTTGGTTATGCCCAGGCCAGCGGTATCCGCTTCGAGATTGGGCTTCTCCGTAACCACTATGTGGGCCGCACCTTTATTGACCCTACGCAGAACGTGCGTGAACAGAAGGTCAAGCTCAAGTTCAACCCCATCGAGGGCGTGCTCAAGAACAAGCGAGTCTGCGTGGTAGAAGACTCTATCGTTCGCGGCACCACGCTGAAGATTCTCTCTCGCATGCTCCGTGACGCGGGCGCTCTTGAGGTCCATATCCGCATCGCATCGCCTCCGGTGGCGCACCCCTGCTTCTTTGGCATGGACTTTCCGAGCCAGGGCGAACTAGCCGCAAGCTCCATGACTCCCGACGAAATCGCCAAGATGTTGGGCGTCGAAAGTCTCGGCTACCTGAGCGTTGAAGGCATGAAGGAATGTACCGGCGAAGGTGAGAACTACTGCGCTGCCTGCTTCGACAACGACTATCCCGACTACATCGGCAACGACACCAAGAAAACCCGCTGCGGGTAGTGGTGTTTTGTCCGTAAGGTGGTTTGCCCAACCGCTTTTTTTCTACATTTGGGGGCGATGAAAGCTTTGTTACGCATTTTTTGCGCCCTGGTGCTGCTCACCGTAGCGGCATGCGATTTGATGCGCGAAAAGAACGACCCCGTTGTTGTTTCCGTGGGGGATTCAAAGCTTTACCTTTCGGACATCGTGAAACAGGCCCCGGAGTGGCAATCCTGGACAGATAGGGAACGCCTCGCTTTCCTGGAACGCTGGATTGACGAGGAAACTATGTTCCAGGAGGCCCAGCAGAAGGGCGTCGACAAGGATCCGGTGCTTTCGATGCAGATCGAGCAGACTGTACGGAAGATGGTGGTGGACCGCTTTTTGCAGGGGTTTGAGGACACTATGATGGTGAGCGACGCCGAGCGCATCGATTACTACAATGCACACAAGGAGCAGTACCTGCGGGGTAAGAACCTGATTTCGGGAGCCCAACTGTACTTTAAGGACTGGACCTCGGCCGATACCTACTACAAGGGCCACAAGGCTCTGGAATACGATTCCCTGCCTGCTGAGCATTACCTGGTCAAGAAGATCGAGCCTTTCGACTCCCTGGCCGAGACGCCGGACTCCTGTATGATTGCCGATATACGCGAGGTGACGGTGGGTAAGCTTACGCCTATGAAGGTGTGTTCGGGGGCGCTGAAGATGGTTGTGGTGACCCAGAAGCTGGATTCCGCCGATATTCTGCCTTACGAAGAGGTGGCGGAGACGGTGGCGACCCAGGCGTGGCTCGAGCACCGCAAGGCCGTACGTGAACGTTTGAAAAAGGAATGGAAGATGTCCCGTCCAATTTTCTCCCAGACGGACGTGTTTTCCAAGAAGGATAAGTGATGACAAGAGTCAAGAATCTTGTGTGTTTTGTCTGCCTGCTTGCCGCCTCCCTGTGTGCTGCTCCTGCCTTGATGGAGGGTATTGCTGCCGTGGTAGATGGCAAACCCATTATGCGTTCGGAGTTCCTGAACAGTCTTTACCAGTTTCAGGATACCCCGGAGGCTGCTGCTATGACGGAACAGCAGCAGAAGGAATATGTGCTGGATCAGATGATCGAGGAGAAGGTGCTTCTTTCTCGCATTGACCGCGACTCCATCGTGGTGACCGATGCCGAGGTGGATCAGCGAGTGAATGCTCACCTGGAACAAGTGAAATACGGTAACCAAGAATATCTGGCCAACACTATGAAGGTGTATGGTCTTAATGAACAAGAAGCCTTTGCCAAAATGATTCGTGAAGGTGTAGGGCTCGATACAGTCCAGTACAGGGCCCGTCTCTCCAAGCAGATGCGCCAGCATGTTGAGCAATTGAAGGTCCGTCAGCGTTACGTGGGGTCGATAAACCCTACCAAGAAGGATGTTGAAGAATTCTACGCGAAAAACAAGGACTCTATTCCGCCACAATATAACTGTGTGCTTCTGAGCCATATCCAGCTGGTCATCCATCCCGATACGGCCATTGTGGATTCAGTGAAGAAACTGGCAGAGGCTTTGATTGACAGCTTGAACCTAGGATTGAATTTTGAAATCCTTGCTAAGAACCATTCCCAGGATACCTCTGCCGCCAAGGGCGGCGACCTAGGTTATTTCAAGCGAGGACTTCTGGACCCTGCATTCGAGCGTGCCCTGGACCAGTTGAAGAACGGTCAATATTCCGCCGTACCTGTGAAGACGGACTTGGGCTGGCACATTGTGCGCGTGCTTGGCCGCAAGGAAGATGGTGTCCGTTCTGCTCATATCTTGCTTCGTACGATTCCCACCGCTGCGGATACGGCGGCGGTAATTCAAAGAGCCGATTCCCTACAGAAGGCCCTGAAGACCAAGGAAGAATTTAGCGCCGCCGCCAAGAAGCTCAGTGAGGACAAGTCTAGCAATTTCCAGGGCGGACTGTTGGGCTGGTTCCAGCGTAACGAGATGGAGCCTGCCTACGTGGAGCCTGTGGCTGGTCTGAACGTGGGGGAGATATCCGAACCCGTACTGATTGACGGGGCCTACCACCTGTTCCGCCTTGATGATTCACGGCAGATTCGGACATTGAATCTTGAAGAAGACTACGGAAAAATCGAGTCTTATACGGGTGCTTACTTGGAAACAGAGAAACTTAAAAAACTTCTGAAGAAGTGGCGTCAAGAAGTCCACGTGGACATCCGCATGACGGAATAAGTTTGGAGAGGCCGCGACTATGATTCATTTCACCCACGTGACGAAATCTTACGAGAAGGACTGGAAGGCCCTTAACAACGTGACGTTTCGTATCAACAAGGGTGAGTTCGTGTTTCTGACGGGACATTCGGGCGCGGGTAAGTCCACAGTGCTGAAGCTGATCTATATGGATGAACGGCCCGATGAGGAACGAGGCGGCCAGGTCATGGTGAAGTTCACCGGCGACACCGTCTATGACAGCAAGACCACTCCCGAGAAAAAAATCCAGGCGCTCCGCCGCAAGATGGGAATCATCTTCCAAGATTTTAAGCTTTTGCCCGACCGAAACGTCTTCGACAACGTGGCGCTGGCACTGCGAATTGTGGGGACTCCCGCTAGTAAGATTAACGCCGCGGTCTTTGATGCGCTGGCCCTGGTGGGAATCAGCCAGAAACGTTTCGCTATGCCTTACACCCTTTCGGGCGGTGAGCAGCAGCGCGTGGCTATCGCCCGTGCCATGGTCCACAACCCCTACCTGCTCCTGGCTGACGAACCTACCGGTAACCTGGACCCGGCAAACGCCGAGGACGTGTTCCGCATTTTCAAGGAAATCAACGCACGTGGTACCACCGTGGTGATGGCGACTCACAATCCCGATTTTTACCTGAACAGCCCATTCCGTCGCCTGGTATTGGATCATGGCGAGCTTTTGAATAGGGATATGATATAATTTGGAGGTCAATTAATGAAAGGATTATCAAAGTATTTTTCGGTTTACGGATTCATTTTTCTTTTTGCTTTTTTTGCTGCTTGTGGAGACGATGACAAGGCCAGTTCGCCAGAAGAGGAAGAAGGAGAAGAATTGGTTAAGCAGTCTTCTGAATCCAGTAAGGCTGCTTCCTCATCTAGCAAGGAAGACAATCTAGAGAGCAGTTCTTCTGTAAAAGCGCCGAAGTTTGTGTCGGGAAATTTTGTCGATGAACGTGATGGTAAGAGATACGCTACGGTTACGGTGAATAGGTATACCTGGATGGCAGAAAACCTGAAGTATGAGACTCCCAATGCTGTTGATTCCGCGGGCGTGTTTTATTATAACGGCTATGAGGCTGAGGAAGCTTGCCCTAGTGGTTGGCATTTGCCTTCTCAGGAAGAATGGGAAGACTTGTTGAGTGATGTGGCTTCGCTTTTTGGGGACGACGCCATTAAGCTATTGAAGTCAACCAAAGGCTGGGAAGCTTATGAAGATACTATAGACTGCAACGGAGTCGACTCAATAGGCTTCAATATGGAACCTTTGGGTTATGTGCTTGGGAGTTCATCCGATGATCCATATTTTGACAACGTAGGTAAGACTGCTACCTTCTGGACAAGCTCTCTTACAAACAGGGGATACCCCATGGACTATAGGGCGCATATCGGTGCGAAATTCTCAAATGTCGGAGATCCGTTCTATTCGGCAATGAATGCCGAAGGTTTTCTTTTGAATGTCCGTTGCTTGAAAAACGATAATACAATGGCTGGCTCCGTTGGCTCATGCACTGAAAAGGAACTTGGCAGGATATATACGATTCGCGATCATTACTATGTATGCGATACATCGGGCTGGGAACTTGCGTATCGTGATGAAATATTAAATTCGGAACTGGGCGAGTGCAATTCAGATAAGGAAGAAAATGTCGTGGTGTTCCGTGATACGGCGTTCATTTGCCATAGTGGAGAAACGGAGTGGGATGTTGCCACGATATATGAAGCATTGGGCGCATGCAGTCGTGATGGCGAAAATGATAAAACAATAAAGATGTATCAGGGAATACCCTACTACTGTGACTACAGGTGGGAACCGGCTACAGCAAATCAGTACCTTCCGGAATGTGATTCAACAAATAACACTGTTTTTGAAAAATTCAGGGATACTTTGTATACCTGTGATGCGGGACGGTGGAAAATCCCGACGGAAACGCAGATTGCTTTGGGAACATGTGATAAGGACCTTCGGGGAGACGCCATTGCCGTTGGCGATTCCCAATTTGTCTGTATGAACCATTTTTGGAGACCTCTCAGTATTCTCGAACTTAACTTGGGTGTATGCACAAAAGATGGTGATAAAAAATCCTACAAGAAGATGAACTTTGTGTGCGATGCTTCAAGAAATCTTTGGAAGGGAATACTTAAGGGTGAATCTAAGAACTATGGCGTGGTTGCTGTGGATACGCTTCTTTGGCTTACGGATAATGTGACAAAGACTCATTGGAGCTCGGCAATTTCGGATGAATCTAATGGCGTTTCCTATTGTCCATCAGGTTGGATTATGCCGTCCAGTGAAGAATGGAGCAATATGATGCGGTATGTCTCGCAATATGGTGGCTTCAGTGCAGAATTTACACTTGATACTACGTCGGCGATTTATGGACTCAACATGGTGGAAGACCGTCAGGTCGATTATTGGGTTCCGTCCCAGAAGTATTCTTGTTCGGACTCTTATGATGAAGTCATTTGTAGAGCGGATGCCGTTGAAATTTATGAAGGCTCTGCAAGAATGAGTATGGCCTGGGCTTGTGAATATACCGCTAGCGCAGGCGTCTGCACATCTACTTCTGCAATCCGTTGCGTTCTTCGGCCTTGATTGTCGCCCGACTGTTTATCCCTGTAAACGGAATCCCTGGTTTTTTGGAGCAATTGACGGTCCAAAAATCCTAAAATTATGCACATGAAGTTTTCACTGCGTCACAACCACGCGGGTTACGCGCCTAAGGCCTCCAAGGTCTTTTTATTGGCTTCTGATCTTACCGAAAATCCCATTAAGGGGATGGATCCCTGGTTCCAGGTGATGGATGAGTCTGGTACCGTGGTAGCTGATGGCCAGATGACAGAGAAAGGCTGCTGCAAGTATACCGATGAATTTCTGTGGCAGGGCGATTTTTCAAAGGTGGAATGCCCTGGGAAGTACAAGATTTCGGTGATGGATTCCAAGGGTAACGCCCTCGCGCAGTCTCTGGATTTCGAAATTTCGGACGGAATAATTGTAAATCAGTTGGCTCTGACTCTCAAGTCTTTCTATTTCCAGCGCTCGGGCGTGGAACTGCCGGCAGACAAGGCCGGAAAATGGGCACGACCCGCCGCCCACCTGGACGACTGTTTGGAATTTCACCCCAGCATGAACCGCTCGGGAACATGGAACGCCCATGGCGGCTGGTACGACGCCGGCGACTATGGAAAGTACATTGTGAACGGGGGAGTATCCCTTGGAACCTTGCTTCTGGCCGCCGAACTTGCTGGGGACCACGCTACGACTCGCACCGAAGGGGGGCTTTTTCATGGCGGCTCTTTCCGCATGAACCTCTTAGAAGAAATCCGTTTCGAGCTGGATTTCTTTATGCGCATGCAGGACGAAGACGGTGGTGTATTTTTCAAGGTTTCGCCTATACGCTGGGACGGCTTTGTTTCACCCGCTCAGTCCGACGTCAATCAGAAACGCCAGATTCTCGGGAAGTCCACCACGTCGACGCTGAACTTTGCAGGGGTGATGGCCCATGCCCATCGGGTGTTCAAACAGGCTTACCCTGCCTATGCCAAGACCTGCCTAGATGCGTCCTTACGGGCTTATCATTGGGCTATCGAAAATCCAGAGGTGACCTACCCCCACAATACGGAAGGGAGTGGCGGTTATGGCGATGAGCGCTACGACGATGAGTTTTTTTGGACTCGGGCCATGCTTTTCCGGGAGTTGCCCCATGGGACAGCCCAGGCCGGACTTTCAGAGACCGAGCTTTTAAAGACGCTCCAGCAGGACATGGAACGCTGCCCGGCTCAGATGGGGCTTTCTTGGCGGGATACGGATAACTTCGGTTGGATTACCCTTGCCTTGCAGGATCGTGATTCTATTATGCAGGCCAAGGCCCGTGCCTCTCTGGTAGGCGTCGCTGAATTCATCGTGGAACGTTGTAACGCCGATACCTACGGCCTTTCTCTGGAGAAGTTCGTTTGGGGCTCCAACGGTGAAATTGCGAATCAAGGGCTGACCCTGATGCTAACGAACCTCTGGAATCCCGATTCCCGCTATGTGGATGCCGCCCGCGGTATGCTAGACTTTATTTACGGGAAGAACCCCGTGAACCGCTGCTTTGTGACAGGGGCCGCCCCGAGTTCACCGAAATTCCCGCACCACCGCATTTGCCATTCCGACGGGGTAGAGGATCCGATTCCCGGCCTTTTGGTGGGTGGCATCAACGCCGACCGTCAGGATATGCATCGTTTTCCCCATTACCCGGGCCCGCAGCCGGGGCTTTCCTATACCGACGAACGGTGCTCTTTTGCAAGCAACGAGACAGCCATCAACTGGAACGCTCCCTTGGTAGCACTGCTCTCCCTAATAGAATAATTTTCCCCTTTTCTTTCAAAAATATATATTTCCAAAGAGGTTCTATACTGTAAGGAGGAATCTCTTTAGGGAGGTGTTATGGGTTTCAAAAAAATGGGGATGATTGCTCCTGTAGCCATGCTTGCGTTCATAGGCATGAGTACAGATGCAATGGCTTCGGTTTCTGTTTCGGTGGATGCCTCTTCAGGTGTAATGCCGGTTTCTCCCTACTTGTACGGGCGCAACATTTATTGCAATGAGGACAGGGGCGACATTAACGATGTAACCGACACGCTTTCAGCAAAAGAGCTGGACAACCTTGAAACGTACCGTCAGGCGGGCATCCGCTACCTGCGCATGAATAACGGGAACAATGCCACCAAGCACAACTGGCGCAAGAATCTTACCAGCCATCCGGATTATTACAACAATGTCTATAAGCACAACTGGGACATTTCCGCTAAAAAGGTGCTGGACAATTTGCCGGGAGTAGATGCCATGTATGCCTTCCAACTTACGGGATATGTGGCATCCAGTATGGATTATAATTTTGCCGATTGGGACTGGAAACAGGCCCATGGCAAGAATGCCAAGCAGTCGTTAAATCTTGCGGGAGGAGGCCAGGTTGCCGATGACGGTGAAACCCTTGTGCAAGCGGGAAATTCTTCTCTGTATTTGCAGGAATGGCCTGCGGATTCTTCGGCAAAGATTTTGACCCACTGGAAAGACGAGTTGAAGTATGACATGGAACGCCTAAAATACTGGAGTATGGATAACGAGATGGAACTTTGGCGGGGAACCCACGATGACCTGCCTCTCGACTTTCCAGACAACTCTACGGTGGCTCCCGAACGCATGATTAACAACTATGTGGCGGTGGCCAAGGCGGCAAAGACCCGTTATCCCGATGTCAAGCTGACGGGCCCTGTGGTGGCAAATGAATGGAGCTGGTGCAACATCCGTTACGATGATAACTCCGAGGGCAAGGCGGTTACCTCATTCATCAAGGCGTCGGACCGTAATTACTGCTGGCTGGAATACTTTATCAAGCGTTTGGGTGAGGAACAAAAAAAGACCAATATTCAATTGTTGGATGTATTTGATCTTCATTGGTATCCTACGGAAAAGAATTATGAAAGCTGGATTAACTGGCACCGTGTCTTTTATGACACCACCTACAACTATCCCGGTGCAAACGGAATCAAGCGGGCCAATGAAACTTGCAAGTGGGATGAGACCATCACCAAGGAATACATATTCAAGCGTATTGATGACTGGATGAAAAAATACGTGGGGACAAATTACAAGTATACATTTGGCTTTACGGAAACAGATTTTATTGCAGATATGGATGCCATGACCCGTGCTTTGGTCTATGCTTCTTTTATGGGGACATTTATGGATCACGGGGTGGAAATCTTTACACCCTGGACATGGCGCGAGGGAATGTACGAGGTGGTCCATCTGTTTAGCCGGTATGGCAAGAGATTCCGCGTCGATAGTCCTTCTAGCCTGGATTCGCTGGTGTCCGCTTATACCACGGTAAATGGCATGGGGGACTCAATGACGGTCATCTTGGTAAATCGTGCGGAAAATACCTCCCAGTTGGTGGATCTGAATGTGAGTAACTTCGAATTGAATGACGGAAACTATGCGACTCTAACGCTTTCCGGAATTACCGGTGAAACATTTGTTTCCCACGAAAATAACGCACTGAGGTCGGGCTCTGTATCCCTGCAATCAAAGAGGGCTTCCCTTACGCTTCCTGCCAAGTCAATAACGGCAGTACTGTTTACAGGTAAGGGAGAAATTATTGCTGAATCATCTAGTTCGTTAAAACAGACGTCTTCATCAAGCTCAGTAAATCAGGCATCTTCATCTAGTGCTGTCCCGCAATTGACCTATTTGCCTGCTGTGCAATATGGAGATAATAAGCTCTTGTTTTTCCAAGACGGTCGTTGGTTTGTGAATAATTTGAATGGTATGGTATCTCAGGTAGAAATATTCAACAGTCTTGGTCAGCGTTTGCTACAGGTGCCGTATATGGCCCGGGGGAGTGTCCGCCTGCCTACAGATGGCTTACTGCCTGGAGTTTACCTGGTTCGTCTAAAGACTATGCATGGGTATACGCTAGAACGTATTTCCCTTGAAAACTAGGGCTTGATTTCTTGAATTTCACCGGGCTTTAGGTCGCCCAAAGTATATTTGTCGAACTGGATGCGTACGAGGCGCATCACTTCATAGCCCAGGTGGGCGAGCATGCGGCGGATTTCGCGATTCTTGCCTTCGGATAGCGTGATTTCAAGCCAGCAGTTCTTTTCGCCTTCGCTATGGAGTACGGCGCGCTCGGCATGCATAAATTCTTCATTTTCGCCGAAGATGCGGGGCGGGACGTTGAAGCCCGTTTCCATTTTCGCTAGGTCGGTGGTAGTTGGCTTGCCCGCGACCTGCACGCGGTAGATTTTGATGTGCTGACTTGGTTCGCGCGGGTTCAGCAAGGCGTCGGCCCATTGCGTGTCGTTCGTAAAAAGCAGCAGGCCTTCGCTGGCGGCATCGAGGCGGCCCACCGGCGATATGTGCGGTACAGGCTTGTCGGGGAACAGTTTGGCGTACTGCTCGCGGAACAGGTCCATCACGGTCTTGCGACCCTTCTCATCGCTTGCGGTGGTGACGGTGCCACGGGGCTTGTTCATGGCGAAGTAGAACTTCTGGGCGGTCTCGATGCTCTTCCCGTCTACGGTGATTTCGTCGTTCTCGTAGGCGGGCGTTTCGGGATCGCGCACGATTTTACCACGCAAAGAAACCCGGCCCTCGCGGACCAGGTTTTCTGCGACGCTACGGCTACAGAACCCGCGCTTCGAGATTACTCGCGCGACTCCGTGAGGCTTTTGATTTACGCCATGGAAAGAACTCATAGAAACGTCATCCTGAGCGGGAATCCGCGAAGGATCCAGTTAAAAAGGTCTGGATGTTTCGCTTCGCTCAACATGACGATCCTGCCAGAGTTGTTAAGCGGTTTACTTGCCGAGATATGCCTTGATGTTTTTGAGGCATTTGGCGTTCTGCGCTTCGGTGCCCACGGTAATGCGGAGCACGTCGCCCATGGCAGGCTGCGGGCGGATGATGGTGCCCTTGGCCTGCAGGAACTTGAACGCGTCCATCGGGTCCTTGAAACCGCTCACGGCGATGAAGTTCGCGTGGCTATCCACATAGGGGAGGCCCATTTCGCGGAAACCGGCCTTGAGCTGTTCGAGGCCCTTCTTGTTGAGCTCGCGGACCTTGTTCACG